>ERZ831634.3226-NODE-3226-length-12524-cov-9.086134_pt1 | contig 12524 bp, 10 predicted proteins | sample MGYA00519953_ERZ831634 | MGnify/ENA primary metagenome ERZ831634 (study PRJEB31850, sample SAMEA3708718) | human gut metagenome | biome: human gut; feature: human-associated habitat; material: faeces | place: China | collected 2014 ... | reverse complement strand
CTGTTCCGCATCAAGGGCTACACCATCGCCGAGGGCAGCCGCACCAGCAAGGGCATGAACATTGTCAACCTGCTGCAGCTGGCAGAGGGCGAAAAGGTCACCAACATGATCTGCCAGAGCAAGGACGCTGAGCAGTCGGGCGGCTATGTGACTATGGTCACCAAGCAGGGTCTGATCAAGCGCACCCCGCTGGAGCAGTACGCCAACATCCGCAAGAGCGGCCTGATCGGCATTGCCCTGAACGAGGGCGATGCGCTGGCATGGACCCGCCTGACCTCCGGCCACGATATGCTCATCGTTGCCACCCGCAACGGTCAGGCCATCCGCTTCAATGAGGAAGATGCCCGTCCCATGGGCCGCAGCGGCCACGGCGTGCGCGCCATCAGGCTGGCCGAGGGCGACGAGGTCGTGGGTGTCTGCATCTGCCGTGAGAACGCCACCATCCTGACCGTGACCGAGAACGGCAAGGGCCGCCGGTCCGACATCGACACCTACCGCATCACCGCCCGCGGCGGCAAGGGCATCCGCAACTACGATGCCGCCAAGGACAAGGTTGCCGCGGTCAAGATCGTGGACGATGTGGATGACGTGCTGCTGAGCAGCCAGGAGGGCATCATCATCCGCCTGCACGCCAATGAGATCCCGGTACAGAGCCGCTACGGCTCCGGTGTCCGTGTCATGCGTCTGGGCGAGAATGATAAGGTCATGGTTCTGGCCCGTACCGACCACGACGATGAAGCCCAGACCGAGACGGTAGAGGCTGAGGAGGGCGATGAGCCCACCGCAGAGCAGCTGGCCGCCATGGAAGCTGCCGATGAGGTCTCCGCCTCCGAGGCACCGGCTGAGGATTGAGCCTCTCCTGTCAGATAAAGTAAAAGAGTTAGCCTGGACTTCTATCAGAAAATATGATAGACTAACGAAACAATCACAAAATCTCATGGGGGAGTAGCAGGCGCTGTTTGCAGACGGCGCAGCAAGTCAACACAATGACAGCACTGCTGTCTGGCTTGCTTTCATTTGCGAGACTCATGTGTTATGGTGCGGAGTACCACGCCCAACACATGGAGTTCATTTGTAAAAAATGACCCGAGACCGGACGTGCACGCGCGCCGATCTCGGGTTTTGTTTTTGCCGCACCGTAATTTTGGTCAGATTCAGGAGGCATTCAGTTATGGAATGGAGTTTTTTGTTCTTTCTCAACAGCGCACTGCTGGGCGTGGGCCTTGCTATGGATGCGTTTTCGGTCTCAATGGCAAACGGTCTGCATGATCCCGGCATGTCCCGAAAGAGGATGTGCATCATTGCGGGCACCTTTGGCGTGTTTCAGGCCGTGATGCCCATGGCGGGCTGGGTCTGCGTCCATACCATCGTGGAGATGTTCTCCTCCTTTGAAATATTCATCCCCTGGATCGCCCTTGCCCTGCTGGGCTATATCGGCGGCAAGATGCTGATCGAGGGCATCCGGGGCGAGGAAACCGAGGAAGCCGCCGCGCTGAGTGCCGGTGCCCTCTTCATGCAAGGCGTGGCCACCAGCATTGATGCCCTCTCGGTCGGCTTTACCATTGCGGAGTATGGCTGGCTGATGGCGCTGGCGGCTTCCGGCATCATTGCTGTCGTCACCTTCTTCCTCTGCATGGTGGGCCTGCACATCGGCAAAGAGTTCGGCACAAAGCTTTCCGGCAAGGCCTCTGTGCTGGGCGGTATCATCCTCATCGGCATTGGGCTGGAGATCTTCATCTCCGGCGTGTTCTTCTGAAAAAGGGGCAAAGAAAACCGGCACAGCGTCAGGCAGGCGCTGTGCCGGTTTTGTTCCCCGTGGAACATTTTTAAGGGTGCATTATTTTTCCGGCTCGAAGTAGTCGGCATATTCCCCGGTGAGCTTAGAGCCCAGCCGCCGGATGCCGCCGTAGAGGTGGCGCTCCACCAGCGGCTCAAAGGCGGCAAGATCACACCGCTCAATGGCGGCGATGATGTTCTGGTGGTCGGCGATCACCTCGTCCAGCCCGCCGCTGGTCATGGTGTCCAGCATCCGGAAACGGCTGTAATCGGCGTGGGCGTTCTGTAAAGTGCGCCACAGATACATTTTTCCCATGGCGGCAAACCATGTCTCGTGGAGCAGGCGGTCTGCCTCGTAGAGCTTGTTGTAGTCGATCTCTTCGGCACGGGCCAGCGCGGCGTAGGCATCGGCCTGCCGCCGGATGAGTGCCCGCTGCTCCGGTGTGCACTTGGGCGAGAAGTCCCGCAGGACGCGGGCTTCCACAGCGGTGCGCTCGTAAATGAGCTCATCCACGATCTCCCGGTTCAGCCGGGTCACAGTGGTACCCTTGTAGGGCACGATCTTCACCAGCCCATTCTCCTGCAGCCGCTGCAGCACCACCCGGATCATGGAACGCGGTGCCCCGAAGCGTGCGCAGAGCGGGTTCTCGCTCAGCGAACTGCCCGGCCGCAGGGTCAGGTCGATGATCTCCCGCTCCAGTACCGCGTAAATTTCAGCGTCGGTCTTGTATTGCTGTTCCATATCACTCACCTAGTTGAAATGATTATTCCTTTAGCGGGCTCGCCCTCTCAGTCATCGCTACGCGATGCCAGCTCCCCCGAGAGGGGGAGCTTTTCAGCAGTTACCGGTCAGCTGCAATAGAGCTCTCCCTTCGGGAGAGCTGGCGCGAATGCGCCTGAGAGGGTTTTCTTTTTTCTTTATTCTTCCACCGCTTCCAGCTTCAGGCCGAACAGCTTTTCCGAGAGGGACGGCAGCAGCTGCTGCAAAGCGCGGACATAGGCCATCACCAACGGGTCCTCGCGCTTTTGTCCCAGCACGATGCCGAACCGGTGTCCCCTGCCCCAGTCCAGCACCCGCGCAAAGCTGAGATCCGGTCTGCGGTAATAGACCGCCGGGACCATCTTGAGCGCCGGATCCCCATAGGATGCGCTGCGGATGCCGCCCACCGGCGTAAAGTTCACTCCGCGCTCCAGCCCCTCCTGCAGCAGGCTGGTCTCGTAGACAGTCTGGTACATCTCTTTGACGGGCAGCCAGCGGTATTGCAGCGCCTGCTCCAGACTCAGCCTGCCCACCGGCATATCGGCGGGCGGGTGGATGGGAATGCACAGCTCCGGCACATAAAGCAGCGGGATGAAAGTGAACCCCTGCGCGTAAAATTCCGCACTTTCCAGCTGGAAAGAAAGGTCCGCGTCCCCTTTTTTCAGACTGCGCCAGACCTCGCTGCGACTGGCGCACTGCATCATAATAGACGTGTATTGCAGACACAGCTCGTTCGTCAGAGAAAACAGGTCGTACCCGAACATCCGCATCGCCTCATGGCTCCATGCAATGACCAGATGCCGTTCCGGCGGATTTTCCTGCTGCTGTACCGCACGGGCATGGCGCACTGCCTCCTGATACAAGGCCGTCAGCTGCTTTGCCTTGGGGTAAAAGTCCCGGCCTGCCGGGGTCAGGATCACCCGGCGCGGTACATGCTGAAACAGTTCAAACTGCAGCTGCCCCTCCAGCGTGCGGATCTGCTGCGAAAGCGCTGACTGCGAAAGATACAGTGCCTCTGCTGCTGCTGAAAAGCTGTCCATCTCTACGATCTTCACAAATCCTTCCAGTGCACTCTGGTTCATCTGCGCATCCTCGCTTTCTTACATTAGGATTTTCTAAATTATAATATAACACAATTGAATTGTAAAGTGCGTCACTCTACGCTACAATTGTTAAAGATTCAGCAAAGTGGTTTTCACCCTGCTGCACGATAAGAAGAGAAAAGAGAAAGAGAGCATCCCTATGAATAAGATCTCCCGCAAAGGCTTTCTGAAGATCGCCGCTGCCGCCGCCATGAGCGGTGTCACTGCCGGTGCTCTGGCCGCCTGCAATTCCGCCTCCAGCTCCACTGCCTCCGGTGCCGCCGGTCAGTACATTCCCGGCACCTACGAGGGCACTGCCGAGGGCATCTCCTCCACCGTCAAGGTCACCATGACCTTCTCCGACAGTGCCGTTACCGATGTGGTAGTGGACACCTCCGGCGAGACTGCTTCCTACGGCGCTGCCGCTGCCGATGAGCTGCGGGAGCAGCTGATGGCTGCCGGTTCTGCCGAGATCGACGGTGTTTCCGGCTCTACCGTCACCTCCAATGCCGTGATGAAGGCTGCCAAGAGCTGCTACGCACAGGCCAAGGGCGAAGCTGTGGTTTCCAGCGTGCAGCTGCCTACCGGCGATGAGAACGACTGGCTGGGCACCGAGCCCGACATCGACGAAGCTGCCATCACAGAGACCTGGGACACCGACATCGTCATTGTTGGCGCAGGCAACGGCGGTATGTGCGCAGCCGCTTATGCTGCACAGAACGGGCTGGATTTCCGCGTGATCGAACAGAATTCTTCCGTCATGGAGACTCGTCACTGGTATGGCACCATTGATAGCAGCGAAGCACAGAAAAAAGGGATTGCTCCGGTTGACCGCGCCGAGCTGCTGAGCGAGATCTCCCGTTCTATGGGCGGTCGCTGCGACCAGCGCGTGGTCAAGACCTGGATCAACGAATCCGCTGCCATGCATGATTTTGTTTCCGGCATCCTGGAAAACGAACCTTATAACTATGTGTGCAACCTGACCTCCGGCGATGAAGCCAAGTGGCCGGATGACACGCAGGTGAGCCAGAGCAAGCTGATGTTCCCTGTGCAGCAGGTCGATTACAGCAGCGCCGAAAAGCCCCGCAACGTGGTGTTCCAGGAGTACATTGAAAGCAAAGGCTACAGCATCGACTTTAATACCAGCCTTGCCAAGCTGGAAAAAGATGCCGATGGACGCATCACCGGCGTGATCGCCCAGAGCACTGCCGACGACCACTTCATTCGCATCAACGCAGCCAAGGGCGTGCTGCTGGCTTGTGGCGGCTATGCCGGCAATCCCTACATGATGGAGCAGCTGGACCCGCTGGGCACCAGTGTGACCACTGCCTGCTCCTATACGCCTGCCGACAAGGGTTACGGCATCCGTGCCGCGATCTGGGCAGGTGCACATCTGGATGCAGAGCCCGCTCCCGTTCTGTTCGACCGTGGTCTGGTGGCACCCGGTGTGGATGCCGGCTATGTGGACAGCGAGAACGCCTTTGGCGGCAAGGCCTTCCCCGGCACTGTGGGTCAGTACAACCCCGGCAGCCAGCCGTTCCTGAAGGTCAACCGCCATGGCGAACGCTTTATGAATGAGAGCCAGGAGTACGACAACGCTTCTCACGCTTCCTTCCAGCAGCCGGGTCATGTTTATGCCATGATCCACGATGCAAACTTCCGCAGCGACGTAGATCGCTTCCACACCATCGGCTGCTCTGCACTGACCCGTTACATCCCCGGCATGATGGAAGGTCAGCTGGAGCAGTACGAGGGTGAGGGCCTGATCATGAAGGCGGACACCATTGAAGAGCTCGCCGACAAGATGGGCTTTACCGGTGCCGACAAGGACAACTTTGTAGCCACCGTTGCCCGCTACAACGAGCTGTACGACAAGCAGAACGACGAGGACTTCGGCAAGCCTGCAAGCCGTTTGAGCGCCATCCGCACCGCTCCCTTCTACGGCTGCTGGCTGGGTGCCTCTCTGCTGTGCAGTATGCAGGGCATCTCCATCACCGAGAACTGCCAGGCCAAGGACAGCAACAATGAGCCGATCCCCGGTCTGTACATCACCGGTGATATGTCCGGCAGCTTCTTCCAGAACAACTATCCCTGCGTCATGGGCGGTACCGCCTGCGGTCGTACCCTGACCTTTGCCATTAAATCCATCAAGCAGATGGCAGGCTTGGAGAACGCCTGATAAGGCGCAGTTCTCCCGCATAGATCCAACATTTCTTCTTTTCTTCTTTTTCATGTGAAGAGGGGCGGTCCCGGTCGGGGCTGCCCCTCTTTGCTGTTTTGCCCCGCACGCCCCCTACACAAATGCCCGCGATTGTGCTATGATAGGGCTGAGCAGCCGGTTTGCTGCAAGCAACCGGCAAAGCATCGAGGTGTATTGTACAATGTCTGAACTTCTTGAGACGCTGCGGCAGGAGGGCGTGGACCCGGCCCTGCTTTCTGCGGTAGAGGAATATCGTGCCGCCCATCCGCTGGACGCTGCGCTGCGGCCCCGCATCCCGGCCCCGGCCTTTACCTACTACGGCAAAGAGGTGTGGGAGCAGGCGCTGGCCGCCCTGCTCTGCGGCGAAAACCTGCTGCTGGCGGGCGGCAAGGCCACCGGCAAGAACGTGCTGGCCGAGAACCTCTCCGCCGCTTTCGGCCGCCCCGCGTGGGACATCTCGTTCCATGTGAACATGGACGCGGCCTCCCTCATCGGCATGGACACCTTTGCCGACGGACGGGTGGAGTTCCGCCCCGGGCCGGTGTACCGCTGCGCCCAGTGCGGCGGCTTTGGCGTGCTGGACGAGATCAACATGGCCAAGAACGAGGCGCTGGCCGTGCTGCACGCAGTGCTGGACTTCCGCCGCGCCATTGACGTGCCCGGCTACGACCGCATCCCGCTGGCCGAGGAGACCCGCTTCATTGCCACCATGAACTACGGCTACGCCGGTACCCGGGAGCTGAACGAGGCCCTGACCTCCCGCTTCGTGGTCATCCAGATGCCCACCATCACCCAGGACAACCTGGAAAAGCTGCTGCGGGCACAGTTCCCGGATCTTGCTGCGAAGTATGCCCACCAGTTCGCCCTGCTGTTCCTCGACTTGCAGAAAAAGTGCGACAGTGCGGAAATTTCCACCAAGGCACTGGACCTGCGCGGCATGCTGGACGCGCTGCGCCTGATCCGCCGCGGCATCCCCGCAGGGGCCGCGCTGGACATGGGCATCACCAACAAGGCCTTTGACAGCTACGAGCAGGGCCTGATCCGCGACGTGATCGCGGCCCGCATCCCGGCCAAACTGGATGCGGCCAAGCTGTTTGCCTGATGGAAGCCCAGAGCTACACCGCACAGGAGCGGCGGGCGGCCAATCAGGTCTGGGCGGCTGCGGGCGCCTATGGCTTTGAGCCGCTGTTTCTGGCCCACAACACCGACGGCACGGTGGATTTTTACATGAACACCATCGTGGGCCTTGTGCACAAATATTACGGTGACAAGTTGATAAACCGCATCTTTGACCGCTGGGCGGGCGATCTGCGGCAGGCCATGCTGGACGATCTGGCGTGGCTGTACCTCGAAAACGCGGCCTACCGGCTGGAGCTGCCCCACCGCCCGGTGCTGGAAGCGCTGCGCTCTTCTCACGCCGACTACTTTTTTGCCATCCAGTACAAACTTTCCCGGCAGGAGTGGATGGCCAGGAACCAGCTGGTGTACACCATGCAGGCGGCCCGCTGGCGCAGCGTGCTGGGGCGCAATCTGCCCGTGATGACCCCCTACGAGAGCGGGTTGTTCCGGGCGCTGGCCCCGGACACCGCCCCGCAGCCGGACCAATTGCAGGACGCCCTGCTGGCCGTATACGCAAAGTTTGACCTCTTCGACGGCACCGTGCATCCGAAAGCGGCGCTGCACCTGCATCTGGACGGCCTGCTGGCCACCCTTGCCACCAAGGCCCTGCCCACCCAGATGATCAAGACCGACCGAGTGACCGTGGAGCACTCCAACGCCGTGGACGCCGCCGGCAGCGGGCCCAGCGTGGACAAACGGCAGGCCCACATCACCCTGAAGCAGAACGCCGCGCAGGACCGCGCCTACATCGAGAGCTGCTTCGGCCGCTCCCTCTACCCGCCAGAGCGGCTGCGCAAGGCCGAACAGGAGCTGTGCACCGGGGTGCATCTGGGGTGCCATTTGTGGTTCAGCGCGGGCGTGCCCAGCCCGGAACAGGCCCCCACCCCGGAGGCCCGGCATCTGGCCGAACAGGCCGAGCTGCAGGCCGACCGCAACCGCGCCTACTACGCCAAAAATCAGGAGCTGCACCGCAGCGTGGTGCTGCGGCTCACCGAGCAGATCCGCAACTGCATTCTGGTGCATCAGCAGCCCAACGCGCGGGTGGCCCGCAGCGGCAATGTGGACCCCGGGCGGGTGTGGCGCGCCCCGCTTTTGAACGATGACCGGGTGTTTTTGTGCGCCGAAGAGGAAAATCACCCTGCCTTTACGGTGGACCTGCTGCTGGACGCTTCCGCCTCCCGCCTGCACTGTCAGGAGGTCATCGCGGCGCAGGGGTCCATCCTGGCCGAGAGCCTGGCCAACTGCGGCATCCCGGTGCGGGTGAGTGCCTTCAGCAGCCTGCGGGGCTACACCGTGCTGCGGGTGCTCAAGGACTTTGCCGACAAGAACCGCCAGAACATCAACCGGTATTTTGCCTCCGGCTGGAACCGCGACGGCCTGGCCCTGCTGGCGGCGGGCGATCTGCTGGACTTTGCCCCCGGCCCCGCCCCGCGGCACCTGCTCATCCTGCTGACCGATGCTTCCCCCAACGACAGCCGCCGCATCCCGCCCAGCCCGGAAAACCCGCTGGGTTGCGGCTACGAGGACGCCGCCGGTGTGGCCGACGCGGCCGCCCAGGTGCGCATGCTGCAGCGCAAGGGCATCCGGGTGTCGGCAGTGTTCATGGGCGAGGACCGCTCCGCCGCCGACGCTGCCCGCATCTATGGTAAAAATATGGCCCGCATCCGCGGCATGGACCAGCTGGCCCGCGCCGCCGGCCGCCTGATCCAGAACGAGATCCGGGAGCTGGGAGATTGAGAGATTGCCTTCCCCTTTTGGGGGAAGGCTTTTTTGTTGTCCGGCACACAACCGCTTCGGGCATTTTACAACCAACCGTCGCGTTGTATTTTGGAGCAGTTCCGGGGTGTTCGCAAAAATCTGGTTGTTTTTGCAAACTTTTAGTTGTTTTTTGTCGCAGTTTATGCTATACTATGTTCAGACGAACCACAGGAACACGCGATGTCCCCCGCAGTGCACGGCGGCGGCCCGCGTTGGAAGTCCTTTGAATACAACACTTTGCTGTCAGTCGAATCATTCAGGGAGGAACGTATCATGGATGCCAACCGCTACTTTACCGCCATGCACAACGCCATGTCATCCCGTCTGCCGGGGGCGCAGCTTCTGGCCGCCGTGCGCCTGCAGGATCTCTGCGGCAACGACGCCTACCTGGAAGTCCGGCGGATGCCCGGGGAGCCCTGCGCCACCGTGTGTTACTCCACGATGGGCCGCAGAGGACTGAACTTCCAGCTGTTCCGCAAGGGGTGGATGCTCTGCCACAACGAGAGCGGCCAGCTCACCGGGCAGTTCCCCGCCAAGGCCGAGAGCCTGCTGGAGGACACCGACTTCCACGCCTGCTGCCGCGAGGACCGGCTGGACGTCGCCCGCACCGACCGCATGGTGCAGGAGCTGGAAACGCTGGCGGGCACGGACTGCGATCTGCCTTTGCCCCGTGACGCCCGCACCGGGGCCGTCATCACGGTGGACAGCTTTGTGGGCCGGGGTGCCCACTGGAGCTACAGCACCCTGAGCAAGGCCCCCTGCCTGCCGGTGGCCGCCATCCTGTACTGGCTGGCCGACAGTCTGGCCGGAGCCGAGCGCCGTACTCTGCAGGCCGACCCGGAGGCCGCCCAGCTGGCCGCACAGTGGCAGAGCGGCACGGTGGAGATGTTCTTCCACCCGGCCGTACCGGCTGCCGCCCAGCTTCAGACGCAGCCCCAGACCCCGCCGGTGAGCCGTCCGGCCCGCCCGGCCCCCACCTGCGCCCGCACCAAAAGCTGGCAGAGCATTCTGGCCGTCATGGCGAGCATGTAAAAGGGCTCCCCCTTGCGGGAGAGCCTTTCTATGATAAATTCTTATTCCAGATAGGGGTCCAGCAGCTTGTCCACGGTCTGGCTGCGCTTGGGCGCGGGCTTTTTCACCACGCGGCCCCGGCAGGCCACCAGCTCCAGATGCTGCAGCGCCCGCAGGTCATCCAGCGGGTTCTGACGGGTGACGATGAGGTCCTCGCTCTTGCCCACTTCCAGCGAGCCGGTCACGTCCCCTACCCCGGCCAGCCGGGCGTTGCGCAGGGTGGCGGTGTACAGGGCAAACTGGTTGCTCACGCCGCAATACTTGTGGAAGTAGCACAGCTCCCGCCAGAAGTCGTACTGGGTGATGTAAGGGCAGCCCACGTCGTTGCCAAGGCCCACCGGGATGCCGTTGGCCAGCGCCGTTTTGGCGCTTTCCACGATGCCGTCAAACACGATCCTGCCGTTGTACTGGTCTTTTTCCGACGCACCGGACACCGCCGTGTCAAACAGCGCATACGGCAGCGCCGGGGAAATGGTGGTGCACAGGAACGCACCGTGTTCCTTGTACAGTTTTACCGTTTCTTCGTCCATTTTTGCGCCGTGCTCGATGGAATCCACGCCGTTTTCCAGCGCCACCTTCACCCCTTCGGGCGATTCGGTGTGGGCCGCCACGGGATAGCCCATGGCGTGGGCCTGATCGCACACGGCCTTTACCATCTCCGGCGGCATCTTCAGCTCGCCGGGGGTGCCCTTTTCGGCGGCATCCAGCACGCCGCCGGTGATCATCAGTTTGATAAGGTCCACCCGCTGGGTGCTGGCCCTGGTGAGCTGGGTCAGGGCCTCGCCGTTGTTGTGGGCCGCCACGGCCACCGAGCCAGCCATGTGGCCCCCGGGCACCGAGATGCCCTCGTTGGCGGCCAGAATGCGCGGGGCCAGGATCTTCCCGGCCTGGGCATCGTCCCGGCAACGGGTGTCAAAATCCGCGATGCCGCCCACGGTGCGGATGGTGGTCACGCCGCCCAGCAGCTCCAGCTTTGCATAGCTGCACACCATGCGGTAGGCCACCGCACGGGTCAGGCCGTTGCTCAGAATTTTACGCACCAGCGCCGCATTATCCCGCGGCTTTGCGCTGGGCTTGCCGTTGCCGGCCAGATGCACATGCAGGTTGATGAGGCCCGGCATCGCATAGCCGCCGTGGAGGTCGATGACCTCATAGCCGTCCAGGTCGGTACCCTCGTCCGCAACGGCGGTGATGACGCCGTCCTCGCACAGCAGCACCTTGTGTGCCTGCGGCTCCATCTGCTGGGTGCCGTCCAGCAGAATGCCATTGATATATGCCCGCTTCATGGTCGTTTCCTCGCTTTTGTACAACCTTGGTTGTTTTTTGTTCCAGTATAGCACGTTCCAGCGGGCGGTGCAACGAAAAAGGCAGGAAAGGTCCTGCCCTCTCCTGCCCGGTTGATGCAATCGTGCTTTCCTGTGCTGCGGCGCTGGAGGCTGCGGCCTCGCTGGATGCGTCAGCGGCGGCGTTTGCGGCGGGGCAGCGCGAAATAGTAGCCGAAGGCCGTGCCGCACAGCCCGCCCACGATGTGCATGAAGTTGGCCACGTTGTCGTGCACGAGGATGATGTCGTACACCTGCTGGCCGAAGTACAGCGCCGCTACCAGCAGCATGGTGACCGGGATGCCGCCGGAAAAGCCCGCCAGCGACGACAGCATGATGAGCATGAACACGATGCCCGACGCCCCCAGCAGCCCGGTGCGGGGGAACAGCACGCATTGCAGCACGCCGGTGACCAGCGCCGTGAACACGATGCCGCCCAGCAGGGCCTTGCTGCCGTATTTTTCCTCCATGGGCGGGCCCACCACCAGCAGCAGCAGCATGTTGTTCAGGAAATGCTCCCACCCGGCGTGGCCCAGCACATGGCCGAACAGCTGGATGTAGAACAGCGGGTCCTTGAGCGACGAGCGGTAGACGCAGAACAGGTGCATGGTGGTCCAGCCGCCGGTCCACTGGTCGAGGAACAGCACCAGAAGCGACAGCAGAAAAAAGGTGAGGATCACCGGGGAGTTGTATTGAAGCTCCAGCTTGAATCTTGCCTTTTTCGTAACGATACGATCCTTTCTCTCTTATAATATAGGGGTCAGCCGCGGGTCTGCAGCCAGTAGGCCCCCATGCTCTGGCCGGGCTGGCCGGTGACTTCCTGGTCCAGGTAGGCCCCCAGGCCCCAGGCGGCAGGCTGCCAGGCGTTGGCGGCCTCCACGGTGGGGTACTCCACCTCCGCATACCAGAACGCGGTGGGCCGGCCTGCGTCCACATGGTTCACTTCCAGCGCGCTGCCGTCCGGCAGGCGGTAGGTGCGGCGGGTCTTGGGGATGAGGGGTTTGCCGATGATCTTGTGTTCCAGCTCCTCAAACAGTTCTTTGTCGATGCTGCGCTCGATCTCCTCCCGGGCAAGGCCGCCCTCGCTCTTGAAGCAGAGCACATAGTCGGTCTTGCCGCCCGCAAGGGCTTCCTCCCGGATGCGCACCGTGGGCCGCACACTGATGTAGCCCTGCCGCATGGCAAATTCTTCCTCCATTGGCAGGCCCTCCGGCCAGCCGGTCACCATCCATTTGCGTTCGATCTCCATTGCAGATTCCCTCTTTCCGGTCTTTTTGGGAAATTTCTTATTTATAATACCATGGATCTATGGTATTATAAAGGGGTGAATTTGAAAAGAGCAACCAAGGAGATCTCCATGAAAGAACGCGCTTATCCTGTATACACCGTCAACAAACACGCCGAGGGCCTGCTGGTGGGCGGCCACCCCTGGGTGT
>ERZ831634.3207-NODE-3207-length-12619-cov-4.565027_pt1 | contig 12619 bp, 13 predicted proteins | sample MGYA00519953_ERZ831634 | MGnify/ENA primary metagenome ERZ831634 (study PRJEB31850, sample SAMEA3708718) | human gut metagenome | biome: human gut; feature: human-associated habitat; material: faeces | place: China | collected 2014 ... | reverse complement strand
TAAGTTCTATTTTGAGAATAAATGAGGCACGTAAGTTTTCACTTTTGCCTTTAAAAAACATAAAAGATTAGATATAATGAAGTAGAATTAAAGACGAGGTAGGTACAATATGTCAGATAAACAAAATAGCACGCTTGAAGAAGAAAGAGAACCTCTTTCTAAGAGTTGGATTTTCGCAGGTATTGTTCTTTTTCCATTGATTCCTTTTGTGCTGATATATTTTAATAAACATATAAAGAAGAAAATGAAGATGGTTTTAGGTATTGTTTATTTTGTTTTCTTGTTTGGTGTTTATCAATATGCATGTGTGGCACAGGGACCGGTATTAAGTAGTGTGGTTATTCCTGATCAGTATGTAACTGTGAAACAGGGAGAAACATACCAGATTCATTACAAGACTGATCCTCAGAAAGTAAAAGTAGAATATACACATTATTCATCTCAGTATGCGAATGTGGCTAGTGTTGATCAGAAAGGTTTAGTGACTACTATTACTCCTGGTACAACACGTATTACTTTAACTGCTGGAGATAATCATCATACTTATAAAAAGAAGTATCTTACAATCCATGTGATTGAATAGAGCGTGTATACGCTCTTTTTTTGTTAGGAGGTCATTTTATGAGAGAGAAAGATATTTATGTCATTACATGTGCGAAATGCAGTAAAGAGAATAGATATGAGGCTTATAGCTGTGTAGGGCCAGATCAAAGAGAACGTATTATTGATGATTCTATTATGTCTTATACATGTCCACATTGTGGAGAAACAACTTTTTTAAAGCATCCCTTGACTTATATAGATCCTGTACATCACTTTATTGTGCAATATGGACAGGATAAGAATCAGTTTATTCATGGTGTGGAACAGTTAAGGATGACTCCTCTCTATAAAGATTATATATTCCGTTATACAGATTCCTGGCTGAATTTTAAAGAGAAGATCATGATTCTAGAGAATAGAGATGATCGTTTAATAGAGTTGTATAAGATTACCTTGAAGAAAGAATTGAATGAAGACATCCCTTCTTTTTTCTTATTTAATAAAGAAGAAGAGAAAGAACTCATGATTGCGTTAAACCCTAATGGAACACGTGCTTATATCTTTAATAGGAACTGGTATGATTTAAAGGAACAGGATCCTGTAATAAATAAGATATTGAAGTATGATACAAGTCTAATAGTAGATAAAGAGTGGGCAGAACGTCTTTATGATTATCGTTTAAAGGTATCTTTATGTGAGGTACAGACAAAAATACAAGTAAGGACATATTTAATTCCTTCTTATGATCATATAGATATCGGTGATTATGTTTATGTAGAAGAAAATGGAGAAAGAGTATTAGGACAGGTTATGACTAAGAATTATAAGTCTATTTTTGATATACCTGATCATCTTCATTTTATTGAAAAGACATTGCCTTTAGAAACAGAGTATGATCAATCTTTAAAAGAAGAGTATAAAGATTTATTTCCTGTTAAAAATGAAAGAAAAGAAGCATTCTTAGAACTTCTAGATAATATACGTTTCTATTATTATTTAGAAGAAAACGATAGTAATGCTTCTAATTATGTCATAGATATTGATGGGTTCCGTTTGATTCCTCTTTATATAGATAGAGAAGAAGCTATCAATAAGAAACCTATGAATACTTATATATTAAGTGATCTATTAACAGATGTATTAAAGATGACATTTGAAAAGATTGATGGTTATATGATTTATGATGAGAAAGAACCTTATATATTAGATTCTCAACTTATTGATATATTCTTATCCTATACAGCACATAAAAAGACCCAGATCAATTAAATGGGTCTTTTTCACATGAGTTCTACCTGATGGTCTTTAAATACTTTTACAAGAGAGTGGTCTAATTCTTTTTCACATATATAGCCTGTGAAGTCATCAAGTGAGGCATAGGCATAGTTGCCATCTTGATTGAGTTTAGCACTTTCTCCTACCATATAGGCTTTCTTACTTGCATTGATGGCAGTCTTTTTAGTCATACCATCGTTTGTTTCATAGGTTGTAATGACATTATGGTCTAAATCAATACCAACAACGCCAATAAATGAAATATCAAAACGATATTTTCTAATCAAGTGATTTGTAAGTGCACCTACAAATCCATCTTTTGCCTGGTTGAAGTCTCCTCCTAAAAAGATGAGTCTGACTGCACTATTTTGTCTATAGAGCTGCATAATATCAATCATATTTGTCACAATAGTAAGTGCGATATTCTTTTCAAATATGAGTTTTGCGATTTCTAAGTTGCTTGTAGATATATCCAAGAAGATGACAAAGCCCTTTTCTAGTTCTTTAACGGCTTTAGATGCAATGATTTTCTTTTCTTCACTATAAAGTTCTACACGTTCTGATACATTGGTATGATGTAAGTTAACACGTACATTAACTGCACCGCCATGCACTCTTTTAAGTTTTCCTGCCTTTTCTAAGAGTGTGAGATCTTTACGGATACAATCTTCTGTCACATCAAAGGATGAAGCCAGTTCTTTCACAAAGACCTGTCCATCAATGTTCAGTTTTGTAATGATTTGTTGGTGACGTTTTTTCTGTGACATCTTAAACTCCCTTAAAATGATTTTTTCCAGTCACCTGATTCAAAGTAATCTTATAAACATGGCATGTGTCTATATAATCCTTATTATAAGGATATGTTTCATAACCACAATGCGTGAGAATAGATTCCATCGCTTCATCATATAATTCATGAGGAATTGGTTCTACAATTCCTTTTCCAATAATAGATGAATAAGAATTAGAGACTGTCTTATCTGGTTTACAAAAATATTCATATAATGTTTCTGCCTGTACACCAACATGAGGATTTTCTTTAATAAGATGAGTCATCTTTCCTTCTCTTGGTGTGTAAATATAAAGTACTATTTTGTCTTGTTCCTCTCCTATTCCAAAGTTCATAGGAACAATATAAGGATAGTCATCATCTTGAAATGCAATATGCAATGTATCAAAATGATGAAACATCTCCCTTAACTGATTTAAATCCTCCACTGTTTCTGCCATTTCTCTCTCCCCTTTTGTATCTATTTTAACACATTATATGAAAGAAAAACTGTAAGCGATTAAAAAAATCCCGAAATAATAGAAGAAAATATTCAAAATTCCTAATATCTTGTACTTACTTCTCTTATAGAAGATAAGAAGTACATCTGATAAAAGATAGAGGATAAAGCCTAATGACATCATCTTGAAGTTAAGTGTATTCATAGTTATGGATGTAAGAATACTTTTAGTTGTCAGCCAAACTAACGCAAACGTATAGCTGGTGATTTCTGTTTTATAGTCTATATCTTTAGAATAAGTCACTACTTCCAATAAGATCATAGATATTACCGGCGCAATAAGTTCTATATAAGTGAATGGCTGATAATGATAATAGAAGAATAGACAGGCAATATCACCTATAAGAAATGCATTAAGACCATATCTAAATAGCTCTTTCTTACATAAGAGCATATCTCCAATCATAAATGCGAGTAATCCTGGCAAGATAAGAAGAAATAATTTTGTTTGATGAGAGAAATAGGCAGTGAGAATAAAGCCAAATGAACAGAGTCCTTTTGTATAGATATGGTAACGTGTACGCCATGTACAAGCCATAATAAGAAACAATAAAATGTATAGTAGAATCATATATAACTTCCTTTCTAAAATAGTCTACCACAATTCAAGGATGTGTGCTATAGTGGTGCTCAAAGGGGGAAAAGACAAATGATCAAATTAATTGCGACAGATATGGATGGAACATTCCTAGATAATAACAAGCAGTTTGATAAGTCTTTTATTGATTTATTTTTTGAGATGAAGGAACAGGGTGTACTGTTTGTGGCTGCAAGTGGTAATCAATATGCAAGACTTTATCAGAAGTTTCTGCCTATGAGTGAAGATATGTATTTTATTGCAGATGGAGGCAGTTATATTGCGAAGGGACCAAATACTTTAGAAGTGTTTGATATGGACCGTAAGAAAGCTTTTCTTGCGATAGAAATAGTCAAACAACATTATCCTGATTTTAAGATTATGGTGGCAGGAGAAAAGTATGCTTATGCAAGAAAGAAAGATCATCTGACTAAAGAATTGACTACTTATTATTGCTCTTATAAGTTGATTGATGATTTTGATGAGATTGATGAACCTATTACTAAGATTGCGATACTTGACCCTCGTGGAGATATTAAGAATAGTGCAGGAGATATTACACGTATTTTACCTAAGGGATTACAGATTATTACATCTGGTAATGAATGGATGGATATTCAAAGAGAAGGTGTCAACAAAGGTCTTGGGATGCGATATATCCAGAAACATGAAAATATTTCTAGAGATGAATGTCTTGCCTTTGGTGACCAGATGAATGATTATGCTTTATTAGAGTCTGTAAAATATGGCTTTGCGATGGAGAATGCAGTAGATGAAATCAAGAAGCTAGCCTATGGTATCACTGACTCTAATGAAGATCAGGGATGTTTAAAGATTATTAAGAAAGCTCTAAGAAAAAATAAAGAGCAGGCTAGTCACCTGCTTTAAAATAGAAATCACAATGATTTTGGATATCAAAGGAAGAAAAATACTTTTCTTCTAATGGTATCCATTTTTTTATAAACATGTTTAGAGCTTCTTTTCCATTTCTTTCTTCTATACGTTTAAGTCGTAATGATTCATCTATATCTAGAAATATAGTAAGATCATAAACATCTACCAAATCAGGATGACATGAATAAGAACCTTCTATAATATTAATAGGTTTATAAGGATATACTTTTCCTTCACTTATAGACATAGAGGAACAATCTATTGGACGATAAAGAACATCTTGTTGATTTTTTAAAGGATCTAATACTTCCTTTTTAAAACGTTCTCTATCTACATTACCGCCTGGCTCATTATAGCGCTCCTGTGTACGTTGATATTCCTGAAGATAGAAATCATCCATATGAAATATATGACAATCTAGATATTCCTTTAACTTATTCGCAAGGGTTGTTTTACCACTTCCACATCTTCCATCTATTGCGATGGTGACATGTCCCTTCTGTTTATATATTTCATTAATAGTTTCTAATACTTCCTGTTCCTTATAAGGAAGATATTTTAATCCTTCATCTAAGTAATGGGCCTGTAAGAGTTCTACTTTGATATCTTTTGTAGAGACTTCCTGGAGTGTTCTGTCCCCTTCTTCTGCTTTTCTTAGAATGGTTATATGAGGATAGAAAGGTTTTTCATCGAAAGGAATATCATGCTTCTTCAATGCGCTTCTTAGTGTATTCACATAAGCATCTAATTCGGGATTTTCTTGAACTCCCACCCAGTATATCTTCTTGAAATGACCCATACGGTTTAAAGTGATGGTGATTTCAGGAAAAGGAATAGATTGTATAATCTCCATAATTTCATCCTGTCTATTTGTTTCACCAAAGAAAGCTAAAGTCATATGAAGATTATCTGGATCATAATACTTTCCTTGAATACCTTCTTCCTTTAAAGAATCTATAATATGAACTAATTCTTCTTTAAAAGAAGAATTAAATGTGAGTGCGACAAATTGTCTCATAAAATTCATCCTTTCTATGATATAATAAACAAGCTATGTGCATGTAGCTCAGCTGGATAGAGCATCAGACTCCGGCTCTGAAGACTGCAGGTTCAAATCCTGTCATGCACGCCAACAAAGAAAAGAGGCAGCAGAAGCTGCCTTTTATTATACACTATGTCTGATTCTTTCTATATGTATCGCAAGATAGCCTATTTCTTCATCTGATATCTTTTCAAGAATCAGCTTTTCTATATAATCTGCGACACGGCATGCAACAGCATAGCTTTCTGGAAACTTTTCTTTTGTATAGTCAGTCATAGAAACCTGCACATCTTCTTTACGATCTAGACGGACCATTAAGAATTTAATATGGTTTACTAAACGAATATAAGCAACAGAGTCTTCATCAATCACTATGTTGAAGGTTTCTTCTACATAAGTGACTGTCTGATGAATAATGCTGGCAACCTGTAATGAACGTCCAGGTGGCTGAGAACTCAAAGCTGCATGAATATGAAGAGAAATATAACCAATTTCATCATCAGTGATTTCATAACCTAATCTTCTTTTGATAATCTTTCTTGCCTTCTTGGCTACTTCATATTCATCCGCAAACAATAATCTAATATCACTTGTAAGAGGGTTTGAAATGACCATATCATTCTTAATACGATCAATAGAGAATGCGATATGATCTGCAAGAGGTAAAAGAATCTTAGTGTCAATATCACCAAATTCTTTTTCTGCATAACGAATAATTTCATTGGCTATTTCTAAAAAGATAGGATCAACACCCTGTAATACATTCTTAACTGTATTCTTTTCCAAACTATAGCATTTGATATTCTTTCCTGGATTTTCAATCACATCTCCAGTTTTTCTTTTGAAGCCGATTCCCTTACCGAGTAATATCACTTCTTTATTGAGTTCATCTTTTGCGACAACTCCATTATTGTTTAGCGTTCCAATGACTTCATAACGCTGTTTTTTCACTTTATTCTCCTTCATGTAATATCTGTTTTATTTCTGATACGATAATAACAACATGTGGTCCATAGGTAATTTGGATACCTTCACCACGCATATAAATACCTGCAGCACCTGTTGCCTTTAAGGCTTCTTCATCTACAAGTGATAGATCCTTTAAAGTGGCACGAAGACGCGTTGTACATGTATCAACATCTAATATATTAGGAACACCTCCTAATGCTTCTACAATAGCGTGAGACACAGAACTATCTACGTCAAGACTTTTCTTTTGTGAATAGTCTTTTTTTGTATGAAGTTGTGTATCTTCTCCTCTTCCGATTGTTTTAAAATCATAACGCTTAATCACATACTTAAAAATTGTATAATAAAGCAAGAAATAGATAAAACCAATAATTGGGACGAATACCCAGTTTGTTTTACTGTTTCCCTGTAATATACCAAATAAGAAAAAGTCTATTGCCTGCACTAAAAGTCAATCCTATCGCAATATTAAGTGCCTGTGCAACGGCATAAGCACTTCCTGCTAGGATGGCATGAACCAAAAAGAGCGGTGGTGCCTGAAATAGGAATGTGAATTCTAGTGGTTCAGTAATACCAGTCAAGATAGAAGTCAATGATGCAGAGAGTAATAAACCTCCTGTTTTTTTACGATGGCTAGGTCTTGCACAATGATACATAGCAAGAGCTGCACCTGGCAAACCAAACATCATAAAAATATATTCACCTGAGAAGAAGCGAGTGGCTTCTACATTAAATTGTGTGACATGAGGTGAAGCAAGCTGAGCAAAAAAGATATTCTGTGCCCCCTGGATGAGATGTCCATCCACTACCATATTGCCCCCTAGTCCTGTCTGCCAGAATGGAAGATAAAAAACATGATGTAAACCAAAAGGAATCAGCATACGCTTTACAAAACCAAATACGAAGATTCCTGCATAACTGCTGTCTCTTACAAAAACACCTAAGTGATAAATGGCTTCCTGAACAGGTGGCCATATATAATAGAATAAAATTCCCACAAATACGAATACAAAAGAACAGATCACTGGGACAAAACGTGTTCCTGCAAAAAATGATAAGAAATCAGGAAGTCGTGTCATATAGAACTTGTTATGGAGAAAAGCGACACCGAGTCCGACAACCATTCCTCCAAAGACACCTATATCTAAAGACTGTATACCACATATAGTATTGATCGTACCAAGTCTAACAGAATCAGCAATCTTACCATCCAATATAATACCATTAATAGTTAATAATGAATTAATAGAGGCATGCATAATAAAGAAAGCAACTAATGCAGAAAAGGCCGCTGTGGCTTTTTCATGTCTAGCCATCCCCATCGCAATACCGACCGCAAATAAAACAGGAAGATTATCAAAGACAATATTACCGGCATTACTCATAACGGTGAATAATGCGTTCATCGGTGTTCCTTTTCCTAATATGAATTGAAGATGGTAAGCTTGAATCATTGTTTCATTTGTAAATGAACGTCCTATACCCATCAATAGACCAGCAACAGGTAAAACAGCTATAGGAATCATAAAGCTCTGTCCTACACGTTGCAGTTTACTAAATAGCTTATCAAACATGATTCTTCCTCCTTCTTCACCTTTTAATCTATTCTATCATTATATAGTATGAAAATCTAATCCTTTTTATAAGTGGGTTCATTGTGTTTTTCTTACAAAACAGGGCGTTTTGTATAATTCTTAAGTTATTTTTAAAAATTTCTTAATTCATTTTTATATGATATACACTACATATTTTGATACTTCTTAAATATTTCTTAAGATTTTTCTTTATTTTTTAATATGAGGTGTTATAATAGAGCCTGTCGAAAGACAAAAGGAGAGAGAAAAATGGATAAGAAAACAAAAGAAATCATGAGTTTCGTATCTAATAGAGTAAGAACTCAGAAGACAATGTTCATTCCTGTGTTTGCTATTTCCGCTTTCGCAATCGTGGGTTATACAGCTGCTGATAGAACAGCACCTGTTGTACATTCAAATACAATTGAAGTTCCTTATGGAACTGTCCTAAAAGCTAGTGATTTTGCAATCTCTGATAACAGAGATAATACTGATACATTAAAAACAAAGATTCATGCTGATTCTTATGAAAAGAACCAGTTAGGAACATATACTGTCAATGTGACAGTAAAGGATGCTTTCAATAATGAAACAACTAAGACTGTTAATGTTAAGGTTGTAGATAATGAAGCACCAGTTCTTGAATCTAAGACTGATGATGGATTTGTCATCAATGTTGAAGCCAATGGCAGCAACGATTTAAAACAGTACATCAAAGCAACTGATAATGTTGATGGTGATGTAACAGACTTCGTTAATTTCGATAAGGAATTAGATACAACTCAGTTAGGTGAACAGGTGATCAATGCTTCTGTTGAAGATAACATGGGTAATGTTGCTACTAAGACGTTTACTTTCAATGTTGGTGATACATCTGCTCCTGAAATGAACTTAAAGAATGGTAACTTCGTAGTAAACTACGGTGATAACTTTGATATCAACAACTATGTTGAAGCAAAGGATAACTATGATATGAATCCTGTTTTAACTGTTGAAGGTGAAGTAGATACTAAGAAGTTAGATGGTACTCAGCCTATTAAGGTGACTGCAACTGATGCAAGTGGTAATAAGACTGAAAATACTTATGATGTAACTGTAGCTGATATTGCTGCTCCTGCTATTACATTAAAGTCTAATGATATTAATGTGAAGTATGGTTCATCATTTGATGCAAAGTCAAACCTTGCTTCTGCTATTGATAATCTTGATGGTGATGTAACAAGCAAAGTCAATGTAAGTGGTTCTGTCAATACTTCTAAGTCTGGAAGTTATACAGTAAATTATACAGTCACTGATAATGCTGGTAATACAGCAAATGCAAGTGCTAAAGTCACTGTAGCTGCCGCTCCATCAAGAGGTGGATACAATGCAGGTGGAACAAGTGTTAAGGGTGGACATAGCGGTATTGTTGGAACTGGTCTATCTAGAGTAGGTTCTGCTTATGTATTTGGTGCTTCTGGGCCAACAGCATTTGACTGTTCTGGATTCACTTCATGGGTATATAGACAAAATGGTAAGTCATTACCAAGAACTGCTTCTGCTCAGTATAGTTCTACTACAAGAGTATCTAAGGATGGCTTAAGTGCTGGTGACTTAGTATTCTTCGCAGGAACTTATAAGTCAGGTATCTCACATGTAGGTATCTATATCGGTAATGGACAGTTTGTTCATGCTGCTAACTCAAGTACTGGTGTTACAGTATCTTCATTAAATAGTGGTTATTATGCATCTCACTATGCAGGTGCTGGTAGATAAGAAGATCGAAAGATCTTCTTTTTTTCTAAGGAGTTTATATGAAAAAAGTATTAAAAGTGATTCTAGGAATCGTATTAAGTATTGTGCTAGTTATTGGTCTACTTTATGGACTTTTTATTTATATGATTAAGTATCATGTAGAGACAGTAGCTAAAGAGTCTTATTATGAATATGAGGTTGTGATGCAGTCAGTCGGAGCGCCTCTATTCTTCAGCAGTGCAGATGGACGTTTGCTTCTTAAAAAGAATGATACGATAATCAATAAGATGGACTTTGTATTATCAGATGATGGTGGAAGTATTCGAGAAGATGTATGGAGTGTTAGCTGGTATAAGGATCATGTAGGTGTTGTGATTCAAGGAACTGAGCAGGATGATACACTTTATAATCTTTATTATAATGGGAAGACAAATAGTTCTATTGTGACTGGTCAGGATGCATTAACAACTAAAGGTGATATGGCTGGTAATAATGCTGATGAGATCAGAAAAGAATTGAGAATGGTCGCTGATTACCTTCATTATGATGATATAAATTATGGTATCAGTGCAAAGGGATGGATGTATGCAGTTGTTTATAATAAAGATGGTGTAATACGTCATTTGAATTATTATGAAACTCATGAGCATGAATATGTTTATGAGGAAACAAAGAATGGTACTACTATCGTATTAGGATTTTATAAAATTGAAAACGGCCAGGTCATAGATGAACGTACTACAGCATGGCACTAAAAAAGATTCCGTGAGGAATCTTTTTATAATAGTTCTTTAAGTTTTTCAATAGATTCTTCTGTAGTAGCCCAGCTTGTCGCAAAACGTACTACAGTATGTGTATCATCGTACTTTTCCCAGAAACCATAGCGTACATGCTTTTCTAGTTCCTCTAGTTTCTTATTGTCTACAATAAAGAACTGCTGGTTTGTAGGAGAATCAATATAGAATTCATAACCCTTTTCTTTAAAGATTGTTTTAAGCTTTTCAGCCATATCAATGGCGTGTCTTGAAATCTTGAAATAGAGATCATCTGTAAAAAGAACATCAAATTGAACACCATTTAAACGTCCTTTTGCAAGTAAAGCACCATGTTTCTTAATAAGGTTTACAAAGTGTGCTGGTGTATTATTCTTAGTAAAGACAACAGCTTCTCCACATAATGCCCCTACTTTAGTTCCACCAATATAGAATACATCAGTAAGTTCTGCGATATCTTCTAGTGTTACATCAGTATCATAAGACATGAGACCATAACCAAGTCTTGCACCATCTAAGAATAAAGGCAAATTATAAGCATGACATACATCTGAGATTTCTTTTAATTCTTCTTTTGTATAAAGTGTGCCATATTCTGTAGGATGAGAAATATAAACCATACCTGGGAATACCATATGTTCATGGTTAGCATCGTTATAGAATGTATCTACTAATTCTTTGACATCTGATGCTTTTAACTTACCTAAATACTGTGGGACAGTGAGCACTTTATGTCCTGTATATTCAATGGCCCCTGCTTCATGAGCCGCCACATGTCCTGTCACTGCAGCGACAACACCTTCATATGGCTTCAACATTGTATCAATGACTAACTGGTTAGTCTGTGTACCACCTGTAATAAAGTAAATATCAGCATCTTCTTTACCACACGCTTTCGCAATCTTTTTTCTTGCAGATTCAGAATATACATCTACTCCATATCCTGACTGCTGATCCATATTTGTTTCAATAAATTTTTCTAGAATGGCATGATGTGCCCCTTCTGTATAATCACTTTCAAATGATAGCATCTTTATATCCTCCGTTTTTTTGTATTCTACACTATTTTAGAGGTGAATACAAATAATGAAAATAATTCAAAAAATAGGAAGTAATTCACTCTGATGAATGAGTATATATATGTGTAAGCCACTTATTTCTTGTTTAGAATACTTTTACATAGAAAGATAAAGGAAACTCATTCCTCGAATAGTCAATTCATACTATTTGGTAGGAATAGGAACAGAACTATACTATAATAATCAAAAAGAGGAAAATATAAGTAACTAAATATATCGACTATTGTGATTAAATGTGTTCAAATCTACTCAAAGGAAAGCTTTAATATGAAAACATCAAATATCACAAATTATAAATCAAAGGATTTTGCTGAACTTTAAGGCGTACCTGTTAAGACATTATAACGTTGGGATAGAGAAGAAACTTTATAGGCAAACCGAACTCCAACTAATAGGCGTTATTACACTTATAATTAGTATTTACTGAAATCGCATTGCATTTTTAAGATTTTGTATTGCAAAAGGAATTATTGTAGACCAGTGTATTGAAGAATATGGAAACTGTGTAACGATTTATTAGATGAAGTAATGGAACAAAAAATCAAAAGCATAATTTGAATACCCACAAACCATAGGTTAGTGAAAATTAAATTTCATAAGCACCTATTAAACGGCGTTCTCGAAGCTGAACCTAATGCATGAATTTTCCATTTGTTCTATAATTAGATTAGAAATCAGATAGAGAACTCGTGTAGGATATTGTTTCAATACTTCATGTGCTCTCCTGCAGGTTGCAAAGGGCTTCGTAAGTATAAAAAAACAGATAGAAAGGGATGAGGAAATTGCTGAAGAGCTTCAAGACGGAAATAAATCCGACAGAGGAGCAGAAAGTCAGGATTCGTAAAACAATAGGTACTTGCAGATTTATCT
>ERZ831634.3204-NODE-3204-length-12627-cov-14.193287_pt1 | contig 12627 bp, 10 predicted proteins | sample MGYA00519953_ERZ831634 | MGnify/ENA primary metagenome ERZ831634 (study PRJEB31850, sample SAMEA3708718) | human gut metagenome | biome: human gut; feature: human-associated habitat; material: faeces | place: China | collected 2014 ... | reverse complement strand
TGCCGGCGGCACCGCCGCAGGAGCGTTTTCCCCTGCGGCGGCTTTGCCGTTTTTAGCTGTTTTTATTTACAAGATAAACATCCTCGCCCTCTCAGTCACCTACGGTGACAGCTCTCCCAAAGGGAGAGCCCTTGGCATAGCGGCAAAGTTTCCGGTCAAGCCGTGAAGTTCTCGGTTGCGCCAGAGCCTCTCCCTTTGGGAGAGGTGGCATTGCGCAAGCAATGACGGAGAGGGAGAGCCGCCTATCAGAAAAGGAAGAATATTATGGCAGAACAACTCTGGAAGGGCCGCTTCTCCAAGGCGGTCGATTCGCGCGTCAATGATTTCAATTCCTCCATCCGCTTTGACCAGCGGATGATCGCGCAGGATATGCGCGGCAGCGGGGTCCACGCCGCCATGCTGGCCAAGCAGGGCATCATCTCCGAAAAGGACTGCGAGGATATCCTCAACGGGCTGGCCTCCATTGCCGACGATCTGGCAAGCGGTGCGTTGGAGATCGACCCCAACGCCGAGGATGTGCATACCTTTGTGGAGCAGACCCTGACCGCCCGCATCGGCGATGCAGGCAAGCGCCTGCACACCGGCCGCAGCCGCAACGATCAGGTGGCGCTGGATATCCGCCTGACCCTGCGGGACTACAGCCACACCCTGCAGGCTTACATCGTGGAACTCATCAAGGTCATCTGCAGGAAGGCGGCGGAGAATACCACCGCTGTCATGCCCGGCTACACCCACCTGCAGCGCGCCCAGCCCATCACCTTTGGCCATGCGCTGATGGCCTACGCCTCCATGCTCCTGCGCGACCTGCAGCGCTTTGAGGATGCCACTGCCCGTATGGATGCCCAGTGCCCGCTGGGCTCCGGCGCTCTGGCCGGTACCACCTACCCGCTGGATCGTCAGTTCACCGCCGAAAAGCTGGGCTTTGCCGCACCCTGTGCCAACAGCCTGGACGGCGTTTCTGACCGTGACTTCTGCATCGAGCTGGCCAACGCCATCTCCATCTGCATGATGCATCTGTCCCGCCTTTCCGAGGAGATCATCCTCTGGTGCAGCTGGGAGTTCAAGTTCATCGAGCTGGACGATGCCTTTACCACCGGCTCCTCCATCATGCCCCAGAAGAAGAACCCCGATGTCACCGAGCTGATCCGCGGCAAGACCGGCCGCGTCTACGGCGACCTGAACACCCTGCTGGTGATGATGAAGGGCATTCCTTTGGCTTACAACAAGGATATGCAGGAGGACAAGGAAGCCATCTTCGATGCAGTGGATACGCTGGAGCTGTGCCTCAAGACTGTCACCCCCATGCTGGACACCATGAAGACCCTGCCTGCCAACATGCGCCGCGCTGCCGCCAAGGGCTTTATCAACGCCACCGACTGCGCCGACTACCTGACCAAGAAGGGGATGCCCTTCCGGGATGCCTACAAGCTGACCGGCTGCATGGTCTCCGACTGCATCGCAAAGGATAAGACCCTGGAGGAACTGACCCTTGACGAATTCAAGGGCTACAGCGCCCTGTTCGAGAACGATATCTATGATGCCATCGACCTCATCAAGTGCTGTGAGGGCCGCACCAGCTACGGCGGCCCCAGCGAGGCAAGCGTCAACAACCAGATCCGGCTGGCCATGGACCAGCTGGCCGCATGGGAGGCGAACAACGCATGAGCGTAAAGGTCTTTATCGACGGCTCCGCAGGCACCACGGGTCTGCGCATTGCCGACCGTCTGGCCGCCCGGCCCGAAATTGAACTGCTCTCCATCTCCGAGGAGGGCCGCAAGGACGTGAACGAGCGGGCAAAGATCATCAATTCGGCTGACCTCGCCTTCCTCTGCCTGCCGGATGCCGCCTCCAGAGAGGTCATGCCCCTGCTCCGTCCGGATGTCAAGGTGCTGGACACTTCCACGGCTTTCCGCACGGATCCCAACTGGGTCTACGGCTTCCCGGAACTCAGGGGCCAGAAGGAAAAGATCAAAAACGCCTGCCGCGTGGCGGTGCCCGGCTGCTATGCCAGCGGGTTTATCAGCATCATGCGGCCTTTGGTGGAGCTGGGCCTTGCCGGAGCGGGTGATTTTTACAGTTGCACCGGTATTTCCGGCTATTCCGGCGGCGGCAAAAAGATGATCGCCGATTACGAAAGCCCCGACCGTCCGGCCCACAGCAAGCTGGATGCACCCAAGAGCTACGGTCTGAGCCTTGCCCATAAGCATCTGCCCGAGATGCAGAAGATCAGTGGGCTGGCAAACCCGCCCGCCTTTGTGCCTGTGGTCTGCGATTATTACAGCGGGATGCAGGTGCTGGTGCCCTTCCAGCCGGTCTGGGGCGGTGCCGAAAAGGTGGCCGCAGGGTTGGCGGAGTATTACAGGGATGCCGCCACTATCAAGGTGCACGCCCTGAACGAGCCGCTGCCCGAGAATGGCCTGTATTCCAACGCAATGGCCGGTACCGACCGCATGGAGCTGTACAGCACCGTGAACGCCGCCGGGGATCAGATGATGCTGGTCTCGCTGTTTGATAATCTGGGCAAGGGCTCTTCCGGCGCGGCAGTCCAGTGTATGAATCTGATGCTCGGTTTTGAAGAGACGGCTGGATTGGAATGAAATGGCTCACCCTCTCAGGCCGCTTCGCGCCCAGCTCTCCCGAAGGGAGAGCTTTTGACAAAACCGCAAACTCTGCGGGGAATGCCAAGGCCTCCCACTTTGGGGGAGGTGGCAGCGCGTTAGCGCTGACGGAGAGGGTGAGGATGCTGAAGGGAGAAAGTAGTATGTATCAAGAAGTTGCGGGCGGCATCTGTGCCCCCAAGGGCTTTGCAGCGGCTGGCGTGCATTGCGGCATCCGCGCAAATCATAATGAAAAATACGATCTGGCACTCATCAAGGCGGAGGTGCGCTGTGCCGCCGCCGGTGTCTACACCACCAATAAGGTCTGCGGTGCGCCCATCAAGGTGGACCGCGCCCACCTGAAGGACGGCTATGCACAGGCGATCCTTGTGAACAGCGGCAATGCCAACACCTGCGCCGCCAACGGCGTGGCTCTGGCCGAGGAGTGCTGTGCGCTGGTGGGCGAGGCACTGCACATCCCCGCCGAGGATGTGCTGCCCGCCTCCACCGGTGTCATTGGCCAGCCCATGGTCGTTGACCCCTTTGCCCGGGGAATCCCCGCCGCCGCCGCAAAGCTGGCGGCAACTGCGCAGGGCAGCACCGATGCGGCCACGGCCATTATGACCACCGATACCCACAAAAAGGAGTACGCTATCCAGTTTGAGCTGGGCGGCAAGACCTGCACCGTGGGTGCCATTGGCAAGGGCAGCGGCATGATCGCCCCCAACATGGCCACCATGCTGGCCTTCTACACCACCGATGCCGCCGTTTCCCCCGCTCTGCTGGAAAAGGCCCTCAAGACCGTGGTGCCCGGTACCTACAACCAGATGAGCGTGGATCTGGATACCTCTACCAACGATACCCTGATCATCATGGCTTCCGGTCTGGCCGGAAACCCCGAGATCTGCGAAGAGAACGCCGACTACGATGCCTTTGTGGCGGCCCTGACCGCCATTGCTGAGCACATGTGCGCCGAGCACGCCGGTGACGGCGAGGGTGCCACCCACCTCATCACCTGCGAGGTGACCCACGCCCCGGACCTGAAAACGGCCCGTGCCGTCAGCCGCAGCGTGGTCTGCTCCAACCTGTTCAAGGCTGCTGTCTTTGGCCGCGATGCCAACTGGGGCCGCATCCTCTGCGCCATCGGCTACACCCCCGGCGATTTCTCCATCGACAAGGTCTGTGTCTGGCTGAGCAGTGCCGCCGGTGAGGTCTATGTCTGCGAGAACGCCGCCTACCACCCCTACAGCGAGGACGAGGCCGCCAAAGTTCTGGCGGAGCATGATATCCTTGTCAAGGTGGATATGGGCACCGGCGATGCCAGCGCCAAGGCATGGGGCTGCGATCTGACTTATGATTATGTGAAGATCAACGGGGATTATCGGACCTGATGCTGCGCCCTCTCAGTCACCTACGGTGACAGCTCTCCCAAAGGGAGAGCCAAGAATGCTAACGGCAAGGAGCAACGGAGAGTATATGAAAAACGAAGAAATGGCCCTCCTGTTTTCGGAGGCGACCCCTTACATCCAGAAATACCATGGCAAGACCATGGTCATCAAATACGGCGGCAACGCCATGATCAACGAGACGCTGAAAAACGCCGTGATGAACGACCTTGTCACCCTGACCCTGCTGGGGGTGCGGGTGGTGCTGGTGCACGGCGGCGGCCCGGCCATCAACGAGATGCTGAAAAAAGTCGGCGTGGAGAGCCATTTCAACAACGGTCTGCGGGTGACCGATGACGCTGCCATGGAGATCGTTCAGCAGGTGCTGGCCGGTAAGGTGAACAAGGACCTTGTGGCAAAGCTGCGCGGCCGCGGCGTGGGCCTGTGCGGCATGGACGGCCAGATGCTCCGCTGCACCGAACTGGACCCTGCTCTGGGCCATGTGGGCGAGATCATCCATGTGGACCCCACCCTGATCTCCACCCTGCTGGACGGCGGCTATATCCCCGTGATCGCAACAGTGGGCATGGACGATCTGGGCCAGGCCTATAATGTCAATGCCGACACCGCCGCCGCACAGATCGCCATTGCCCTCAAGGCCGAGAAGCTGGTTTCCATGACCGATATCGCCGGCCTGCTGCGGGATAAGGACGATGAGACCACCCTCATCCCCGAGGTGGAGGTCAGCGAGATCGAGGGCTACAAGGCTGCCGGTATCATTGCGGGCGGCATGATCCCCAAGATCGGCGGCATGGCCGATGCCATCTATCAGGGCGTGCACGAGGCGGTCATCATCGATGGCCGCGTGCCCCACTCCATCCTGCTGGAGCTGTTCTCCAACCGCGGCTCCGGCACCCGCTTTTACCGCCGCAGCCACCGCGAATAAGCATTGCGCAGGTGCCGTGCAGGCGGTATAATAAGAAAAATGACCCTCTCAAGCCTTTGCCAGCATTTTCTGGCGCGAAAGCGCCTGAGAGGGTTTTCTGTTCACAGTTTCTGTTCACAGGAGGGTACACCTATGGATTCTGAAAAAGTCATCAAGCGGGACAACGAATACGTCCTGCACACCTATAACCGCAACCCTATTGTGCTGGAAAAAGGCCACGGCCTGCGCGCCGCAGGCCCCGAGGGCCAGCAGTATCTGGATTTTACCAGCGGCATTGGCGTGAACAGCCTTGGCTACTGTGATCTGGACTGGGCCGAGGCCGTCTCGGAGCAGGCCCACAAGCTGCAGCATACCTCTAACCTTTACTACACCGCGCCCTGCGGCAAGCTGGCCAAAAAGCTGTGCAAGCGCACCGGCATGAGCAAGGTGTTCTTTGGCAACTCCGGTGCCGAGGCCAACGAGGGTGCCATTAAGGCCGCGCGCAAGTACAGCGTGGACCACTACCGCAAGGACCGCACCACGGTCATCACGCTGGTGAACAGCTTCCACGGCCGCACCATCGCCACCCTGACCGCCACCGGTCAGGAGGTGTTCCACAACTACTTCGGCCCCTTCAACGAGGGCTTCCTGTATGCTCCGGCAGGCGATATCGAAGCGCTGGAGGAGCTGGTGGACCGCACCACCTGCGCCGTGATGCTGGAACTCATTCAGGGCGAGGGCGGCGTGATGGCGCTGGACCCGGACTACGTGCAGGCCGTGCGCAAGCTCTGCGACGAAAAAGACCTTGTGCTCATCGTGGACGAGGTGCAGACCGGCGTGGGCCGCACCGGCACCTTCCTGTGCTGCGAGCACTACAACCTCAAGCCGGATGTGGTCACGCTGGCCAAGGGTCTGGGCGGCGGCCTGCCCATCGGCGCAGTGCTGATGAACGAAAAGGTGGCCGCAGGCATGGGCCCCGGCACCCATGGCTCCACCTTCGGCGGCAACCCGGTGGTCTGCGCCGGTGCCAACGTGGTGGTGGACCGCATGGACCAGAGCTTCCTTGCCAATGTCAACGAGCGCGCCGTCCAGCTGCGCGCAGGCATCGCAAAGCTGCCCCATGTCAAGAGCATTTCCGGCATCGGCCTGATGGTGGGCATCGAGTTCTACGACCTCAAGGCCGCAGATGTGCTGGCCGCCTGCCGCGAAGCGGGCCTGCTGGTGCTGACAGCCAAGACCCGCCTGCGCCTGCTGCCGCCGCTGACCCTCAGCGAGCACGATGTGGACATGGCGCTGGAGATCCTGGGCGATGTGCTGGGCAAGATGGAGCCGACGGCTCCGAAGGAGCAGGCATGAAAAATCTGCTGAGAATGAGCGACCTCTCCCCTGCCGAGCTGACCCACATTCTGGATGTGGCCGACCAGCTCAAGGCACAGCAGAAGCTGGGCGGCACGGCCCCGCTGCTGGCAGGAAAGACGGTTGCCCTGATATTCTCCAAGGCGTCCACCCGCACCCGCACCAGCTTTGAGGTGGGTGTGTACCAGCTGGGCGGTCTGGGCAACTACATGAACACCGCCGAGCTGCAGGCCGGGCGCGGTGAGCCCCTCAAGGACACCGCCCGGGTGCTGGGCCGCTACTACGACTGCGTGGTGTGGCGCACCTACCGCCAGAGCGATCTGGAAGAGTTTGCCGAGCTGGCCGGTGTGCCGGTGATCAACGGCCTGACGGATTACGCCCATCCCTGCCAAGTTCTGGCCGACCTGATGACCATTCGGGAGCGCCGGGGCAGCCTTGCGGGCCGGAAGCTCTGCTTTGTCGGCGACGGCAGCAGCATGGCAAACAGCCTCATCGTGGGCGGACTGCTGGCTGGGATGCAGGTCACCTGCGTCTGCCCGCAGAGCTACCGCCCGGCGGCGGATGTGCTGATGTTCGCCCACAAGTACGGCAGCGCCTTCCACCTGACCGCAGACCCTGCCGAGGGTATTCAGGATGCCGACGTGGTGGCAACGGCTGCGTGGAACACCGCCAAGCCCGGCACGCCGGAAAGTGAGCAGCGCCTGCGGGATTTTGTGGGCTACCAGCTCACCGGCAAGCTGCTGGAAAGCGCAAAGCCCGATGTCATGGTGCTGCACTGCCTGCCTGCCCACCGGGGTGAGGAGATCTCCTCGGCAGTGTTCGAGCAGCACGCACCGGAGATCTTCGATGAAGCCGAGAACCGCCTGCACGTGCAGAAAGCCGTGCTGGCCATTCTTCTGGCGGGGAAATAAAAACAGAACGCCAACAGGGCCGCCGCACATCGTTTGTGCGGCGGCCCTGTTTTTTATCGTGGGAGATTTGAAAAAGCGATCAGCTGCGGTCCATTTTGACCACGAACAGGTAGCTCAGAACAAAGGATAAGCCAAAGGCAATGACCCAGCCGATGGCGGCGTAGATGAAGTAAGGTCCGATATAAGCGGGAATGCTGAAAATGCTGGAGGTGATGTAGCCGTACAGGCGCACACCAAAGGCACCGATGAAGGCGCTGCCCACGCAGCTGCCGATGGTAGCTGCAAGGAAGCCCTTCTTGTACTTGGTCAGCACGCCGAACAGAGCAGGCTCGGTGATGCCCAGAATGCCGGACAGAACGGAGGACAGAACGATGGAACGTTCCTTTTGGCTCTTTTCTTTGAAATAGCAGCCTGCGGCGGCACCCACAATGGACAGATTTGCAATGAACATCATGGGCATGAGCATGTCGTAGCCCTTGGTGGCAAAGTTCTCCAGAGCAATAGGAGTCATGGCGTGGTGCATACCCACCAGAATGGAAGCGGGGCGGATCAGACCCATGACGACACCGGCAAAGATGGGAGAGATACCGAACAGCACATCCAGCATCCATGCCAGACCCTTGCCGATGTAAATGCCCACGGGACCAATGACCGTCAGGGCAAAGAAGCCGGAAATGAACAGGGTGATGGTGGGGGTGATAACGGTGCGGGCGGCTTCGGGAACGATATTATCGACCCACTTGTAGATATAACTCAGGGCAAATACGCCGAAGATGATGGGAATGACCGAACCAGAATAGTTGAATACCGGAATGGGCAGGATGCCTGCAAACATAAAGTTGCTGATCTCGCCTGCCTTGGCAGCATCCACCATGGTGGGGTACATCAGAGTGGCGGCAATGGCAATGGCCAGATACTGGTTGGTCTTGAATTTTTTTGCGGCCGATGCGGCAATGAAGAACGGCAGGAAGGTAAACACGCCGCTGGCAAGCATATCAATGATCTTATAGGTATCGGTAGCATTGGAAACCACGCCCAGAGCCACCAGACCGCCCATCAGGCCCTTGATCATACCGGCACCGGCAATGGCGGGTACGATGGGGCCGAATACGCCGGACACCATATCCATGAACCAGGAAATAAAGTCTTTCTTCTTTTCCGGCTGGGCGGGAGCTGCGATATCCTCCTTCAGATCCAGCATCTGCAGGGCGATGTCGTAATATTTATGGACGCTGGTGCCAAGCACGATCTGCAGCTGGCCTTTGGCAAACTGCACGCCAATGACACCATCCAGCGCCTTGATAGCATCCTCCTGGATCTTGCTGGTATCTTTGAGCTCAAAGCGCAGACGGGTCATGCAATGCCAAGTGTTCACAACATTGTCTTTGCCGCCGACATACTCGATGATTTTTGCGACGACTTCAGTCTTTTCCATAAGGGAGAGCCTCCTTCTTCGGTTTCCTTTTTCCTCGATTGTGTTCCAATGCGAAAATCCAGCACGTGCGTTGTGACGCTAATATACCACGGAAAAATTTCATTGTAAAACATACCATTTCTCTGGAATGATTTTAAAAAACAACGATGACATGCTGCTAAATGATTTTAGTTTCAAAAATTGGACTGTTTTATTTTGCGGTTTTCGCCAAATAAAAAGCAGGAATTGATTTGCCGCCCAAGGTATGATTGAATAGTTCTGCAAGCAAAAATGCAAACCCTTTTCAATCTGCTATAAAGAGGTGTGCTTCTTATGAAACCTACGATCATTACAGATATCAAATGTTTTGTCACGAACCCGGAACGTCACAATCTGGTGGCTGTCAAGGTGCTCACGAATAAGGGCGTTTATGGTGTGGGCTGCGCAACCTTCCAGCAGCGGCCGCTGGCGGTGAAATGCGCGGTGGAGGATTACCTCAAGCCCATCCTGATCGGACGCGATGCCAACGATATTGAAGACCTGTGGAACCTGATGATGGTCAACTCCTACTGGCGCAACGGCCCGGTGCTGAACAACGCCGTGGCAGGCATCGACATGGCGCTGTGGGATATCAAGGGCAAGCTGGCAGATATGCCTCTGTACCAGCTACTGGGCGGCAAGGCGCGGACGGCGATCCCTGCCTATACCCACGCAGTAGCAGATGATCTGGAAGGATTATACCGCGAAGTAGACCGCATCTACAAGGAGGGATACCGTCATATCCGTTGTCAGCTGGGCTTTTATGGCGGGATCCCGGACGAGCTGAATACCCCGGAAAACCCCCTGCCCGGCACCTATTTTAACCAGGACGACTACATGCGCAACACCGTGTATATGTTCGGCAAGCTGCGGGAAAAGTACGGCAGCTCCTTCCACATCCTGCACGATGTGCATGAAAGGCTGACCCCAAATCAGGCGATCCGGTTTGCCAAGGAGCTGGAACCGTACGCTCCCTATTTCCTCGAAGATCTGCTTCCGCCGGATCAGAACGAGTGGCTGGCCCAGCTGCGCAGCCAGTGTGCGGCCCCCATTGCTACCGGCGAGCTGTTCAATAACCCCATGGAGTGGAAAGAACTGGTCGTGAACCGCCGGGTGGACTACCTGCGCTGCCATGTTTCCCAGCTGGGTGGCATTACCCCGGCGGTAAAGCTGGCGCACTTCTGCGAACCCTTTGGTGTGCGTATCGCATGGCACACCCCATCGGACATTACCCCCATCGGGGTGGCGGTGAATACCCACCTGAACATCCATCTGCATAATGCCGCCATTCAGGAGAACATCGAGCTGAAAGACAAGATCAAGGCAGTGTTCCCCGGCTACAACGAGGCAAAAGGCGGCTACTTCTACCCTATTGAGCGTCCGGGCATCGGTGTGGATATCGACGAAAAGGAAATCGTCAAGTATCCGGTGCGCTACCGTCCCCATGAGTGGACCCAGAGCCGCATCCCGGACGGTACGCTGGTGACGCCGTGACCGACCGCTTTCAATAATGTGCAGGACTTTGCACTTTTTGCCCCAGTGTGGTATCCTTAGCAAAAGACCCCAAGGGAGGATACTGCCTGTGACTGCCAAAAAGACCGAGTTCATCGTTACAGACCTCATCAGCAAGATCTTTCAGCGCAAGACCATAATGGACAAGCTGCCCAGCCAGCGGGAATTGGCAGAGATCTATCACGTTTCCCGTTTCACGATCCAGAAGGTGCTGGGAAGGCTGCAATCCATTGGTTTGATCTATATGACACAGGGCGATGGTACCTATATCAACAAAAAGGCACTGGGGCATCCTATGGTCTACAATTCCCTTACCGAAGTGCCCTATGAGGAGCTGCGTTCCAGAACCCTGTACCTGAAGCAGGTGGAGCCTACGGCGGAGCTGCGCCGGGTGTTCAATCTTGAAGCCGGCGAGACCCTGTGGGAGTTCCGCCGCATCCGTATCGTGCGGTATGAGATCAGTCAGGTAGAGACTGGCTGGATGCCCTGTGCGCTGTTTCCGGAGCTGAACCGGGAGGTGCTGGAGGATTCTATTCAGAGCTATGCCTTGCGGCAGAAATACCGCATTGCCTACTTTATTACCAACTACCATGCAGAAGCACTGGATGCAGAGCACGCCGAACTTTTGCACTGCAAAAAGGGGCTGCCGGTCATGGATATCACTTCCCGTGGTGTACTGCGGGATGGAAGGATCTTTGTTTACAGCCGCATCAAGGCGGTGCAGTATGAGTGCACGTATGTCTCGCCCTTCAATAAGGACGTGTTCCTTTCCCGGCGGAAAATAATCACGAAAGATGCGTAAAAAGAACGCCTGTCAGGCTCAATGGCCCGGCAGGCGTTCTTGCATGGGGATCATACGTGAGCCGCACCGCGGTCGAGGATCTTATCGAACCGGGCAAAGAAGGTGATGGTGGTGATGGTGGCGGCCAGAATGTCGCTGACCGGCTCGGCCAGAAACACGCCGAACACCGGTTTCGGCAGCAGGTGCGGCAGAATGAAGATGAGGGGGATCAACAGAATGATCTTGCGCAGGCAGGCCAGCAGCAGGCTGACCTTAGCCTGCCCCAGCGCCATAAAGCTTTGCTGGCAGGCGATCTGGAAGCCCATGGCAAAAATGCCCGCCATGTAAATGCGCATGGCCCACGTGGTGTACTGGATCAGTGCGGTGTCCGAGGTGAAAATGCCCGCCACCGCGCCGGGAAACAGCATCATCAACAGCCAGAACAAGCAGGTGTAGGCCCCGCACAGCGTCAGCTGAAAACGGAAGGCTTCCTTGACGCGGGCCTTCTTGCCTGCGCCGAAGTTGAAGCTCATCACCGGCTGTCCGCCCTGACAGATGCCCTGAATGGGCAGCGTGCACAGCTGGGATGCGCTGGTGATGACGGTCATGGCACCCACAGCCACATCGCCGCCGTACCGCGCCAGACTGGAGCTGAAGCTGATGGAAAGCAGGCTTTCGGTGGAGAGCATCACAAACGAGGAGATGCCCAGCGCCAGCACCGGCAGAATGATCTGCTTTTCCGGGCGCAGGTAGTCTCTGCGCAGGCGCAGGATGGTCTTTTTGCCGGTGAGAAAGCGGATGATCCATGCAGCGCCCACGGCCTGACTGAGCACCGTGGCAATGGCTGCGCCCCGCACGCCCAGCCCGAACCCGAAGATCAGGATGGGGTCGAGGATAATGTTGATCACCGCGCCGATCACGGTGGTAAGCATACTGGTCTTGGCAAAGCCCTGCGTGGTGATAAAGGGGTTCATGCCCAGCACCACCAGCACGAACACCGAGCCTGCAATGTAGATGCGGCTGTAGCTCAGGGCGTACGGCAGGGTGGCATCGCTGGCACCGAACAGCCGCAGCAGCACCGGTGCCCCGGCATAGAAGCCGATGGTCAGCACCACCGAAAAGAGCAGCAGCATGGTAAAGCTGTTGGAGATGATCTTTTCTGCCTGTTTCCTGTCGCCCTGCCCCAGAGCAATGGCGGTGCGCGGCGCGCCGCCCGCGCCCACCAGCATGGCAAAAGCGTTCAGCAGCATCAGAATGGGTGTGAACAGCCCCACGCCGGTCAGCGCTGCCGCGCCAATGCCCGCAATGTGGCCGATGTAAATGCGGTCCACGATGTTATACAACAGGTTCACGACCTGCGCTACCACGGCGGGGATCATGAGCTGCAGCATCAGCTTTTTGATGCTGCCGGTGCCCATATCTTGTTTTGCCTGTGCCATTGGAATGCTCTCCTCTATACTTCAAATTTGAAAAATATCGTTCCTATTATACTCGGCTCCCGCCCAAAAGAACAGCCTTTTTTGCAAAGAAACCGCGCTTTCTGCCCCAAAAACGCAAAACGGCACGGCTGCGTATGGCTTGCAGCCGTGCCGTAACGGGAGAAAAGTGTTGACGGAAAACCGCTTTTTTGCTATACTGTAAAGGCTAATATATGGAGATGTATCGAAGCGGTCGTAACGAGAACGACTCGAAATCGTTTTGTCCTTA
>ERZ831634.3202-NODE-3202-length-12637-cov-3.613734_pt1 | contig 12637 bp, 11 predicted proteins | sample MGYA00519953_ERZ831634 | MGnify/ENA primary metagenome ERZ831634 (study PRJEB31850, sample SAMEA3708718) | human gut metagenome | biome: human gut; feature: human-associated habitat; material: faeces | place: China | collected 2014 ... | reverse complement strand
GAAGCCGAATTCAAAGCCATCGGTAAAGCGCGTAGACGCATTGACATAGACAGCCGCCGCGTCCACTTCCTCCAGAAAACGCTGCGAAGCGTCGTAGTCACGTGTGACGATGCATTCGGAGTGGCCGGTGTTGAAGCGATTGATGTGGTCGATGGCCTCGTCAAGCGAGTCGACGACCTTGCAGGAGATCTCGTAGCCGAGGTATTCGCGGCCGTAGTCCTCGTCGGTTGCCGGAAGGATGGCGTCGCCGAGGATTTCGGTCGTGCGCGCGCAGCCGTGGATGGTGACATGGTCGCCCGCCAGACCCTCCGCCGCCATCGGCAGGAATTTCGCCGCGACATCCCGGTGCACGAGCAGACTCTCCGCCGCGTTGCACACGCTCGGGCGCTGGCACTTGGCGTTGACAAGGATGTTCTTTGCCATTTCGAGGTCTGCGGAAGCGTCGACGTAGATATGGCAGTTGCCGGTTCCGGTCTCGATGACGGGCACGGTCGCGTTCATAACGACCGAGCGGATGAGGCCTGCGCCGCCGCGCGGAATGAGAACGTCGAGATAGCCGTTGAGCTTCATCATCTGAGTCGCGGTCTCGCGCGAGGTATCCTCGACGAGATTGATGGCGTTTTCCGGCAGACCGCAGGAGGCGAGCGCCTCGCGCATGATCTTCGTCAGGCACATCGAGGAGCGGAAGGCCTCCTTGCCGCCGCGCAGGCCGAGCCAGCCTTGAAGCACAGCGCCGCCGCGTCGACGGTGACGTTCGGACGCGCCTCGTAAATGATGCCGATCACGCCCATCGGGACGCGCTTCTGACCGATATTGAGACCGTTCGGGCGCCTGCGCATCCAGAGCACCTCGCCGACCGGGTCGGGCAGGGCGGCTACCTGACGGCAGCCCTCCGCGATGCCTGCAATGCGCTTTTTATCGAGCATCAGGCGGTCGATCAGACCGTCGTTCAGTCCGGCGGCTCTGCCGTTTTCGATGTCGGCGGCGTTTGCCGCGATGATTTCGTCTGCACGCGCCTCGAGCGCGTCCGCGATGGCGAGGAGCGCACGGTTTTTATCGTTCGTGCCGAGCTTTGCGACCGTGTATTTCGCACGTCGCGCGTCCTCGGCGATTTCAAGAAGCTGTCGCATTGATTTTCACCTCTGAGTTATTCGTTGTTTCGGGAAAAGAGCGTTCCGACCTGCTTGCCGTCCACGATGTCGTACAGCAGGCCCTGCTTGTCGCCGTTGGCCACGAGCATGGGGATGTTCGCGTCCATGCACAGCTCGGCCGCGCCGATCTTGGTCGCCATGCCGCCGCTGCCCAGTGCCGAACCTGCGCCGCCTGCCATCTGCTCGATATGCTCGTCGATCTTGTGTACCTCCCGGATGACCTGCGCATCGGCGTTGGTACGGGGGTCGGCAGAGTACAGCCCGTTGATGTCCGACAGGATTACCAGCAGATCTGCGCCCACTGCCGCCGCAACCGTAGCGGACAGGGAGTCGTTTTCGCCGATCTCCAGTTCCAGCTCGTCGATGGCAACGGTATCATTTTCGTTGACAATGGGAATAACGCCCATCTCCAGCAACCGCCCGATGGTGTTCTGCACGTGGGGCAGGCGCTCGTTGGTCAGCGTGGCACGGGTCAGCAGGATCTGCGCCACAGTCACGTTATACTTGGCGAACATATCATCATAAATGTGCATCAGTTCGCACTGCCCCACTGCCGCCGCCGCCTGTTTGGACGGAGTGTCCTTGGGGCGTTCCGACAGATTCAGCTTGCCCACACCCATGCCCACAGCGCCGGAGGACACCAGCAGCAGTTCTCTGCCTTCGTTGTGCAGATCGGACAGGATGCGCACCAGATTGGTCATGCGGCGAATGTTCAGCTTTCCTGTTTTATGTGTCAGCGTCGAAGTCCCCAGCTTGAGGACAATGCGCTTTTTCTTGGATACATCTATCATTTTCGACTTTTCTCCTTATGGTGCAGTGATTACATTCTGCGGTTTGCCGTCCAGCCAGCAGCGCACATTTTCCACTGCCTGCTCCAGCAGACGCTGCCGGGTCTCCAGCGGTGTCCAGGCGACGTGAGGGGTCAGCGTGCAGTTTTCCAGATCAGCCAGCGGCGTGTCTCCCATCGGTTCTTCGGTCAGCACGTCCAGCGCCGCTCCGGCGATCACACCGTCCCGGAGTGCCTGCGCCAGGTCTGTTTCCACGATCAGTCCGCCACGGGCAGTGTTCACCAGCAGTGCCGTTGGTTTCATGGCAGAAAGCCGCCGGGCATTCACCATGCCGGCAGTCTGTTCCGTCAGCGGCACGTGCAGCGTCAGCACATCCGCCAGGCGAAACGCCTCGTCCACCGTCACCAGCGGATACGGGCAGTCTGCCGGCTGTGTCCGGGTGGCGATCACCGGGCGCATCCCGAACGCCGCACCGATGGCAGCCACTTTTCTGCCGATACTGCCATAGCCGACGACTGCCAGAGTCTTTCCGGCGAGTTCCTGCATGGGATAGGGCATCACGCAGAATGTCTTTGCCTGTTTCCATGCACCCTGCCGCACCGCTGTGTCATATTCCGCCACCCGGCTGTAATGGTGGAGGATCAGGGCAAAGGTATGCTGTGCCACCGCATCGGTGGAATAGCCGCCTACGTTGCAGACGGTCACGCCGTGCGCCTTCGCCGCAGCAATATCAATATTGTTATACCCTGTGGCACACTCGCCCACATAGCGCAGGTTCGGACACTGGTCAAACAGTTCCGCCGGGATGGGCGTTTTGTTGCACAGCACTGCATCGGCATCGCCCACACGCTCCGCCAGCTGTTCCGGGGCGGTGAGGTCATAGACCACCAGTTCCCCGAACCGGCGAAAGCCGTCCAGAGAGACACCGCCGCCGGACAGCGTAGCGCCGTCTGTGACTACCAGTTTCATTCCGTTTTCTCCGTGCCGTCAGCAGGTTCTGCCGCACCGTTTGCATCTTCCGGCGTATCCTTTGCCGCCTTTTTTGCCTTCACCCGTGCAGCCACGGACAAAACAACAGCACCTACCAGGATCACCAGTTCAAACAGACCGATGGTGTTGAACCAGACCTTGTTGTGCGGATCGCCGACGTGGATCAGCAGAGATGCCAGGATGCCGATTGCCAGCAGCAGCTGGTACGGCCGGCGCAGCCGGATAAACTGCACCAAAAAGAAAATGCCTGCGATCAGGGCAAAAACCAGATGATACGTCAATGAAATGGGGAATGTACTTGCGTCCATAGTCAAAAGCTCCTTTTCTCTTCCCGGCATTTTACCGGGTATATACATTTTTTATTATAGCACAGATGTGGCAAGTTTGCAATGGGTTTTGAGACTTTTTCCGCATTCCCACGCAAAAGCGACATCTCTGCCGGCGGCGCCAAGGGTCATTTATTGCGGTGTATTCAGTGTTTCCTTAACTCAGACGAAGTTCTTTCATCAGATAATCCCGGTTGCTCACTTCATAGCCGCTCTGGTCTGCCTCGCATACCCGGTTGATGGTATCCGCATCCAGGTCATAGCGTCCTTTCACCAGATAAAAGCTGTTCGAGAGACCAGCGCCGCAGCGTGCAGTTGTAAACGCAGTCACATAGACATCGTCGATATCCAGCACACCGTCTCCGTTTACGTCCAGCAGGTTGTAGCACACCTGGGTGATACAGTTGTCATGGTACACTTCATTCTCCTCTGCGGAACTTTCCGGAATCGAACCGTCTGTCAAAAGCGCATCATGATAGCCTGCGCCCTTTCGGGCAATATAGTACATCTGATAGAACAGCGTCGTGGAACTCATATACTCTTTTTGGTTAACAGCGCCCAGCTTGTATTCCGAATGCTCGTAGATCCAGTCTGCGTCCGTCTGATCGACAACGCCGTCGCCGTTCACGTCTGCCAGCTGTTTCTGCTCGTCGTTCAGCGCCGTCTCGTCCACATAGAGCGCACGGCTGACAACTGCGGCATCGTGTGCCGTGATATAGCCGTCCATATCCACGTCGCCCGGCGCATATGCGCTCTCAGCGCCTGCGCTCAGTGCGGAAAACGGCAACGCCGCCAATGCCATGACGCCTGCCAGAACTGCTGCAATACCCTTTCTTGTTTTCATAAGAATTCCTCCCTTAAAAATTAGTTATCATATATCACTGTTACTGGGAACAATGTATTGATTTCCTTGTTAGTTATCGTTGCACCAGCACCCTTTTCTGCTACATATCGCATCAAACTGTCTTTATCTTTTGATTCAATATAAGCGTTATGGTCAATATCTGCAACTGCCGCACATTTCATAAAAGAATATTCTTTATACCAACTGCTATTCTTATTTTTCAATTGCTGATCTAAATAAGTCGTACTCAACTTTCCATTGGGCGCCTCTAAAACCATCTGCGATAAATGAAAAAAGCTCTTTTCAATTTTTATTATAGCACATATTATAACTTTGTCAATAGCTTCTCGGCGTTTCAAAAATATATTGTTCACAATATAAAATTATTTCGACACACATTTCACAAGAAAATCTTCGATTGGAAATGCAACATATTATGATTATTCTAAAGTGACATAAAACCATAAAATTAGCCCGGCTTTTTCATACACACTGCACAAAAACCGGGCTGAAATTTCTCTGTTTTGTTTCGATCAGGACTTGTTCTCTTCCGCAAGCGCCACATCATCCGGGGTCTGTGTTTCCGGATTGCTGTCATAGTCCATCTTCCGCACATGGTACTGGACATCTTCCAGGATCTTGCGGTTTGCCGCTACGGTGTCTCCCAGGAGTCCGATGGTGATGGTCTGGAAACCGATCATCATCAGCACTGCCGCCAGGATGAGGGACTGCACATGGCCGCCGCCTGCGCCCATGCAGAAGAACACCAGGAACCGGATGCCCACTGCCAGACCCAGCAGGAACAGCACTGTCCCCAGAACGCCGAAGAAGTGCATGGGGCGATACATCGCCGTAGAACGGAGGATGACGGATGCAGAGCGTTTCATATACCGCCACATACTGGAGAACAGACGGGACGGTCTGGTCTCCGGGTTGGTGCGGATCGGAACGGATGTCACTGCCATCTTGCTTTTGCCTGCCTGGATAATGGTCTCCAGGGTGTAGGTGTACTCGTTGACCACGTTCATCCGCATGGCAGTCTCACGGGAATACGCACGGAATCCGGACGGCGCATCCGGCACATCCGTCTTGGATGCCACACGCACCACCCAGCTGCCCAGGTGCTGGAACTTCTTCTTTTTCCAGGAGAAGTGTTCTGTCTCATCAATGGGGCGCTCGCCGATCACCATATCCGCCTTGCGTTCCAGGATCGGGCGTACCAGCTTTTCGATATCTGCGCCGCAGTACTGGTTGTCGGCGTCTGTGTTGACGATAATGTCTGCACCCAGCCGCAGACAGGCATCCAGTCCAGCCATAAAGCCACGTGCCAGCCCCTTGTTCCGACGGAACGATACCACATGGTGAAAGCCCAGCTCCCGTGCCTTCTGCACGGTGTTGTCCTTACTGCCGTCGTTGATGATAAGGTATTCGATGGTGTCGATGCCGTCAATATGCCGGGGCAGGTCGTTGTATGCCAGTTCCAGCGTCTCCTCTTCGTTATAACATGGGATCTGTATAATCAGTTTCATTTTTCTCCGTTCCTTTCTCCTTACGCTGCCGCAAATTCCAGATTTTTCAGCGGGATTCCCAAAAGCCGCACATCAGCCGGGTTGACCGTGCTTGCCGACCACAGCTCGGACTGTAATGTAATCACATTTGCACCCTCGTTCAGCAGATCTCCCGAAATGTCCAGGGAGACCGACTGACCGTTGTTCGTATCGTCAATGACCATTGTCCCGGCGTTTTCGCCGTTTACCAGAACAGTCACCGGATAGGTCTCCTGTCCGATCTCCTTCAGCGGAATGGTACAGCCCAGGGATACAATCATCGTGTAATCCTGTTTTTCCAGATTGCAGCGCACCGCCGCATTGGTGGAATATGCCCAGCAGAACTCGCCCTCCAGCGTATAGAAGCCCCGGTATTCCGTTCCGGCGCAGTCCGCCGCAGCATAAGAAAGTTCCTCCTGCCAGAACTCATACAGGGATACGGTCCGGCTGCTCTCCGAGTATTCCAGAGGGAACATCACCACCTGGCTGCCCCGGTTGGTATAGTTTTCATCCGTGCTGCGCTCCGCCGTGTTTGCATAAACCAGGCGAAACTGCTGGTCGAAGGTGTCATTCCACGAACCGCTGCCCAGATAGAACACATGGTCGTATTTCTCCTGGAGCTGTTCTGCCTGGGTCTGGGGATCCGCCATCACCGGATACGCATCTGCGCCGGTCATGGCACGCAGCGGCAGGTACATGGTCCACATATTTTCGCTGTCCACGATCACGCAGTCGTTTTCGCCGATCTCCGATGCCACATCTTCCAGCACCGACCACTGCAGACGGGTGTCGTCCACGTGGTTCATCAAAAAGCGGTCATAGGGCGACACGAACAGCAGCCCTGCTGCCATGACCGGCAGCGTCACCCTGGCACGCAGCCGGTCGATGGTCATTGCGCCGAACACCACAGCGATGGGAAGAAACGGCACCAGATACCGTCCGTAATAATAGTAGTATTCCACGTCGAACCGCAGAAATGCCGAATAGAACAGGACGCAGTAGAATGCCGCCACCAGAACCACCAGGCGTTTTGCGGATTCCAGATAAAACTTCGGACGGACAATGCCCATGCCCCACGCCAGCGGCAGGAGCAGCAGCCCTGTGCCGCAGATAAAGCCCCAGAATGCGCTGCCCTGGAGTTTCGCCAGCGGCTCTTCTGCAGTAACGCACTTCAGGACAATGTAGATCACCAGCGGCACCAGCAGCAGTTCCACCAGGAGAAAGCCCAGGCGGGAGTCCTGTACCCGGAGCAGATAGTTCTCCGGGGTGATGTCCCGGTATTTTCGGTGTACCAGGCGGTGCATCAGGAAGAGGTACAGTCCGATCAGCACCAGCGCTCCGGCGCAGACTGCCGGGATCAGTGTAGGCAGATCTGCCTGGGAGATGCCCAGCCCGAACAGCGGACTGTAGTTGTTCATGGTGTAGAACGGCTGGACGTGGCGCATGGCGAAAAAGCTGATGCAGTAGATCACTACCGAAAGGGGCATGAGAATGGCAAAGCTTTTCCGGCGTGTGAGCCAGAACATTCCGCCGTAAAGCACCACAAACAGAGGCAGAATCGTATAAATCGACACGTGAAAGCACGAAAAAACAACCACCGGCAAAATGGACATCCACTGCCGCCGGGGATGTTCTTCATCGGTCAGGAAATAGAGGAACAGCACCATCAGCACCGACAGAAATCCCTCAGTCAGCGCAGACTTTGCCACCCAGATCACCACCGGAGATGCCGCCGCCGCTGCACACGCAAGGGCTGTGCTGCTCCGGCGCAGCTTCAGATTCCGGCAGAGGAAGAACACCAGGAAAATGGTGCAGCCGTAAAATACGGTCTGCACATCCTGCATCTGTGCCATGCCGAACAGCTTTCCCCACATCGCCAGCAGTGACGCATACGTGGGGATGCCGTGATAGATGCCGGAAACCGGGCTGACGCTCAGGTCATACACCGTATCCGGGTATGCCCGGCTGCCGATGTCATAGCCCACCAGATAGGAATACACGCTGTTGCGGAAGGTCTCCTGCTGTGCCTCGGAAAGTGTATGGTATTCCGGGAAATCCTGCTGGCGGTCGGTGACACCGTTCAGAAAGTTGATGGCAACGGTCTGATAGACGCCCTCGTCCTGTCCCATGCCGAACAGCTCGTGTTTCATGGCGACCAGCACAAATCCGCCGGCGCACACCAGAATGGGCAGCCAGTAGGGACGGATGTCCCAGGAAACCGTCATCAGTTCCCGCCAGGGTGTCTTGTCCCGTTTTTTCCGCACGATCAGTGCCGCAGCGCCCACTGCCAGTTCCAGTACCACCGTTCCGACGGCACAGGGCAGCAGAGAAAACACATCCAGCACAAAAAAGCCCATGGCGGTCACGACCCATGCGCAGAGCCAGTAGATCACGCCGAACGCCAGCATCTCCACCACATTGGTCTTTTTCCACCAAATGCCTATGGTCAATGCTGCCAGGACAACGCCCAGCAGTACTACTCCTGTAAATAAACTCATCCCTTTTTCAATTTCCTCCTTAAAAGGCACACCTCGCCGGGCATCCCGGCAGACAAAACCTTTCTTCCAGCGCCGCCGTCAGTTTTTCTCCGCACTGACCCACTCGATGATCTGTGAAAAGCGCTGCATGATACTCTCCCAATCATAATTCGCTGTGATATACGCCCTTGCGTTGGAACACAGCTGCATATACTCTACCGGATGCTGCATCAGATAGCGCACAGCACCCTCAAACTCAAAATAATTCTGATAAAACAAACCGCCGTTGCTCTTTTTGCAGTGTCCCAGCAAAACCGGGCTGCCGCCGTTCACCAGCACCGGCACGGACATCGCCATGGATTCCAGCAGGGTCATGGAGACGCCCATCTGTCTGGACGGGATCACCACCGCCTTTGCGCCGGCGATGGCGCTGAACTTTTCGTTCTCCGGCAAAAAGCCCAGCGCCAGGATGTCCGGATGCTCCGGGATGCGGCAGATCTTTTTTCCGGCAAGCACCAGTTTCAGCCGGCTGTTTGTCCGCCGCTGGAACTCCATGAAATAGCGCATCAGCATGGGGCATTCTTTCTTTTCGTCCACCTGTCCCACATAAAGCAGATATTCGTCCTCCAGCCCGTACTGCCGCCGGAATGTACCGGGGTCGGTCTGGCGTGGCACATCCATCCCCAGCCCCATCACGGCGCAGGGAATGGGTTCTGTCCGTGGGAACCGGCGGCGCACCAGCAGGCGCTCCTCCTCCGACAGGAACACGAACGCCCTGGGTCTCTGATACAGGCTTTCCAGCGAAAAGAACTGCAAAAACGACGTGTTCTGCGCCATGGGGATAAACACCGCCCGGTTTCCTGCCAGAGGCATCCCGGCATAGGTCAGATAGTTGGCATCCGACAAAAACAGGATCGCCGCATAGGTATCCCGGTAATGCCGCAGATAGCGGATGCAGTCCGGCGCATAGGGTCCGTGCTTTTCGAACCACTCTTTCTCCGTCACCAGATTCTGCCGTCCCTGGGCAAGCTCTGCCAGGTATGCCTCATCAAATGCCTGGAAATCCCTGGAGCGCATCTGCTGCACCGAGAACCGGCGCACCGTGACCCCGTGGATGGATTCCACGTCACGGACGTACCAGTCCTTCCAGGTGGCGCTGTCCACTGCCTTGGTGGTCAGCACCTCCACCTCATACCGATTGGCAAGATGCTCGGCGATTTTCCGGGCATAGGTCTCGCTGCCGCCGCTGATCTCCAGTCCATACCGGGGATGCACCAGTGCGATTCGCTTCATCTTCTCACGCTCCCATCAGCTTCTGGAAAAATGTCCGGTACTTTTCTACAATAATATCCCACTCGAAGTTCTCCCGGACGAATGCGCCGCCGTTTGCGCCCAGTTCTGCGGCTGCCTCCGGATGCTCCAGGATATACTCCACGCATCCCTCGAACTCGAAATAGTCCTTGAAGTACAGTCCGCCGTTGGAACGCTTGGCGAAGTCCTTGGTCACGGCGCACTGCGAAGAGACCAGGACCGGTCTGCCGCAGAGCCAGCTCTCCATGATGACCAGGGAAAAGCTTTCGTTGTGGGACGGCTGGCACAGCAGGGACGCCGCCGCCATGGCATTGTACTTATCCTGCTTGGAGACAAAGCCCAGGTCGTAGACGTCGTCCTTCACCGACTCCGGAATGGCGATATCGCCGCCGCCGATCAGCACCAGCTGAAGGTCGTCCTGTTTCCGGTGTTTCCACTCGGCGAAATACCGCAGCAGGGTGTGGACGTTTTTGCCCACGTCCTTTCTGCCGGCGTACAGGATAAAAGGCTTGTCGATGCCAAACTGTTTCCGGAACGCATCCGCATCCGACTGGATCTTGGTGTCCATGCCGATGCCCATGCAGATCTGCTCTGTGGTGGTGAAGTCATAGACCCGGTTCGCCAGTTCCATTTCCGGCATGGCGTTATAGATCATGCCCCGTGCCTTTACGTATGCCTGGCGGAAGAGGCGCATATACACATATGCCTCATCATGGAAACAGGGAATCAGCACAGATTTTTCCGGGCAGACCTGCATTCCGTAATAGGTCGTGCCGAACATATACGGAATAAAGACATACAGACCGTACTCGTCCTGCGCATCCCGCATATACTCATACAGCTGCGGACTGTTGACCATCTCTTCCACGAAGATCTGCTCTTCCTTGGGTGAGATCTGCTTGCCGTCCATCAGCTTTCGGTTCACCCGGTCGAATGCCTGGGTGTCACGCCGGCGCACCGGGAAACGGCGGACTGTAATATCCTCTACCACTGCCGTCCCTGCGGCATAGTAGTTCTCGTTCCAGTCTGCGGTGAACTCCTTGACACAGGTGGTAAGTATCTCTACCTCCATCCCTGCCTTTTGCAGGTGTGCTGTGACTTCCCGCAGTTCCATTTCTGCACCGCCGGGGATGTTTTCCCCGAACCACGGAATGACGAAACCTATTTTCTGCATGATGTTGAAACCTCCTGCCAATGTGCCTTACCGGCAATACCTTTCTTATAAATCCTTTGTTTATCCTCTGTTTTTCTGCCGGGGATCCGGCGCTGCCGTGTCTCCGCTTACTTCCGTTTTTTAGAAACCGGCGGAACGGTATCGATAAAGTGCTGCAATTGTCCCTCAAACACTTTACGGATCTCCGGATACGCAAATTCCTGCTGGCGTCTGTGCTGTTCTGCGATCACCTCACGGCGCAGCTCCGAATCCCGCAGCACCCGGTCTGCGGCAAGGGCTGCCTCCATGGGATCGTTGGTGGGCAGCAGAATGCCGCTGCCGCCCAGGGTGTCCGAAATGGCGGACGAATCGTATGCCAGAATGGGCAGGTTGAAATACATCGCCTCCACCAGCGGCACACAGAATCCCTCATGATCGCTCATGCACAGGAACAGGTCTGCCAGATGGTAATACGCCAGAATCTGCGCAAAGGGAATGTGTCCAGTGAATACCACGTTATCCAATTCCAGCGCACCCACATAGCGGCGCAGGCGGTGGTAATACCGCTCCATGCCGTTATAAGAACCGACGATGAACAGCCGGGACTTGGGATTGCAGTACTTCTTATAGCAGTAGAATGCCCGGATGACATCCTCCTGCTTTTTGTTCGGTGCAACACGTCCCACAAAGATAAAGTTGGTATAGCCGTCATCCTTGTAGTGTTCCATGACCGATGCGTCCGGCTCTTTGGCATAATCCGCAAAGGGAATCAGAATCGGACGGACGGTAATGGGGCAGCGGTAGTTCAGTTCCCGCAGGATATCCCCGTTATAGGCAGAGTCTGCCATACAGCCGTCCACCTTGTCTGCCAGATGGCAGAGTCCACGCATCCCGTATTCGGCGGATTCCATTGCCGCATCGTTATAGCCCTTGAAAAAGCGTGGCGGTGTGATGTTATGGAACACCATCAGCTTTCGGCAGGGGTACTTTTCCAGCGAAAAGTTCAGCTCCGAGCCGGTGGACATATGATACAGGATCACGTCCTCGCCGGAGAGACGGGGCATTTTTTCCACCTGCTGTGCAGTGCCTTCCGGCAGTCTGCCGTCAATGACTTCGGCGTAGATGCCGGTCTGATAGCCCATGCCACGAATGACCTTTTCCAGCGCACGGACATCGTTTCCGATGGCATCGCCCATAGCAAGCGTCGGCAAAAGCTGCAATACTTTCATCGAGCGCCCTCCTCACCCAGCTTTGCCTGGAGCGCAGCGATCTGTGCCTGCATCTGCTCCATGGCGATCTTGGTATTCTTCTGCTGGAGTTCCAGTGCCTCCACCTTTTCCAGCAGTTCCTTGGTGCTGTGCATCCGGGATTCCCGAATGTACAGTTCCACCTGCTGTTCTGCCTGTGCGATGTTCGCATTCAGGCTGCTCTGTTCTGCCGCATAGGGTTCGACATAGAAGCTCATGAACTTCCGCAGCACCTTCTTGAAAAAGACGGCGACGGGATTTCCGGAAAGCGGACGATAGGGGTCTACCCGGTGGTGTTCGCTGATATACTGTACGTTTCCACGGAGCATATCGGCATCAAACCGCTCCACATAGATCCCGGCATCGGCATCTGCCGGCACATCGGCAAATGACAGCATATCACTGCTGTAACCCTTTTCCTGAATTTCTGCCCGGATACCGGACATGATCTCTTCTACATTGACACTCATTCGTGTGACACTCCTTTACTTTTCCAGCGAAACGCCGGTTACCTTTTCATAAAACTTCATATCCAAAAAGATGGAATTGATGCCGGTGAAGGCATATTCCACATACCCCTTTTCCTGCATGAACCGCAGGATCTCCTGGTTTTTCTGCCCTGCCACCAGCTGCTTGGAATACGGGATCATTTCAATAATCATGGCAGTGGGACGATATTTGTCGAAGTCGATGCTCCGCAGGATCTCCATTTCCATGCCCTCGATATCCAGGTTCAGAATCTTGGGCGCACCGCCCAGCTGTTCCATCAGATCGTTTACTGCAACAGTCTGCATGGGGATGGT
>ERZ831634.3191-NODE-3191-length-12656-cov-3.243870_pt1 | contig 12656 bp, 9 predicted proteins | sample MGYA00519953_ERZ831634 | MGnify/ENA primary metagenome ERZ831634 (study PRJEB31850, sample SAMEA3708718) | human gut metagenome | biome: human gut; feature: human-associated habitat; material: faeces | place: China | collected 2014 ... | reverse complement strand
AACTCGCTCGTCTGGAACCGCGAATTCTTCGGCTGGCTCGACAAATACGTGAAATAACAGACAGGGGCACCCTCGTCACAAGGCCATCCGGATTTCCCGGATGGCCTTTTTTGTCCACCGTACATACTTTTACGTTTTTCATCTTATCATTTCAGTCCGGCCGCCATCCCTCAAATCGGCTGATTCATTGGAAAAATCCTCCGGTTCATTGAATTTATTTTCATTTACGGCTACGCGAATCTACTTTTGTTACGTAACTTTAAACTATTGCATATCATGGGAATTGAATTAGCCAAACAAGGGGGGGGGAAGTACTCTGTCCCTACCATCGAAGTAATCGAGATTACGACTGAAAAGGGGTTTGCCACATCAAATCCAAGCGGGCCTGTTAGTCCGATGTCCTATGACGACAGCTTCATGAGCGAATCCGACGAAGCCTAACACCGCAGCGCCATGAAAAAAATTCTTAAACCGCTCTTCTGTGCAGCCGCCCTCGTATCGCTGGCCGGCTGCAACAAGTTCGACGAGGCGAATGCCACTCCGGAAACCAGCAACGGTTCGCTTATTAAAGTCTATGCCAATGTCGCCGAAAACGACGGCACCCGCGCCAACATCCATGTCGGCGAAAGCGTCTTCACGGCCGAATGGGAAGCCGGCGACGCCCTGGGCATCCTGCCTGTCAAAACCGGCGGCACGGCACCGGCCACGGCTGCCAAATTCGACTACAACGCCACCTCGGCCGCATTCGAAGGTTCGCTCAACGATTTCGCAGCGGGCGGCGGCAATTACTATGCCTTCTTCCCCCACGCGCAGGTCACCGGCACCACGGCCAACCTCCCGTTCGGGAACCTGCGTACGCAGGCGGGCAACGATTTCAACAGCGCCTACGACGCGCTGGTCGCCACCCCCAGGGCCTACACCGCTGACGACGAGGCGGGCAAGGCCGACGGCAAAGACGTCACCTTCACGCTGCACCGCCTTACGTCGATCCTCGATTTCTCCATCGCCACGCAGGCCGACAAGGTGAAATACCTGCTGCTGACCGCCGGCGGGGAAACCCAAAAGCTTTCGGCCTCGAGCCTCGATTTCGGCCTCGAAAACGGGGGTGCCGAGACAGTTGCCAGCCTCAGCACAACCGACCAGTCGAACGTCATCGCACTGCAATACACGCCCGATGCGGCGGGCGGCGACCACGTCGAAGCCTTCTTCAACGTCCCGGCCGACCTCTACCCCACGCTGACGCTCGACGTAATCGGCTCCGACAACCAGATGGCTACGGTCACGGTCAACCGCACCGAAGCCTTCAAAGCCGGAACGCTCTATACGAAAGCGGTCTCCGACCTGCAGTTCGCCCCCATCGACGCCCCGTCGCTCGTATGGCCGGAGGAAGACGGGAAAACAATCGACCAAGTGCATTACATTACCACCGATGAAAGTGGAATGAGCCTCAATTATTCTGCGGCCGTAACAATCAATGTCCCGGGAGGAATTGCCGGCCTTTCGGTAAATATAACGTCCGATTATCTCAACAATGATATGGGCATCACGACCCTTGACCTTTTCAACGAAACGTCTATTTTAGGAGCAATCGAATTCAAAGATCTTGGGCTGGCCTGCACATCAGAGATTCAATACAAAAAATCTACAATTTTTAATATTACCAACCTTGTCCCACTGGTAAAATTAGGCGCTGCACCTGGCAGTACGCATATCTTTGAAGTCCAAGTTACAGATTTGGCCGGGCAGAAAACCGTACAAAAACTGACGTTCCAAATTCCGACACCTATTACATACAATAACGACGCTGACTTATGGACTAATACGGCGACGTTTACTGTGACCGATGTCCCGTCGGATGCGACCAACGTCAAAGTGCAGTACCGCATAAAAGGCACAACGGATTGGAAAGATGCTTCGGACAGTGGAAATGGCATTTGGACGATTGAACCTGTATGGTCTGAGGGAACAGCCAATGCATCGGGCAAGATGACCTATACGGTTGACAATACGACAGGTGTTTTTGCCGGAAACGACTATGAATACCAACTTATATACACGGATGCCCAAAATACCCAGCAGGTAATATCGGGAGAATTCCAAAAAAAGTCAGGAGACACAATACCGACCCTTGCGGGAAGCTCATGCTACACTACAGATAATACGAATGCAACATTCTGGGGAAGCGGCAATAATATAATGACCAATGGAACTAAAACTCTCTGCTCTTTCGCTACTCCCTATACGGTAATGACGGCCTCGGGAGTGAACATCGCGAATATCATAAAGGTTCTGGCTCCTGGCAACTTGTTTACAGGGACATTTACATTCACCAAATCTGGAGTTTTAGGCGCGAGTTCTTACGGGACAGTCGGGTTCGGGCAGCCATACACCTACACAGCCCGACCTACCGCACTCGAATTGACATACAAAACCTCTTTCGGTTCCGACTTTTATACAAAGTGGAGTCATGCCAATGAACTTACGTCAGGACATGACCAGGCAAGCATTATGGTATGCATTGTCAATTGGGATGCAAGGCACAATGTAACATCAGGAAACAATGCATCACCGAGCGGAGTATGGAACCCTGAAACACTGGACGGATTGAGTGAAACCGAAAAAACAGGGTTAATTGCATACGGCGTTGTCTATCTCGAAGAGGATAAGAGTGCGGATCAATTATTGAGCATTCCTCTTACTTACTATGACAAAAATGCCCCGGCACCGAATGGGAAATACACGATTATCATATCCTGTTCAACAAGCCGTTATGGCGACTATCTGAATGGAACCGTAAATACCCTTTCAGTCAAAGATTTCCAGTGGGTATACTAACCCGCCGGAATATCCGGAAGGCCAAAGGCCTTTATCCCCGACCTCCCTGCAATCGCAGGGAGGTTTTTTCTTGCGGGGAGGGACTGCCACGGCAGGCCGTCGCGCAACCGACGGACAAGCGACACAGCCGGCCATCGGGTGCATCGAGTGTTGTGAAAGGCGAAAACGAGATACGGGCATGCTCGCCGGACAGGGTGTTCGTGATGAAAAACCGCACGTTCGTTGAATTTATTTCCAAGATACGCGCCGCATGGCTATTTTTGCACATTGCCAATAAAAAACTCGTACCCATGCGCATAAAATCCCGGACATCCGGCCTCATGCAAACGCCTCGGGAGATTTCACATACCGGTAATCCGACCGGCGGTGCTGAGGCACATTCCGCCGTCCTCCCGGCAGCGCACGAGACAACCGACAATCCCGACAACATCTTTCACCGAACGATCCGGACTGCTATGAAAAAACAACTTATATATCTATTGGCATCGGCGTGCCTGCTGGCCGCCGGATGCTCCACGGAAAACAAGACGGACGCGACGGGGTACGGCACCCTGTCCGTTAGCTGCACGGCCGACACGTCGATCGACACGGCTTCGGCCGAGGCTTCAGGCACGCCCGAAGCACCTGCAGCCGGGGCTTTCTCGCTCACGGTAACGGGCGAAACGGGCACACAGAAATGGGATACGCTCACCGAGTTCGAGCAGAGCCAAACCGTCTTCCGGATGGGCGCCTACACCGTCGCGATCGCCCACGGCGACCCCGATGCGGAAGGAGCCGGCAAACCTTACTATTATGCCGAACAAAAGATCGAAGTGCTTCCCCGGCGCACGGTAAATGCAGACCTGACCGCCACGGTGGCCAATTCGCAGGTGGTAATCCGCGCCACGGAGCAGTTCCTCGCCTATTTCCACGATGCCAGGTTCACCGTGACGACGACCTCGGGCAATGAATTCGCCTTCACGCCCGGCAGCGACCCTGCCGACGAACCGGTGTTCGTCAAGGGCGGCACGCGGCTCACGGTGACCGGCACGGCACGCCGCCAGAGCCCGACGGGCACGGGGGGGGGAAGGCCCCGAAGTGACTTTCTCCGCCCAGACGCTCGACGCCACGACGCCGCGCACCTGCCACATCATCACCTACGATGCCAAAAACGCGGGCAGCGCCACGCTGACCATCACACTCGGCGACAGTTACACTGATACCCGGACGCTCGACTGCGAGGTCAACGAGGGAGCCATCGACGATACCGAAAAGAAATAAAAACAGGGAAAGATATGAAAACATTTACCAAATTTCTTACGATGTTAGCGGTTGCGGCACTCTTCGCAACCGGCTGTGTAAACGAAGAGCCCCCGTACAAGGAGGATCCGAACCCCGAGCCCGCCGGGATGACCGGCTATCTGTCGATCGGCAACCTCTCGATGACGGTCGTCTACGACGAAACCGAAATCCGTCCCGACGACACGTCGGACGAGACGCAGGCCGCACGCACCGCATCCGGGACGCGCGCCACGGCTCCCGACGTGGACAGCTTTATCGTGGAGATCCTCGACGCCGACAACGCGCAGGTACTCGAAATGACCTATGCCGAGCTGAAGGAGCAGCTCAAGACGCCGATGGAACTGAAGGTGGGCGTCTACCGCATGGAAGTCCGTTCGGAAGACACGATGCCCGGCGCGGACTGGGAACACCCCGTCTACGGTGCGACGAGCGACTTTACGATCACCAAGGCACAGACGACCTCGCCCGAAGAGGTGGTCTGCACCCTGCAGAACATCAAGGTCTCGGTGGAATATTCGCCCGAGCTGGCCGATATGCTGGCCGACACCAGCAAGGCCACCGTATCGCTGGGCGACACCAGCCTGGATTTCCTCAAAACCGAAACCCGGGCGGCCTATTTCAAACCGCAGGCACTGGAAAACACCCTGGACTTCGTATTCGACGGCACCTTCGCCGACACCGATGTCCCCGCTAAATTCAGCAAGCAGATCACCGGGGTCAAGGCCGGGCAGTGGCGCAAGGTTTCGGTCGTAATCGGCTACGCCGACAAGGGCAACATCCTCTTCTCGGTCAAAGTCGACAACAGCATCCTCCAGGACAACAAGTTCGTCGTCGACGGTACGGAAAACCTCGGGGAAGAACTCCTCGAAGACCCCAACGCCCCGGCACTCACCTGGCCCGGGCACGACATGACGCAGCCCTTCACGCTGACCGACGCCATGTTCGACGCGGAGGGGAACTGCATCGAGCCGTTCGCATTCGACCTCTCCTCGCGCAACGGCATCGAATCGCTGCAAGTGACCGTCGGCTCCACCAACAGCCAGTTCCTGGCGTCGATGGCCGCCATCCAGTTGCCCGAAACATTCGACCTCTGCGCCCTCGACGCATCTTCGGTGGCAGGGATTATCCTCAAGGGCTTCGGCTACCCCGTAGGCAGCGAGCTCAAAGGACAGACGGCCAAGAGTTTCAACATCGCAGGGCAGATCAGGGCGCTCTATGAATTCGACGGTACGCACACCTTCGCCTTCACGATGACCGATGCAAAAGGCGTCTCGTCCGAAGCCGTACTGACGCTCGTAGTCGATAAAAGCTCGGGGCAGACGGGCCCCCGGATCACGTGGCGCGGCTACGACATCGACCAGCAATACGAAGTGCAGAAGGACATGGTGATCGACATCGACATCGAGGCCGACAAAGGCATCAAGTCGTTCTTCGTGACGATCGACTCCGAAACGCTGAGGCCGCTGCTGCCGGTGATCAACCTGCCGGAGAAATTCGACATCTGCGACATCCCCGACGAACTGGTCGAAGTCCTGCACGGCGAATTCGGGTTCCCGATCAACGAGCAGGTAAAGAACCGAACGTCGGTGACCTTCTCGATCACCAAATTCGTCGAGATACTGCTGGAAATCCCGGGCGAGCATAATTTCGTCCTCGACGTGACGGACAACGATAATGTACTGACACACAAGACTGTCAAACTCATCGTCCACTAAAGCCGACCGATAATGAAACGATATATCTCATATTTTGCCGTACTGCTCGCGGTGCTCCTCGGCGCGGCCTGCTCGAAAGACGACTCCGCCGCGGGCAGCGACAATCGCACGGGCGTCATGGCGATGACGGTCTCGACCCGGCAGACAGCCGACACCGGCGAATACGACCCGTTGCAGCACCAGACCGTCTACATCTACAACGACGAGGGCGGCCTGCTGCGCAAATACACCTCGAAAGAGGCCTGTCCCGAACGGTTGGAACTGTTGGCCGGCACCTACCGCGTAGCGGTCGAAGCCGGAGAGGAAGCCCCCGCCGATTTCACGAAACGGTTATACAAGGGCGAGGAGACGTTCACCGTCAAACCCGGCGAAACCACAAACGTTGCGGTCGTCTGCCAAATCGTGAACACCGTCGTAGAGGTGAAATTCGACGATTCGATCCTCCAGAACCTCGCCCCCGGCTATTCCGTATGGATCGCCGGCGGGGAAAAGGTCGACGAGCAAGCCGCCGAAGCGGGCAGCGTCCCGGCGCTCAGGTTCACGGCCGAAGGGACGGGTTATTACACCCTGCCCGCAGGCATGACGTCGTTGGCCTGGCTCTTCCGCGGAACGCATGTCGAGGGTAAGAACGTGGAAATGGAAGATTACATCCCCAATGTCAAAGCCGGCGGCAAGTATACCCTCACGTTCAAATATTCGCCCGATCTGCCCGGTTATATCGACTGTGTGCTGATCAGCGTCGACCCCGGTACCGACGACAAGGACGACGAAATCATCTTCAGCCCCGATCCGGCCGTCATCAGCGAAGGGTTCGACATCGCCGAAATCCAGAAATACGTTTCCGGGGAGAAGAAATACCGGATCCTGGCCTTCTCGGAACTGACCCGGTTCACGGTTTCGGTAGGCGACAAGAGCTACGACGCGCTCAACGGCACGACCGAGGGCATCTCCCTCGAACCGGTCGACAAATACAACGTCCGGCTGACGCTCTCCGATGCGTTCTTCGCTTCGTGCCAGGCCGGCGACCAGAAAGTGACGCTCCGCATCGAGGACGCCAACGGCGGTTCCTCGGAGGTCGCTACGACCTACCGCCTGGAGGGGCTGGTTCCCGTAACGGCGGACGACTACGACCTGTGGGCCAATACGGTCACGCTGCGCGTGGTTTCTTTCACGCCCGGCACCACCGTGCAATTCGGCCTGCGCAGCAGCGGCGGCGAGTGGCAGCCGATGGCAGCCGATGGCAGGGACGTCGCAGGGCGACGATTTCATCACGGCGACCTATGCGCCCCAGTGGGAAGAGAAAACCACGGCGGACTGGAGCACTCCGGCCACGGTACTGCCCTATTCGCGTCTCAAAAAGGGCACCGGCATATCGGCAGGCAATACGTACGACTACAAAGCGACGGTCGGCTCGAAGGAACTCAGCGGCCGGTTCACGGCCGACGAGGGCGCTCCCATGACCGACGGAAGCCTGGAATCGTGGAGAAGCGCCCAGCAATTCCCGGGCTCCGGCACCAACTATACCTTCTGGGGCAGCGGCTACAACCCGTTCGCCAAGGAACTCTGTACCCGTGACGAGGCCATGCCGGGACGCGTCGGGACATACTGTGCCAAATTGTCCGCGACATATAATACGCTGGCCAAGGTTCCCGCACCGGGCAACCTATTCACGGGAGACTTCGCCATCCAGGTTCTCGGCGGGATGGGCGGCAACGTCTCTTTCGGCAAAAAGTTCGCTTACAACGCCCGCCCGAGAGCCGTCAGGTTCAAATACCACGCTACGATCGGGGAAGTCAACTACAATCTCCACGGCGGGAAAATTCCCGTCGGCGAAATGGACAAGGCCCGGATATTCGTCTGCATCGTGGACTGGACGGCCCAACAGAAAGTATTTGCCGGGACAAAAGCCCCGACGGGCACCTGGGATCCGGAGACACAAACCGAAGCGGCCAACGGCCCCATCATCGGGTATGCCTCCAAATTCATCGAAGAAACGACCCAGGGCGATGAAATGGTAGAAGTTATATTGCCGATAAACTATTACCAGGACACGGCCGCCGCTCCCGATGGGAAGTACAATATCGTCGTATCCTGTTCCACCAGTGCATACGGGGATTACATGGATGCCTGCACCACCAACGTGATGTACGTCGACGATTTCGAATGGGTATATTAACGATTAAACGTAAACGCACGACAATGCGCAAGATAACCACCAGTACGCTCCTGGCACTCCTGCTCCTGGCAGGCACGGCGCCGGAGAGCCGTGCACAACAGACGAACGCCGCGGCGTCCCTCGCCCCGCAGGCCGACAGCACGAGCTGTATGCTGCACGAGGAGCATCCTCAGACCGTCAACGAAATGCGGCGCCAGCGCGGCCTTACAGACAAACACAACCTCTTCGTCCCGCGCGGGCAATGGATCTTCGGAGGAACGGCCTCCTACTCGACCCACTCGAACGATACGTACAGGTTCCTGGTCGTCGAGGGCATCGAATCGAAGGGCTACACGTTCAAGGTCAGCCCGATGATCGCCTATGCCTTCCGCGACAACATGGCGCTCGGAGGCCGTTTCATCTATTCGCGCTCGCTGCTCAAGCTGGACAAGGCCGACCTCAACTTGGGCGGCGAGGATTCCGACCTGAACTTCGAGCTGAACGACTGCTATTCGCTGCAACAGAGCTATTCGGTGGCCATGATCTGGCGCCAGTACATCCCGCTGGGCCGCAACAAGCGTTTCGCGCTCTTCAACGAGATGCAGCTCTCGGGCGGCGGCACACAGGCACGCTTTGCCAAGGACTCCCCGGTGAAGGGCACCTACCAGACGGGCTATACCTTCTCGCTGGGTATCTCGCCGGGTATCATCGCCTTCGCCACGAACAACATGGCCGTCGAGGTCAACGTCGGCGTGATGGGCATCAGTTACAGCCACACCAAACAGGTACACAACCAGGTGACGGTCGGCAAGCGCGACGCCAGCATGATGAACTTCAAAGTCAATATCTTCTCGATAGGGCTCGGCATGGCATTCTATCTCTAAACACGGCACGCACATGAAACGAATCATACTTTCCATTTTATCGGTATTCATCACGCTCGGCGCCGCAGCGGAGACGGGACAAGCCCTCCCCGCGGTGCAGCGGGCCGCTACGGCCGCAGTCGAAGAAACCCCCTCCGGCAACGAGGACACCGTGCCCCCGGAAACTTCGGACACCCCCGGAACGGGCACCGAAGCCACGGCGGAAACAACTTCGGGACTCGCCGCAGAAACGGACACCGCAGCCGCAGCGGGTACCCTCGGTGCCCTGGCGGCCTCCCCGGCGACGATGCCCGCAGCCATGCCGGCCGAAAAGCACAAGCGCCCCCAGGTGGAGCGTTTCCTGCCCACGCGCCGCCGCATCGACCGCGAGATCAACAAACTCAAATTCGCCTACAAGGGAGAAGTGATGATGGGTCTTACGGCCTCCTACGGTACGGTTTCGAGCGACGACACCGACCTCATGCTCATCTTCGACAACATCGATGCGGATGCCACGATCGCAACGGTAAAACCCTTCGTCGGTTATTTCTACCGCGATAACAACTGTATCGGCATCCGTTTCGGATACAGCCACATGGGCGGCACGCTCGACAACACCTATTTCGATGCGGGCGAGGGCAACGACCTCTCGGGGCAGCTCCCCTACGTCGATCTTTCGAGCGACGAATACTCATTCGGCATTTTCCACCGTTCTTATGCGGGGCTCGACCCCAAAGGACGCTTCGGGCTCTTCGCCGAGTTCGAGCTGGCGCTCTCGACGGGACATTCGAGCTTCGCATACGACCCGGATCATAACGAAGGAGGCGCACCCAACCGCACCTACAACGACAAAACGCAGGTAAAGCTGGCGTTCAACCCGGGAGCTGCCGTATACATCTTCCCCAACGTCTGTGCGACGATTTCGTTCGGGCTGGGCGGCATACAGTATACGAGCATCACCCAGAAGGATGCCGACGGCAACAAGATCGGTTCGCGCAAGGCTTCGAACATGCGTTTCCGGCTCAATATCGCGGCCATCAACTTCGGTATGACGATACATTTGTGGGACAAGAAAAAGCAGTAAACTATGAAATACCTACGCATACTCTTTTCGGCGGCGGCGCTCCTGCTGGCAGCGTCGTGCATCGAGAACGACATACCGTACCCCACCATCGAGCTCAACATCCGCAGCATCGAGGGCGAGGGGTTCACGGTGGCCGGCATCAGCCTCGTGAACCGTACCGTGACGCTCACGCTGGACGAGAAGACCGATATCCGCAAGGTCACCATCGACAAGGCGGAATTCGACGTCGCCACATCCAACCCGATGATGACCGACAAAGAGAAATTCATCAGCCAGATCAGGACTTCGCAGCCGCTGAGCGGGGAGTTCGACCTGCGGGCGCCGCTCTATGTCACGCTCTCGCTCTACCAGGACTACGAGTGGACGATCGTGGCCGAGCAGCCCATAGCCCGGTCGTTCACCGTCGCCGGGCAGATCGGATCGACACTGATCGACACGCAGGCGCGTACGGCCACGGCCTATGTCGCCGAAGGCACCGACCTGAAGGCCGTCACGGTCACCAGCCTCAAGCTGGGGCCTGCCGACATCACCGCCTACTCGCCCACGGCCGAGGAACTTTCCGCCACGGGCTTCGAAACGGTTCGTCTGGTCGACGTCACCTGCCACGGCCGCACGGAGCGGTGGATGCTCCATGTCCAGCCCACCAACGTGAAGATCGGTGTCCGCGAGATCGACCTCTGGAACAACACGGCCGTCGTAACCACGATGGTTACGCCCGAAGATTACGCCACCGCCGAAATCCAGTACCGTCTGAAGGGTACCGCCGACTGGCAGACGACGCAGAAGGGCGCACAGGACGAAAGCGGCATCTTTACGAGCTCGATCGCACCCGAATGGACAAGCCTCACCAACGATGCGGGCATCCCCGTAAAACGCCTCGTCACGACCAAGGGCTTCTACGCCGGACAGACCTATGAATTCCGGCTGCTCGTCGGCGGGGAGGAAACCGAAACCGCCGAATACACGGCACCCGCGGGCGACACGATTCCCGACGCGAACATGGAGAACCCGGGGCTGTCGTGCTTCACGAGCGAAAATACGAATGCGGAGTTCTGGGCCAGCGGTAACAACACATTTGCGGATAAGCTCTGTAGGCAGGGGACTTTCAACGGAATGGGCGGCAGCTATTGCGCGAAACTGGCCGCGGCAGCCCCTCCCCTCGTCAACATCGCAGCCGGCAACCTGATGTCCGGCATCTTCTACAAAGACGGCCTGTGGACGGGCGTAGTAGAATTCGGACAGCCCTACAACTGGACGGCGCGCCCTTCGGGCATGAAGGTGAAATACCACGCGACACTGGGCACGATCGACGCAAGCAAACATTCCGGGGCCCCGGTCGGCATAGGCGACCCGGACAAAGCCCGCATTTTCGTCGCCATCATCGACTGGAACGCCCGGCACCGGGTCGCTTCGGGCACCAAAGACCCCACGGGCATTTGGGATCCGGCGGAAACCACCCAGACCGCAGAAGGGAAACTCATCGCCTACGGGTCGCTGTTCATCGACAAATCGACCGAAGGCGGCCAGATGGTAGAGGCCACCCTGCCGCTCAACTTCTACGACCCTGCGGCGGCACGCCCCACCGGCAAGTACAGCGTCATCATCTCCTGCTCCACGAGTGCCTACGGCGATTACATGGTGGGCTGCACGACAAATGTAATGTACGTCGACGATTTCCAGTGGGTCTATTGACCCGTTGCCGGACAAGTCCGCCGGCAACGGAAAGAATATAAAGAGAAAAGGCTGAACCCCGCGAGGTTCAGCCTTTTTGCTGTAAATTCAGACTTTTCAATTCCTGCCGGAGTTATCTCCGTGCAATCCGGCAGTATTTGTCATAGCGTCCTATCACGTCGTTCACGTAGGCCAGCGTCTGCCGGCTGCCGGTGAAACGTCCGCACTTGACCGCCTCGCTCTCGTAATACTCGGGCTGCGCCTTGAGTTGCAGGTAGCGGGCCACGACCTCCCACGAATTGGGATCCTCGCCGTTGAGCCGTGCCAGGCGCCTCGCATCGTTCACATGGCCGATCCCGCTGTTGTACGAGGCCAGGATAATGCTCATCCGATCCTTCTCGGGAGTCCCCTCGGGAAAACGGAGCGTGTTCATAATCTTCGACATCAGCTTGTTGGCCAACCATATGTTGGTCTCGGGATTGGAGACCTGCTCGGTCGGGACGTCGAACTGGCGTGCCACCGAGGGCATGATCTGCATCAGCCCGCGGGCCCCGCTGCGCGAGGTGATGTCGGGCGTGAACCGCGATTCATGGTAGGCGATGGCGCTCATCAGGCGCCAGTCGTGGCCCTCTTTTTCGCTGATGTTGCGAATGACATTGTCATAGGCCGAGATCACATAGTCGCCCTCACCGAGCAGCGAAGAGCCGAAATCGGCCGCATCATCGTTCAGCAGCATGTCGTCCGTCACGGGTGTGCTGAACTGGGCGTTAAAGCCGTAAAAAGTTGTCAGGATTGTTAAGAACGCAAAAGTTAAAACTGTCTTTTTTAACATAAAATGTTGTTTTGCGGGCAGTTCATACCGCGCAGAACAATACGCTAATCATAGAAACCCCATGAGATACCGATTTTAAACATGCCCGGATTGAGCGGGTAACCCGCCGCGGAGAAATACTCTCCGTTTCCGAACAGTCCCTTGTTCACATGCTGATATTTGAGAAATATCCGCATTCTCTTCCACTTTCCCATGACGAAAGCGTCCATGTAGGGGTAAT
>ERZ831634.3187-NODE-3187-length-12682-cov-3.105409_pt1 | contig 12682 bp, 10 predicted proteins | sample MGYA00519953_ERZ831634 | MGnify/ENA primary metagenome ERZ831634 (study PRJEB31850, sample SAMEA3708718) | human gut metagenome | biome: human gut; feature: human-associated habitat; material: faeces | place: China | collected 2014 ... | reverse complement strand
AATTTGACATAGCATGAGAAGAGTTTCGCCCCCAAAATGAAAAAGATACAAGAATTCTATTGACAGATATATAAATGACTGATAATATAAACATATGAACAGATATTCATATGACACGGAGGTGAAATGATTGGCAATTAATGATGTAGAACACTGTGAAACGTGCGAGATCCATGAGGATAAGATCAAACAGGTGAGTGAGCACATGCCGGACGAAGATGAACTGTACGATCTGGCAGAACTGTTTAAAATATTCGGTGATTCAACAAGAATCCGGATTTTGTATGTGTTGTTTGAGTCAGAAGTGTGTGTCTGTGATCTTGCGGAAATGCTTCATATGAACCAGTCAGCGATTTCCCATCAGCTTAAAATATTAAAGCAGGCGAAGCTTGTAACCGGCAGAAGAGAAGGCAAATCCGTGATTTATTCGCTGGCAGATGAACATGTGCGCACGATCATCGATCAGGGAAGAGAACATATTGAAGAATAAGAAAATGGAGGAATGGATCATGAAGAAAAAATTCAAATTAGAAGACCTTGACTGTGCAAACTGCGCAGCAAAAATGGAAGATGCGATCAAAAAAATCCCGGGTGTCAACGATGCAAGCGTAAGCTTTATGACACAGAAAATGAGCATTGATGCAGAGGATGCAAAATTCGACGAGATTATGAAAGAAGTCGTTGCTGTTTGTGCAAAGGTTGAGCCGGACTGCAAAATCTTATTTTAATGAATCAATGGCTGCTGCGTGATGCAGCAGCCATTTCTATCCCAAGGAGAGTAATTTGTGCCTGCGGCATAAAGTCTGCAGGTTACAGAAAGGCATGGTAAATAATATGACAAAGAAACAGAAAAAGATGCTTTACCGCATCATTGTCACATTTCTGCTGTTTGCAGTCCTGATGGTCTGTGAACACACGGGAGGGATGGACGGATGGAACAAAATTGTGTTATTTGTGATTTATCTGGTTCCGTATCTGGTCATTGGTTATGATATTGTATACAAGGCGGCACGAAACATCAGCCACGGACAGGTGTTTGATGAGAATTTCCTCATGACAGTAGCGACGTTCGGGGCGTTCGGTGTGGGCGAGTTTTCTGAGGCGGTTGCGGTTATGCTGTTCTATCAGGTTGGCGAGCTGTTTCAGAGTTATGCGGTCAACCGTTCGCGCCAATCGATCAGCGATCTCATGAATATCTGTCCGGAATATGCCAATATTGAAAAAGATGGACAAATAGAGCAGGTCGATCCGGATGATGTGGAAGTGGATGACATCATCGTGGTACAGCCGGGAGAGCGGATTCCGCTGGATGGCGTGGTGGTAGAGGGTGAATCGATGATCGATACCTCGGCGCTGACTGGTGAATCGGTACCGCGCCGTGCGGCAGCCGGGGATGAAATCATCAGCGGATGTGTCAATGGCAGCGGGCTTCTGCGGGTGCGCGTGACGAAAGAATTTGATGATTCGACGGTGGCGCGGATTCTGGAGCTTGTGGAGAATGCCAGCAGCAAGAAGGCGAAGGTGGAGAACTTTATCACTCGGTTTGCCAGATATTATACGCCGGTGGTCGTGATCGCGGCGGTTGCTTTGGCGTTTGTGCCGCCGATTGTGCTGGGCGGAGAATTTGGCGAGTGGATTCAGAGAGCTTGTATTTTCCTGGTAATTTCCTGCCCGTGTGCGCTGGTAATTTCGGTTCCGCTTAGCTTCTTTGGCGGCATTGGCGCTGCATCCCGCATCGGTGTGTTAGTCAAGGGAAGCAATTATCTGGAGGCAGTTTCGGAGCTGGATACGGTTGTATTTGATAAGACAGGCACCCTGACGAAAGGCGAGTTTAAAGTGACGGAGCTGCATCCGGCGGGAATCAGTGAGGATGAGCTTCTGGAGCTGGCGGCGTATGCCGAGAATTATTCGACGCATCCGATCGCGGAATCGATACGGGAGGCGTATCGTGAGAGAAAAGGCAGTTTGGCAGAAGCAGAAACTCAAAAGGCGAATGCGGGAACAGCAGAAATCGTTCTGGATGCTGACAATGACACAATAAAGAAGGTGCAGTCCAAAGAGGGTGTGCAGGGAGTGGTACGCAAACCCCTGATCGACTTAACCCGCATCGGTGAAACCAACGAGATTTCCGGTCATGGTATCGAGACAACGATCGACGGTCACATAGTTCTGGCGGGTAATGGACGCCTGATGAAGAGTAAAAATATACCGTATCAGGAATGCGACGGCATCGGCACTGTGATTTATCTGGCAAAGGACGGAAAATTTGCCGGAAGTATCCTGATTGCCGATACGATCAAGCTGGAGACGGAGGATGCGATCCGTGGACTGAAGGCGGCTGGAATCCGCCGTACTGTTATGCTGACGGGCGACCGGAAAGCGGTCGGCGAGGCGGTGGCTGCGAAGGTTGGCATCGATCAGGCGTACACGGAGCTGCTTCCGGCGGATAAGGTGCAGAAGGTCGAGGAGATGCTGGCGGAGATGACCGGAAAGCGGAAGCTGGCATTTGTCGGCGACGGCATCAACGATGCACCGGTTCTCTCCCGCGCAGATGTCGGTATTGCAATGGGAAGCATGGGAAGTGACGCGGCGATCGAGGCGGCGGACATTGTCCTGATGGATGATAACCCGGCGAAGATTGCAGGTGTGGTTAAAATCGGACGCAAGACAATGGCAATCGCGCACCAGAATATCGTGTTTGCCCTGGCGGTTAAGGCGGTTGTGCTTCTGATGGGCGCGGCTGGAGTGGCGAATATGTGGGAAGCCGTGTTTGCGGACGTTGGTGTTTCCGTCATTGCAATTTTAAATGCGATGAGGGCATTAAGAACTAAATAATCAGTAATATCAAAAAGCTATGGCGGAAGGAATACTTGATGGTTCCGGAAACTGTAGCTTTTTAAATTTGCGGCTCTAAGGGATTTATATATAAAACCAATATTTGCAAGTGGTAAAAGAATAGGAATAAGAAAGAAATCAAGGCTTGGAAAAGATAAAATGCTGGGAATCATACAGGATTTCCAAAATAGTTGTAATAATCCTTAATAAAATAGTAATTGAATCTGACGGAAGAATGAAGTATGATCAAATACCATAGGATATTAGACGGAAAGGAAGGAACAGGATGAAAAAATGGATGAAAACGGCGCTTGTCCTGGCTGCAGCGGTCTGCCTGAGTGTGGCGGCTGCGTTCACAGCACTGGCGGCGCAGACGTTTCAGATAACCGCTTCGATCGGCTCCTGTCTGATTGGTTCGGGGCAGAATACAGTGGATATTTCACTTTCAAGCAACGGTGATACAACGGGGACGGACGGAAAGATTTATCTGTTTGAATTGCGGCCGTATGAGTCGGAGATTGGAAGCCGGACTGATTATGTCAGCAGCGTAGGCGCAGGGGAAACGAGGACCGTCTCGATTCCTTTAAACAAGGGAACTGCCCAGGACCGCCTTTACAGCCGGTTTGTTCCGGCAGTGTTTGACGGAACTACATTTACGACAGTTGGCGCGGCACATTATATCACAAATCCGGAGGTGGTTGCATCCAATCAGGATCCGTTTAAGACGCCGCTGACGAAAAAGGGCTTGAATATCCAGTTAAATATGCTCAACGATGCATTTACACTGGGTGTCAAACATGTGGCGGTCAATATCGCATTTTCCCAGTTTTTAGGAAGTGGCATTGATTATGAGTACGATGGAAAAACGTATCATTTTAATAAGTCGGTGGTTGAAAATTATGACAAGGTGATCAGTACATATATCGGAAAAGATATATCCGTGACGGCGATCGTTTTAAATGACTGGAATGACGCGCACCCGGAACTGGTTCATGCGGGAACTGCGAAATCTTCGAGCGCCAATTATTATATGTTTAACACGAAGACACAGGAAGGATTTGAGACAACGCGTGCGATCTTCGCGTTTTTGGCGGATCGTTACAGCGGCAAGAATCATAATTCAAATTATGCGAAGATTTCCAACTGGATTCTGGGCAATGAGATCAACAACCAGATTTGGAACTACATGGGACCGGCAGATTTGAATGCATATGTATCCACGTATCAGCAGGCATTCCGCACGTTCTACACGGCGATCAAGAGCACAAGTGCGAATGACCGGGTTTATTTTTCACTTGATTTCTGGTGGGGAGCTCCGTATGAGAACCTGAACGATCAGGTGCATTATACGGGCAAAGGCATTGTTGATACGTTTAACGCCTTGGCAGTAACGGAAGGCCAGATGGACTGGGGCATTGCCTACCATCCGTATCCGTACCCGATGACGGAACCGGAATTCTGGGATGATCCGGCAACGGGGCTGGTAACCGAGAGTGCAGATTCACCGATTGTCAACTTTGCAAACCTGCATGTACTGACCGATTATCTGAATCAGGATTCGATGAAGACAGCATCCGGCGAGGTGCGCCATGTCATTCTGACGGAGGAAGGATTTACTGCACAGAGTCTGACGCGCGGCGATGTGTCGGATATCCAGGCGGCGGCATTTGCATATTCTTACTATATCGTAGACAGCAACCCGTATATCGACGCGTACATTCTGAGTCGTCAGGTCGATGCGCCGTCAGAGGTAAGGGCAGGCTTAAGCTTCGGTCTGTGGTCCTGTGATATGAATCAGGGCAATGAGATTGTAGCGGTAAAGGATCGAAAGCTCTGGAGAGTTTTCCACGACATTGATCAGAAGAGATACACGCTGGAAACTTCGAATTTTGCAAAATCAATCATCGGAATTAATAAGTGGTCGGATGTGATTCCGAACTTCCGGTGGAAGTCTCTGGAACAGTAGCGGATGGTAGACAGAGACTTGTAGAACAAAAACTATAAGAAAAAAGTATAAATAAAAAAGTGCCTTTCTTCTCAAAGAAAATTTTTTGAGAGGAAAAGCACTTTTTTTAGAAAATAAACGTATCTGGTGTATCGGAGAACCGGGAGTCTCAGATACCATAGATGGTTTGCTGGATTTTGTCTCCGAATCCTGCCGATTTTATCAGATCTTGAGTTCTTATCAGATCTTATTGCTCTGTCTCCAGATATGCATCTTCTCAGCTTCCTTAATCAGCTGATCGCGGAACTGCGGATGTGCAACGGAGATGATAGCCTCGCATTTCTGCCAGGTTGCAAGACCCTTTAAGTTTACTTTACCGTACTCGGTTACCAGGTAGTGCAGGTTTGCACGTGTATCGGTTACGATGGAACCCTGATTTAAGGTCGGGAGAATACGGGACTGCAGCTCGCCAGCCTTGTTCTTGAAGGTGGAGGAGCAGCAGATGAAGCTCTTTCCGCCCTTGGACAGGTAAGCGCCCAGAACGAAGTCAAGCTGTCCGCCTGCACCGCTGATGTGCTTGATTCCTGCGGACTCTGCATTTACCTGACCGAAGAGGTCGAGGTCAACCGCGTTGTTGATGGACATGAAGTTGTCCAGGGCTGCGATGGTGCGGACGTCGTTGGTGTAATCAACCGGAGCACTCATGCAGGCCGGGTTGTTGTTTAAGTAGTCATACAGTTTCTTGGTACCAGCGCCGAATGCGTATACCTGACGGCCTTTGTCCAGTGCTTTGTGAGCGCCTGTGATCTTGCCGGCTGCGGCAATATCAACGAATGCGTCAACGTACATCTCGGTGTGAACACCCAGATCCTTTAAGTCAGATTTCGCAATCAGGGAACCAACTGCGTTCGGCATACCGCCGATACCTAACTGTAAGCAGGCACCATCCGGGATCTCGTCTACGATCAGTTTTGCAACTGCTTCATCGACATCAGTCGCTGCTGCGCCGCCTCCCATCTCTGCGATGGTCGGGTTGCTGCCCTCTACGATCATGTCTACGTTGGAGATATGAACGCCGTTCTCAAATCCGCCGAGGCAGACTGGCATATTTTCATTGACCTCTACGATGACAACCTTGGAAGTCTCGCAGCAGGCTGCCATATGGGAAGCATTTGGTCCGAAGTTGAAATAACCGTGCTCGTCCATCGGCGCAACCTGGAATACAGCTACATCCGGTTTGGTTGCGGACTCACGATAGTATCTCGGAAGCTCGGAATAACGGATCGGAGCATAGAAGCTGAATCCCTGTGCGATTGCCTTTCTCTCGATACCGCTCATGTGCCAGGAGTTCCAGGTCATATGAGCTGCCGGGTTTTCGATCTTGAAGATCTCCGGTACCCACATCAGGATACCGCCGCGGAAGTTTACATTCTCCAGTTCCGGAAGACGTTTTGCGATAGCAGCATCGACTGCTACCGGAGTGCCGGTGGTCCAGCCATAGTCAACCCAGTCGCCAGATTTAACGACGGAAGCAGCTTTTTCAGCGGAAACCAGCTTTTCTGCATACAGTTTCTTGTAATCCATACTTATTCACCTTGTCCTTTTTAATAATATGAAGAAGTCCGTACAAATGCGTGATTCGGACATCCCCCGTTGTTTATCAGTGTATCATCTCCACTATCCCTTGTCAACGAAAGAGGCGGAGGACAAAATAGGGGAAAATGACGACATATTCATATTTATGAATTACAGATATAAGTGTATGTAAATAGAAAAGAAATGACTTTGTCTATTAATTCACAAACAAAATACCATGTTGGTTATAATGCCAGAGAAGACCACTTTTATTGAGAAAACGGAAGAAAAAAATTGTGCATTCCGCCTAAAGGCGATCAAAACGATGTAGAAATAAGTGGATTGTACGCGGAAAAATGAGAATCTTAAATCTTTATAAATCCATTGATAATTATTTGACAGGAGCCGCGTGGGGTGTTAAGATACAAATACACTATCATATTTATCACTATTTTACTATTTACTGCAGTTGTGTTATTTACGTGGTGGATCATTTTCAAGGAGGATTTTTTCAATGTCTAAGAAAGTCGTAATTGCAAGTGCATGCCGTACCGCAGTAGGTTCTATGGGTGGCCAGCTCAGTACTGTTCCAGCAGCTGAGATGGGTGCCGTAGTTATCAAGGAGGCTCTGAAGAGAGCAGGCGTTGCTCCGGAGCAGGTTGATCACGTATACATGGGATGTGTTATCCAGGCTGGCCTTGGTCAGAACGTAGCACGTCAGATGTCTCTGAAAGCTGGTCTTCCGGTAGAAGTTCCGGCAGTTACCCTGAACGTGGTTTGCGGTTCTGGTCTGAATGCTGTAAACGCAGCAGCAGATATGATCCTTGCAGGCGATGCTGACATCGTAGTAGCTGGTGGTGCAGAGAACATGTCCGCAGCTCCGTATGCTCTGATGAAGGCTCGTTACGGATACCGTATGAACAATGCGACCATGATCGACACCATGGTAAATGACGCTCTGTGGGATGCATTCAACGATTACCACATGGGTATCACCGCTGAGAATATCTGCGATCAGTGGGGTATCACAAGAGAAGAACTCGATGAGTTTGCAGCAGCTAGCCAGCAGAAGGCTTGCGCAGCTATCGAGGCTGGACGTTTCAAAGACGAGATCGTTCCGATCGAAGTTAAGAAGAAAAAAGAGACTGTTATCGTAGATACCGATGAGGGTCCGCGTCCGGGTTCCACTGTAGAGGTTCTTGGCAAGCTTCGTCCGGCATTCAAGAAAGACGGACGTGTAACAGCTGGTAACGCTTCCTCCATCAACGATGGTGCAGCAGCTGTAGTTGTTATGAGCGAAGAGAAAGCAAAAGAACTGGGTATCAAACCGATGGCTACATGGGTAGCAGGCGCTCTGGGCGGTGTAGATCCGAGCATCATGGGTATTGGACCGGTTGCAGCTACCAAGAAAGTTCTGAAGAAGACAGGCTGGAAGGTAGAAGACTTCGACCTGATCGAGGCAAACGAGGCATTCGCAGCTCAGTCTATCGCTGTAGCTCGTGACCTTGGCTTCAACAAAGACATCCTGAACGTAAACGGCGGTGCAATCGCTATCGGACATCCGGTAGGAGCATCTGGCTGCCGTATCCTGACAACTCTGTTATACGAGATGCAGAAACGTGACGCTAAGAAGGGTCTGGCTACTCTGTGTATCGGTGGCGGCATGGGCTGCGCAACGATCGTTGAGAGAGACTAATTTCTGACGCAGAACCGGAGTCGTCGGGGCTTATCCCCGGCGCTCCGGCTGTTTCTGGTTTTACGTATTTCAATTCAAGAGCTTTTTAGGAGGAACTGGAAGTGGGATTTGTAGACTATGAGGTAGACGGACACGTCGCAGTCATAACTATTAATCGTCCGAAGGCACTGAACGCGTTAAACGAGGATGTGCTGAAGGATATTGAAGCTGCATTTGATGCAGTAGACCTTTCCGAAATTCGTGCAATTATCCTGACCGGCGCAGGAGAGAAATCTTTCGTAGCCGGTGCTGACATCGCTGCTATGAGCGTGATGACCAAGGAGCAGGGCGAGCACTTCGGTAAATTCGGCAACGATATTTTCCGCAAGATTGAAACCTTCCCGGTTCCAGTTATCGCGGCAGTAAACGGTTTCGCACTCGGCGGCGGCAACGAGCTTGCCATGAGCTGTGATATCCGTATCTGCTCGGACAATGCATTATTCGGACAGCCTGAAGTAGGTCTTGGTATCACACCAGGCTTCGGCGGTACACAGAGACTCGCACGTCTCATCGGACCGGGCAAGGCAAAAGAGATGGTATTTGCGTCCCGCAACATCAAAGCGGACGAGGCATACCGTGTCGGACTTGTAAATGCTGTTTATACACAGGAAGAGCTGATGCCGGCTGCGAAGAAGCTGGCAGGCGCTATCGCAAAGATGGCTCCGATCGCTGTCAGAAACAGCAAGAAGGCGATGAACGACGGACTTCAGACTGATATGGATCAGGCTATCGTGATCGAGGAAAAACTGTTTGGCGGATGCTTCGAGACAGAAGATCAGAAGAACGGTATGCAGGCATTCCTTGAGAAACGGAAAGTGGAGCAGTTTAACAATAGATAGTTAGTTAAATTATAGTTGTATAATTTCAGGAGGATTTGTCATGAAAGTTGGTATTATTGGTGCAGGAACCATGGGTTCCGGAATCGCTCAGGCATTTGCTCAGGTAGATGGATATGAAGTATGCCTGTGTGATATTAACGAAGAGTTTGCTTCCAACGGCAAACTGAAAATTTCAAAGAACTTTGAGAAGAGAGTAGCAAAAGGAAAGATGGCAAAAGAGGATGCAGACAAGATCCTTGCCAGAATCCATACCGGCGTTAAGACTATCTGCAGCGACTGCGATCTCGTAGTTGAGGCAGCAATCGAGAACATGGAGATCAAAAAACAGACCTTCAAAGAGCTGGGCGCTATCTGCAAGGCAGACTGCGTATTCGCTACCAACACCTCTTCTCTGTCCATTACTGAGATCGGTGCAGGTCTTGACCGCCCGGTTATCGGTATGCACTTCTTCAACCCGGCTCCGGTTATGAAGCTGGTTGAGGTTATCGCAGGCTTAAACACTCCGACAGAGATTGTTGACAAAGTTAAGAAGATCTCTGAAGAGATCGGCAAGATCCCGGTACAGGTAGAAGAGGGCGCTGGTTTCGTAGTAAACCGTATCCTCATCCCGATGATCAACGAAGCTATCGGTATCTACGCTGAGGGCGAGGCTTCTGTAGAGGGTATCGATACCGCTATGAAGCTGGGTGCTAACCATCCGATGGGACCGCTTGAACTGGGCGACCTGGTAGGTCTGGACGTTGTTCTGGCTATCATGGAAGTACTTCAGTCTGAGACTGGTGACCCGAAGTACCGTCCGCAGCCGCTTCTTAGAAAGATGGTTCGCGGCGGCAAGCTTGGCCGTAAGTCTGGCGAAGGCTTCTACAAGTACAACTAATATGTACATAAGTCTGGCTTCTTGACCAGATGAAAACATAATAGAGTACCAGATTTTTAAGAACCGCAACGGGGCGGCGCTTAAAGCCGCCTCTTAAGCGTATATAAGAAAATGATGGAGGAATAGACACATGGATTTTACATTAAGTAAAGAGCATGAAATGGCGAGAAAGTTATTCCATGACTTCGCCGAGAACGAAGTAAAACCTTTGGCACAGGAAGTTGACGAGACAGAGCACTTCCCGGAGGAAACCGTTAAAAAGATGCAGAAGCTTGGCTTCATGGGCATCCCGGTTCCGAAGGAGTATGGCGGACAGGGCTGTGATCCGTTAACATACGCTATGTGCGTTGAGGAGCTTTCCAAAGTTTGTGGTACTACCGGCGTTATCGTATCTGCACACACATCTCTGTGCTGCGATCCGATCCAGACTTTCGGTACTGAAGAGCAGAAACAGAAATACCTGGTTCCGCTTGCTAAGGGCGAGAAGCTTGGTGCTTTCGGTCTTACTGAGCCGGGTGCTGGTACAGATGCTCAGGGTCAGCAGACCAAGGCTGTATTAGACGGCGACGAGTGGGTATTAAACGGCTCCAAAGTTTTCATTACCAATGGTAAAGAGGCTGACATTTACGTTATCATCGCTGTAACAGGCGTTGTTGAAGTAAAGGGCAGAAAGAAAAAAGAGATCTCTGCATTTATCGTAGAGAAAGGAACTCCGGGCTTCACCTTCGGTACCAAAGAGAAGAAGATGGGTATCCGTGGATCTTCTACATACGAGCTGATCTTCACAGATTGTCGTATCCCGAAAGAGAACCTGCTTGGCCAGAAGGGCAAAGGTTTCCACATCGCTATGCATACCCTGGATGGCGGACGTATCGGTATCGCTTCCCAGGCACTTGGTCTTGCAGAGGGCGCTCTTGAGAGAACTGTTGATTATGTAAAAGAGAGAAAACAGTTTGGTCGTGCTATCGGTCAGTTCCAGAACACTCAGTTCCAGCTGGCAGATATGGCTACCAAAGTTAAAGCAGCTCAGCTCCTTGTTTACAGAGCAGCCGTTGCTAAGAAGACACAGAAAACCTATTCTGTAGAAGCAGCTATGGCTAAACTGTATGCAGCAGAGGTTGCTATGGAAGTTACAACCAAGGCTGTACAGCTTCACGGTGGTTACGGTTACACGAGAGAGTACGACGTAGAGCGTATGATGCGTGATGCTAAGATCACTGAGATCTACGAGGGTACATCTGAGGTTCAGAGAATGGTTATCTCCGCTGATCTGTTAAAATAATTCAGTCTGCAGAGAAATCAGAACAATCTCAGTCCTATAGAGAAAAAAGAAAAAAATAAGGAGTGAAAATACCGTGAAAATTGTAGTTTGTGTAAAACAGGTTCCGGATACCAAAGGCGGAGTTAAATTTAACCCGGATGGTACTCTTGACAGAAGCGCAATGCTGGCAATCATGAACCCAGATGATAAAGCAGGTCTGGAGGCAGCGCTTCGCTTAAAAGATCAGTATGGTGCAGAAGTTACAGTAGTTACAATGGGTCTTCCGAAGGCTGAGGAAGTTCTTCGTGAGGCTATGGCTATGGGCGCTGATAACGGTATCCTTGTTACAGACCGTGTTCTCGGCGGTGCTGATACATGGGCTACATCCCAGACAATCGCTGGTGCTTTAAGAAACCTTGACTATGACCTCATCATCACAGGCCGTCAGGCTATCGATGGTGATACAGCTCAGGTAGGTCCGCAGATCTCCGAGCACCTTGGTCTTCCGGTAATCAGCTATGCTGAGGGCATCGAGATCGATGGCGATTCTGTAATCGTTAAGCGTCAGTTCGATGATAGATACATGATGTTAAAGGCTAAAATGCCGTGCTTAATTACAGCACTTTCTGAATTAAATGAGCCGCGTTACATGACTCCGGGCGGAATCTTCGATGCATACAAGAAAGAGATCACCGTTTGGGGCAGAAAAGATCTGAAAGATGTCCTTGATTCCAACCTTGGTCTTAAGGGATCCCCGACTCAGATCGCTAAGGCTTCCGACAAAGTAAGAAAGGGTGCAGGCGTTAAGGAGACAAACCTTGATCCGTCCGCAGCTGCAAATTACATTGTTGAGAAACTTACTGAGAAACATGTACTTTAATTCAAAAAAAGAAAAGTGTGGTGAAAAGTGATGAATTTAGCAGAATATAAGGGTGTATATGTCTTTGCACAGCAGGTAGACAATCAGATCAGCAGCATCGCTCTGGAGCTGATCGGTAAAGGTAAAGACCTGGCAAAAGATTTAGGAACAACTGTAACAGCAGTTTTAGTTGGTTCCAACGTAAAAGGTCTTGCAGACGAACTCGGTGAGTACGGTGCAGACAAAGTTATCGTTGTTGACGATCCGGAATTAAAGGATTACAGAACTGAGCCGTATACTCATGCGATCACAGCTGTTATCAACGAGTTCAAGCCGGACATCTTCTTAATCGGTGCTACAGCAATCGGTCGTGACCTTGGCCCGCGTGTTTGCGCACGTATCCATACAGGTCTTACAGCAGACTGCACACAGCTCGATATCGGAGATTTCCCGCTCGTAGCTATGCCGGGTAAAGAGCAGAAACATGGTCAGCTCCTTATGACCCGTCCGGCATTCGGCGGCAACACGATCGCTACAATCGCTTGCCCGGAATTCCGTCCGCAGATGGCTACAGTACGTCCAGGCGTTATGCAGAAGCTTGACCGTGAGGCTGGCAGAAAAGCTGAAATTATCGAATTCAACCCGGGCTTCACTCCGGACAACAAGTACGTTGAGATTCTCGAGATCGTTAAGGCAGTATCCGACGTAGCTGATATCATGGATGCAAAGATCCTTGTTTCCGGTGGTCGTGGAGTT
>ERZ831634.3184-NODE-3184-length-12693-cov-26.522314_pt1 | contig 12693 bp, 9 predicted proteins | sample MGYA00519953_ERZ831634 | MGnify/ENA primary metagenome ERZ831634 (study PRJEB31850, sample SAMEA3708718) | human gut metagenome | biome: human gut; feature: human-associated habitat; material: faeces | place: China | collected 2014 ... | reverse complement strand
CGGCCTTTCTTTTTAATTTCTATCCACGCTCTCCTTGCGGAGAGCGACGGATTCTGGCGCATCACGCCTGAAAAATAGTCAAATTTCTATCCACGCTCTCCTTGCGGAGAGCGACCACTATGACAATTATAATCTGCATTGCGTTGAGATTTCTATCCACGCTCTCCTTGCGGAGAGCGACCTCCGTGTTGTGGATGGTTCGAAGTCATCCATCATTTCTATCCACGCTCTCCTTGCGGAGAGCGACAGCGGACACAAAGCAAACTGAAATATAACTCAATATTTCTATCCACGCTCTCCTTGCGGAGAGCGACCTGCCGTCGCAGCTATTCGGAAACGTAGTTCTGAACATTTCTATCCACGCTCTCCTTGCGGAGAGCGACAGCAGCGCCAAAAAGGAAGTTACACCTACAAAGCAATTTCTATCCACGCTCTCCTTGCGGAGAGCGACCCTCCGACGGTGCGCATCCATTTCTTCCCGGCAATTTCTATCCACGCTCTCCTTGCGGAGAGCGACCCGATGGCCGAACGGATCCGCGAGGTGGACGTTTTATTTCTATCCACGCTCTCCTTGCGGAGAGCGACCTGGATGCAGCGCAAGCAATGCTGGTGCATGATCCAATTTCTATCCACGCTCTCCTTGCGGAGAGCGACCTACTCCCCAAAGCGGAGCAGATGCACCGAACAGTATTTCTATCCACGCTCTCCTTGCGGAGAGCGACTAATCCAAGCTATGCCGCACTTGACGGCGTATCTATTTCTATCCACGCTCTCCTTGCGGAGAGCGACAATTTTCCCGCCGGTTGACACATCATCGGTCAGCATTTCTATCCACGCTCTCCTTGCGGAGAGCGACCAACATGGAAATGCGGGTGGTATGTACCAGTATCAATTTCTATCCACGCTCTCCTTGCGGAGAGCGACTCATTACGGGTGGAGTTGGTATGACGACTTTACCATTTCTATCCACGCTCTCCTTGCGGAGAGCGACGTGCCAGTTGATGGTGCGTTCCTTCATCAGGCGCATTTCTATCCACGCTCTCCTTGCGGAGAGCGACGGGCTAGAGTTCTGCAACAGAAATGGCCGGGCCAATTTCTATCCACGCTCTCCTTGCGGAGAGCGACGAGTGTAACAACCTCTTTTCAGGGCGGTTTTGCCATTTCTATCCACGCTCTCCTTGCGGAGAGCGACGCCGGAAACAACACCATCAGAATAAGATAGGTCAATTTCTATCCACGCTCTCCTTGCGGAGAGCGACTTGATACGGCCATACGCGTATTTCGCAAAACCCGGATTTCTATCCACGCTCTCCTTGCGGAGAGCGACGTTACTGATGCTATCAATGGCCGCAATCCTGATATCATTTCTATCCACGCTCTCCTTGCGGAGAGCGACGCGTTGTAAGCTCCGCAGGGACAACAGGAAAATCATTTCTATCCACGCTCTCCTTGCGGAGAGCGACAGCAAAAGTGCACAAAACAGTGGGGCACTTTTGCGCATATGAAACAAATTTTATGGGGATTGCATCTTCATGCTGACAGGCAAGGCTGTATTTTACCCTTTCTGCCCCTGTTTTTTCCATATTTTCTGGTGCGAATGAACCGGGAATTTTATGATTGCCTTTCCCTCGCACTAAGCAAACAAGATTCCATCCTGATCAAAATCCGGGTGCAGACCCACATGCTCGACTTTGCTTTTGTAATGGTTTCCCAGTTGATAAAAGCGCAGGCTGTCCGATTCCGAATCGATCAGTTCGGTCAATTTTGCTTTGAACATCGTGTATTGCGCGGCATCCAGCAAGCACTCAAATACGGAGTTTTGCACCCGCTGGCCGTAGTCTACACAGACTTTTGCTACTTTGCGCAGCCTGCGACGACCGGCGGCTGTTTCGGTGTTGACATCATAGGTTACAAGCACCAACATAACGGCACCTCACTTCCAGAAAAACGGTGGGTACACTTCCAGGTCGCCGCGCAGAGCACGGGCCAGCAAAAGCGCCTGAACATAGGGCACCAGCCCCCAGGGCAGTTTTTCTTTCAAAAACGGATGGGTGATCTCTTCCTTCTTTTTGTTCTGCCATGCGGTCAGGAAAGCTTTGCGGCCATCATCCGTCAGCAGTACGGCACCATTTTCCTGTTTTTGCAGGTGTTTTGCCGTGATGATCTTTTGATTGATGCAGCTGATGACCAGCCGGTCTGCATAAACCGCCCGCAGTTCTTCCATCAGGTCAAGTGCCAGACTTTTGCGGCCGGGGCGCGGGCGGTGCATAAAGCCAACATAAGGGTCCAGGCCCACAGCGGTCAAGGCGGATGCACACTCCCGCGCCAGCATGCTGTAGGCAAACGAAAGCAGCGCATTCACATTGTCCAGCGGTGGACGGCGGCTGCGGCCCTCAAACACAAAATCCTGCTTTTGCTGCAGAATCAGGTCATTCAGGCAGTCAAAGTAGCGCTGGGCTGCCTCGCCTTCCAGGCCGCGCAGCTGTTCCGGATCATCGCTGGTCTGTATCAGCGGCAGCGCGGCGGCCAGCTGGGTGGAGGTGCGTTTCAGTTTTTCGACCGGGACACGCTGGGGATGATCGCGGGTTGCGCGTTCCAGCACCCAGCGTGCGTTATACACTTTACCAAGGATAAAGCTCCGGGCATAGCGACAGCTCTGGGCCGGGTCATCCGACACGCGGTACTGCGTCTGACGCAGCAGCACATTGCCGCGTTCTTCCCCCACGGTGCGGGCCTGAAATCTGCCATACGGGTCAAAAAAGCAAAGGTCAATGCCCCGCCGGGCACAAGCTCCCATCAAAGCAGGGCTGGCACCCGCGTAAGTAAAGCAGACGATGCCTTCCAGCGTATGCAGGGCATAGCGGTGGGTTTCCTGCTTATTGTGGGTAACAACAAGGTTTTCGCCATCCAATGTCAGGTAAGCGTCCTCATTGATGACAAACAGGGTGTTGAGCAGCTTTCTCATGGCGCGCCCTCCTCAATATGCTCCCGCAGATACGCCGCCGGGTCTGCCTGCTGATACAGCGCCGGCAGGCAAAGTTCTTTCAGTGAGCAGGCATTGCAATGCTTGCCGGGTTTGCTTTTTGGGGTATAGCCGCGCGCAAACAGGCGGTTCATCTCATCCGCCATGGTCTGCGCGGTGCTGCGCAGTTCCGGTGTCAGGGAAACATGTTCCCGCTGCCGGGTTTCTTCATAAAGGATTTCCCCTTCCGGCACCTCGCACACCAGCATTTCTTCCAGCGCCATGGCCTGTGCGCAGAGCTGCAAACGGTCGGCATCGTTTACCTTGCTGCGGCCATGCTTATATTCCACGGGCATGGGCTGCCACAGGCCGCGGCGGCTTTGCAATGACACGCCGTTTGGATCCTTGTGAAACTCTACCACATCGCAGTCGCCGGTCAGTTTTAAGCGGTGGCTGACGACCCTCATACCGCGGGCGATCAGCAAATCGCCGCGTTTTTCCGTCAGGGTAACATTATGGCAGCGGGTATGCTGCAGGCGGCCTTCGGCGGTGCGTTGGTTTTCGGACCATTGTTGTTCCAAGTGTATGAGCGCCCACTGACGGCGGCAAAAGCTGAAATGCTGGATACCGGACATCAGCAGGTAATCATCTGGGGAAGCCATTACGACAGCCTCTCGCACGTTACCCCTGCGGGAAGATTTTCATCCACCGTTACCACATAGTCATGGTAACTGCGCGGGAAGGCTACCCCTTCGGCACGCGTGACATGCACTGCATCAAACAGTTTATAGGACGGCGCATTGCCCAGCTCCGAATCATGCTTGAACACGATCAGTTCCCGAACTGCCATTTTGCCGCGGGCTGCACTGTGGTCATTTTCAAACATATTCAGGATTGCCTGCCACAGCAGCTGCAGGTCATCCTCTGAGAATCCTGTAGTTTTGCGGGCAAGGTTGGCAGAAACATAACCCTCTGCACGGTACAAGCCATACGGGATCACATACTTGCGGCCCATCTCAGTGCCTTTTCGCTCTGCATCCGCTTCGGTCGTAATGGCAATACGGGTAATGGTCACTTCCTGCGGGAGAACAGGATCCACCGAGCGTGCAAAGCTCAACTGAACCGGGCCACGCACCTGCCCACAGTTCAGTGCGCCTTTTACGAAAGTTGTCATAACAGCGCCAAAGGTACGGATATCATAGAAATTTTGGCACATAAAGTCCCGGATTTTGCGGTCCAGTTCCGGGTCATCTTTCTTGGCGACTTTCAGGGCATCCTTGGCATCAGCATCAATGCCCAAGTATTCGAGTGCTTTTTTATCGCTGCGGTTCAGGGGGACCTGATCTTTAATGTAAATCTGGTATCCCGCTTCATCTTCTTTGGCCACTTCGACATAGTTGCGAATCTTACGCTTTAAGCAGACATCTGTAACAATGCCATATCCCGTTTCCGGGTCAACACGCGGCATGTTGCCTGCATCCGGGTCGCCGTTCGGATTTCCGTTTTCAACGTCAAACAGAATTACAAAATCATACCGGTTTTTGATTGCCTGTGCCATTGTTATTCCTCCACTTTCTTTGTATAGCGTTCCTGTGTTTGATGATAATAGCCGAGAATAAAAGAACCCTGTTCCGGCAGAGTCAGCCGTGCTGGGAAGCTTCCTTCTAATTTGCCGCCTGCCAAGGCTGCGATCTGCTTATCGTAATAAATCTTTTGCGCTTTGCTCATTTTTTGCATATGCTTTTGTGCCAGCATCAGAATTGTCGGGAATACAGTAGCTGGGGTGGATGCCGCCGCATTAAAATAGCGGTCTTTGATGGTTGTATTGATATCCGGGTTTACCGCCATCTGGATTGCTTCCAGCACAGCAAAAAGCTGACCCATAACATACGGTTGATAATTTGTTTCCTTGTTATTTCCCACAGTTAATACCTCCTTTGGGCAACGGGGATCTTCATTACGCAGGTAGTATGCTTTTATAATAGCGGCACGGCCGCGTGTTACTTTTTGCTCTGCGCGGATACGCATCATAACGCCATCCAGCAGGGTTGCCGGGTACCTTGTATTATTCAGGATTGCACGCAAGACATCGCCTGCCAGCTGCGGTGATGCCGATGGGCTGCGGGAATTGGTATTGACAGTTTCCTGCAGTAGCCAGTACAGCCCCAGCCGCGGGAATTTATCATAAGCGGGGCGCACAATCTCTAAGCGGTCATAATGCTTCTGCACATTATCAAGCAGCGTTTGAAATGTATCCTGCCAGAAAAAGCGAACCGAGAGGCGCGCCGCATTAGGGGCCAAGCCAAGCACATAAAAGTGCCTTTGTGGGTCAAGTGTCACGTTCTGCCACTCTACACTCTGTCCATGGACCAGCTTGTCCACTGCATTTCGCACATCGCTTTCGCTGACAGGTGCATCCATGGCAAACAATGCATCCATTGCTACCTGCTGGTAGGCGGTCTCACCGCCTGCTGCCCAGCAGACAATGGTGGTATCGCCCACGCGCTGAACATGTTCCCTGTCTGCCAGCAGATAGTTTAATGCCTGTGCATAGGCAAAGGCCGCATAACTGCCAACCGGCGCATTGCCCCCCTGTTCATGTCCGTATGAGCAAAAGGCATCCGCATTAAAAGAAACAATCGATGCGCCGGAAGACTGTGCCCCAGTCACGCCTTTAATCGCCGGGTGCAGGCGGGCAAGCGGTGCCTTTTGCCCTGTAACCAGGCATCGGATTTCCGGTGCATCCGTGTTCTTATCACACTGCCGCTGCCAGGCTTCCTGTATTTCCGGATCGTCCTGAACATAGTTTTCCCGAATCAGAAATACCAGATTGCCACCCTTGTAAAGTTCCTTGAGACTTTGTTCCAGCGCTGGATTCTGCTCCGCCGCCTTGGGGTCCCAGTTTATAAAAAAGTTCCGCACTGCCTGTGCCGCCTGACCGGGAACATTTTGTAAAATGGCAAGATGCAGCTCCTTTGCAGCGGCAAAGCACTGCATTGCACGCTCCGGTTTGCCTTTTCCGTCAATGCCGAGCATGTAAGCACTGTTATCACACAAAAAATTGGCTGCCACACCACTAGAGCGTTTAACCTGTTCCGGAACTTGCAGCTGACATGGAGCAAGCACTGTTTTTTTACCGCGCTTTTCCTCTTGCTGCAAGGGGTGCAATGCCATCAGTTGGCCGTTTTCATCCAGTTCCAAAGCCCAACTGACTTTTGCGCTTGTCCAACCGGGGCGCGTGATTTTGCCATTGGCCAGCAAATCTTCATAGTATTGTACCAAAGCCTGTAAAATCATCGGTACACCTCGCAGTCTGCCACATTCAACACACCATGTTCCAATTTTGCATGGAAATACATCGGGGTTATGTTCTGCGGGTCAGTGTAGTTAAAGTCATATAGCATGAATCCCAAATCCCGTGTTTCCTCAATGGTCGGGATTGGCCCGCCGGGCCATGCGCGGAATGCGGCAGGAAATTCACGGCACCCAAAATAAGGGGTATGAAAACACTGGCCTCTGGACATGCGCCGGGTAACAATATCCTGGAACTTTCCCGGATTGTCGCTCGGTGCCGCACGGTCAGTCATCTCAAATTCTGCCTCAATCACATAATGAACGTCCTGCAACACCATGGCTGCACGCTGAACGATCTGCTGGGGCGTGGCAAGGTAAAGCTCTTTCCCTGTTCCCTGCATCGCGCTGCGTACATCGGAACAAAGAATTTTGCTTTTTACTTCGTTCCGACGGATGTTGGTAAAGCGGATTGGGTTCATAACATAGATTTTCCGGATTTTCCACCGTAAGCCGGGGTGGTAATAGATTGCTTCTACTATGCCGCGTGCCGCGGAAGGGGTGAGGACTTCATATGAAACCCTTTCGACTTTTAGCTCAGGCCTCGAGAGCAAAGCATAATTCCCCCATACTTCCAGCTGGATCATCTGCATCAACTCCTTTGCATTTCTATTTTCAGTTGTTTTTAATTTAAATTTTTGCTATAGTTTCAATATACGCTACTTGGCACCAAATGTCAATCCTTTTATCATGTATACTTTTTGTTTGCTTTTCATTCGGTTTTCTTTTATAATAAGTTGTGTCGGCAGCTTATGCCGTGGATAGAAATAGTTGATTTTACTTTATCGCACAAGAACGGCAGGGCAGGCTCCCTGCCGCTTTTGCTTTATGCAAACCAGGCTGCTCCCGTTTCAGCTTCCATAGCAAGGCCCGTGTTGTTATCGTAAAGGCTTCCGTCCGTTAATTCCCATATGCCTTCACTGATTTGGCAAACCGCCCCGGCATTCTCCAGCGTTTTCAGATGATCCGGGTAAACCGGAACACCATATTGCCCCAGTTGACGGAACAAAGTTTTGCTTACCTCTCCTGCACGCAATCGTGCAAGCAAATGTTCCCCTTTCCCCTGGGGAATGTATACGGTCACGGCAGGTGTTTCAATTAAGCAGAACCTCTCTGCCGCTGTTGCAAAGGGGAAAATGCGCCCTTCCATATCCTGCTCGAACCCTTGCAGAATTTGCTGTTCATCCAGTCTTTTATCTCCTTTTAAGGTACGGTAAAACAGAAAGTATGTTTCGATTGCTTCCAGAGATGCCAGATCTGCATATTTTTTCAGGACGCTTTGCGTTGCGGATACATTCTGTTCCAGCATGCGCGGTACATGCTGCCCTTCCAATGTGAAAATCTGTACCAAGCTCTGCTCCGCCGGGCGTCTTCCCTCTCGATTGCAGCGCCCCGCCGCCTGCAAAATGGAATCCAAACCTGCTTCCTCGCGGTACACAGCCGGGAAATCCACATCAACACCCGCTTCGATCAAAGAAGTTGATATCACACGGCAGGGCAGCCCATCTTTTAAGCGTTCCCGGATTTCCTGCAATAACTGTTTGCGATGGGCTGGGTATAGCAATGTTGTCAGGCAGTAGCTGCCCTCTTTGGGCAGGTTATTGTATAATTCCTGTGCTGTTTTTCTCCGGTTTACAATACATAGCACTTGTTCCTGCGCTGCCAGTTCTGCGCCAAGCTGGCTTTGTTCCAACTCTCCGCGCATTTTTAGCGTTGTACGCCGGAATGCTTGATATTGCTCTTTGGGATGTGGGCAAAGTTCCGTCCTCTGCAGCCCAGGCGCCAGTTCATCAAACAAGGGCTGCAAAGCTGGTTGTGTGGCCGTGCAAAGCACCGCTGCTGCGCGGTAATGCTGTACCAGCTGCGCGATTGCCGCAACGCAGGGGCGCAAATAAGGAACCGGCAGGTTTTGTGCTTCGTCAAAAATGACCACGCTATTTGCAATGTTATGTAATTTACGGCATTGTGACGCATGGTTGCCGTAAAGTGATTCAAAGAATTGCACGGATGTAGTAACCACCACCGGAGCATCCCAGTTTTCCGCCGCCAATGCTTTGCGGTAGGCTGCCGGCTCATCATCTTCCTTGGCAGAGTAGTCCACCCCTGAATGGTGTTCCAAAACATTTTCTGCTCCTAATATTTCCGAAAACACATCCGCGGTCTGGTCAATAATGGATGTATAAGGGATCACATAAATAACCCGGTCCATATGGTTCTTTACAGCTAGCGAAAGCGCAAATGCCAATGACGCTACCGTTTTTCCCCCGCCTGTAGGAACGGTCAGGGAATAAAGGCCGCGCCGCCCTGTTTTCCCTGCCGTTGTACAGGCACTCAAAATTGAACTGCGGCGCTGATTCAAGGTTCCCTGGGGATGGCTCCATTTTGCGGTATATTGGTTCAACCTTTTCAGCAGTTCATCCATTGTCTGGCCTTGTCCGCGCGGTTTAGGGCTGCTCATAAAGTTTTCCGTATCCAGATAGTCCGCATCGACCAGGCAGGAATACAACATCCGGGTATAAAATGCCTGTGTAAAACGATTTTCCTTCATCATTTCCGGCTGGGGCGGTATGGACGGCAGTTTAATCTCATTCGTCCATTGGGTATAGGGTTCAACGCTCTTTTTCAATCGCCCAAACATTGTCGCATCCTGCGCGGTATCGCTTCGGCCTCCTCCATCCGGCAGGCCGCTATGGTGTCCCGCAATAGCAAAAGCCAGTGGGATTTGACCATATCGGGCAGCCACCTGTGCACCAGCCGTTGAGTGATCCACTTTCTCTCCACCTTGCAGGCGCTTTTGAAACTTTGTACTATATTTACCAATATCATGCAGTAATCCAAGCCAAGTTCCCTGTTGCTGGGCATCAAAGGCTGCTGCAAATTGCCCACATAGGACTGCCGTTCCCTGCAAATGGTCCGCTACCGTTTGGACGCGGGTTCCGTCTTCACTGATATGAGCCAGCATCTTTTTCTCCTGGTGCATAATCAAACTCCCTTCTGTTTTGCTTTTCTCTATTATAGCAGATCACTCATCCCATAATTCGGACTTTCACTCCAGTTCTGCAATCTTTGTCATACTATCCAAATTTATCCATGTGGAATTGTTAGCTATTCCCATTAGCAGATATTTTTGATAAAATAAGATATTATAGGGTTTATGAATTCACTTTCTTATATTACTTCTTCATCTTACCGAAAAATCATTTACGCAAGGAGTGAAAAGCCATGAAAAGGAAGTTATTCTCATTTTCCGCCAGTGTTATCACCGCAATAATGCTTACCGCTTGTGCTGCAGCGCCAGAAAATAAACCTGCTTCCTCCGCTGCTCTTTCCCCGACCAGTGAAGCTGTTGCCACAGCTATACCATCCACTAGCAATGCCAACTGGAAGTTACCGCCGCAATATGATTTTGACGAGATGATTCCTCTCTTCTCCCGCGAAACCCACACTGCCGGTTACGCCGCTGCCCGAAATCTGTACGCTGTGCGCAGGGGCGAACGCTGGAGCCTGTTTAATGCTGCCAACTGTAATGCTTTTCTGGAAGATTTGTCAGAAAGCATCCCGTACCTGTATGGTGAGCAGGAGCTCTCCATTGGGGTAGATGATACATACGATTACCAGAAGCTGAATGCCCTGGAAGAACAGATTAACCAGGAGCTGGTTGCCCAGCAAATGCCTTTTACAACCATGCTGGGCGGGCACGGCGGGTATGGCATCCAGTGGATTTTAGGTGACAGCCAGATTTACCGTTCTGCTATTGGTGTCTATACATTTAGTGGCACGCCCATCGAACAGGTGTATGCTCCTGATTTGGTTGGCATCCAGCAAGGCATTTGGGATGATGAATATGCCGGTTATCTTGTTGACAATTCTGCACCTTTTGCCGTTGCGGATAAAAACGGTACAATTTTAACCGATTTCGACTACCAGGATGCCTGCATGGCCGGTGAATCTTTAATCGCGGTAAAGGATGCAGCCGGTAACTGGGGATATTGCGACCAAAGCGGTGCTTTAGTAATCCCCTGCATTTATCAGCCGCAGATGAGTTTGTCCATCATGAACGAAACTGTTGAATATCCTTATGCAGACTTATCTGGCATGGTAGTTGTGAAAAATCAATCCGGACAAAAGCTAGTTCTGGATGTTTACGGCAATGAGATAATTTCCGCTGGGCAATATGAAGATTTAGCCCCCGCGCGCGATGGCTGCGTATGGGCAAAACAGAATGGCCTTTGGGGCTTGCTGCAAGTACAGGATTATACCGAAAACAATGCCGACATTATTCTGCCGGATGGATGCATTGCACCAGATGTAACGCTTAGCCGAATTGATAGCCTTTGTACCTACACCACTGCTGATCATGGGCTGGTTATGCGTAAAGGTCCCGGTACAAATTATGAAAAAATGGATAATATCCCCTACGGTATCATCGTATGGGAATGCGGCTATAGCAGCAATGTGCCTGACTGGGTTGTTGTATATTACAGTGGGATTTATGGTTGGGTCAGTGATGAATACTTGGCTACCACTATTTATTCCACCAGTAAATAATAAATAAAAAAGCAGGTGTTCATGTAGAAACGATATCGTCCTCCACGTGAATACCTGCTTTTTATAGCTTCTTTTATTATATCTGTTCTGTGCCGCTATTTGTCTCTGTATGAAATAAATAGCCGCTATATGCATTTGAATGAAGTATTCTGTTTTTTTTGCTTTTTTACCTAAAAGAATCGCGTAGAAGGCTCTCTTAACTAAAGAGCCGACCTCTCTCACACCACCGTGCGTACCGACCGGTACACGGCGGTTCAACCACATAAGTGCAAGGACTCGTAGTAGCGCCTGAGGATACTAAAATATCCTGCTTCTGCGAGTCTTTCGTTTGCAATGGAACCTTTTAATACAGGACTACCGGCGACACGCCAATAACCCAGTCTGGAATTGCCCCACTGGTACTATTCCAAAATTCTTCGTTTGAGTTTCATTACTCATCGATATAATCTTTATCGAACCACTCGCCTAGCGAGTGGTTTTAGACATACAAAAGAGCACCTTAGCTTACGCTATGGTGCTCTTCCTGGTGACCCGTGCGGGAATCGAACCCACGTTAACGGCGTGAGAGGCCGCTGTCTTAACCGCTTGACCAACGGGCCATAATAAAAAAGAGAAGCCGGCATCTACCTATTTTCACAGGCCGTTTCCAGCCAACTATCTTCGGCACAAGTGAGCTTAACTTCTGTGTTCGGAATGGGAACAGGTGGTTCCTCACCGTCATCGACACCGGCCATTCCTGACCTTCGTCAGCTTCTCTTTTTCTGAAGGCATATACCTTCAAAACTGAATATCGAACTGCTTTCAGCAAATGAAGTATCAATCGAAAATGGGGTCAAGCCCTCGACCTATTAGTACACCCTTGCTCAATGACTCACGCCACTTACACATTGTGCCTATCAACCTTGTAGTCTTCAAGGGGTCTTACCTGATTATCTCAGTGGGATATCTTATCTTAAGGCCGGCTTCACGCTTAGATGCTTTCAGCGTTTATCCGATCCGAACATAGCTGCCCAGCTGTGCCACTGGCGTGACAACTGGTGCACCAGAGGTTCGTCCATCCCGGTCCTCTCGTACTAGGGACAGCGCCTTTCAAATATCCTGCGCCCACGACAGATAGGGACCGAACTGTCTCACGACGTTCTGAACCCAGCTCGCGTACCGCTTTAATTGGCGAACAGCCAAACCCTTGGGACCGAATACAGCCCCAGGATGCGATGAGCCGACATCGAGGTGCCAAACCTCCCCGTCGATGTGGACTCTTGGGGGAGATCAGCCTGTTATCCCCAGGGTAACTTTTATCCGTTGAGCGATGGCATTTCCACTCACATACCACCGGATCACTAACTCCGACTTTCGTCTCTGCTCGACCCGTCAGTCTCGCAGTCAGGCTCGTTTATGCGTTTGCACTCAATCATCTGGTTTCCGTCCAGATCGAACGAACCTTTGAACGCCTCCGCTACTTTTTAGGAGGCGACCGCCCCAGTCAAACTGCCCACCTGACAATGTCCCCCGCCTCGATTCAGAGGCGCAGGTTAGAATTCCAATGTCGCAAGGATGGTATCCCAACGTCCACTCCAGCAATGCCAAAGCACTGCCTTCCCAGTGTCCCATCTATCCTGTGCATGCAACACCGAAACCCAATATCAGGCTACAGTAAAGCTCCATGGGGTCTTTCCGTCTTGTCGCGGGTAACCGGCATCTTCACCGGTACTACAATTTCGCCGGGCGGGCTGTTGAGACAGTGCCCAAATCATTACGCCTTTCATGCGGGTCAGAACTTACCTGACAAGGAATTTCGCTACCTTAGGACCGTTATAGTTACGGCCGCCGTT
>ERZ831634.3182-NODE-3182-length-12703-cov-3.788741_pt1 | contig 12703 bp, 7 predicted proteins | sample MGYA00519953_ERZ831634 | MGnify/ENA primary metagenome ERZ831634 (study PRJEB31850, sample SAMEA3708718) | human gut metagenome | biome: human gut; feature: human-associated habitat; material: faeces | place: China | collected 2014 ... | reverse complement strand
GGTCGAGCCAGATATGCGGGTCCTCGCCGTCCTCGCCGGGGAGGGTGTCAACGCCGGTTGATGCCGTAATGGTGCGCTTCGCCGTGCGCAGCGCGTCTTCCATAAACTCCTCCAGCCCGAGGCCGTTCAGAACGACTACGTCGGCCTGCCCGATCTTTTCCATCTGCGCGACGGTCAGCGTATAGTCGTGCAGGCACGAAACGCTTTCCGTCACGACCAGCCCGCAATTTAGTCCCGTGCCCTCCAGCAGCGCCGCCGTCATGGCCCTGACCGGTGCGGTGGACGCGAGCACGTCATAGCGCTCTGCCTCCCGCGCCGCGCAGCCGGAGAGCGGCGCGCACAGCAGAACCAGCGCCAGCAGTCCGGCAAAAAGCCGTTTTTTCAGATCTGTCATGATAATATTCCCTTCAAGCTCACTTCACTTTTATTATAGCGGAGCTGTCAAGTGATCCGTTTTGTTTCCTTCTTGTCGCTGCTTATCCGTTTTTTGTGCAGAGCGGCGAAGACAATTGTCCGCGCAGCGTGAATTTTTTTCAAAAAACAAGCAATTAGGGCTTGCATTTTACACTTCACTTCGCTATAATGGCGACTATAAGTTCATGAACACTTGTCTATTGTACATGGACAGAAGGAGGAAATATTCTATGAAAAAGATCATCGCTCTGCTTCTGGCTGCCGTTATGGTCATGTGCCTGTTCGCAGGCTGCGCGTCCAGCGGCGGCTCCAAGGTCATCAAGATCGGCGTGTTTGAGCCGCAGTCCGGCGACAACGGCGCCGGCGGCAAGCAGGAGGTTCTGGGCATCCAGTACGCCAACTCCGTCAAGCCGACCGTCACCATCAACGGCGAAGAATACAAGATCGAGCTCGACATTCAGGACAACCAGTCCTCGACCGACAAGGCCGTCTCCGCTGCCCAGCAGCTGGTCGCCGACAAGGTCTCCGTCGTCCTCGGCTCCTACGGCTCCGGCGTTTCCATCGCCGCCGGTACCTACTTCGCAAACGCCAAGATCCCGGCCATCGGCTGCTCCTGCACGAACGCGGCTGTCACCGCCGGCAACGATTATTATTTCCGCGTCTGCTTCCTCGATCCGTTCCAGGGCTCCGTCATGGCCTCGTTCGCCATGGAAGAGTTCGGCGCCAAGAAGGCCTACGTCCTGTCGATGCTCGGCGACGACTACACCGTCGGCCTGGCCAAGAACTTTGTAAAGGCCTTTGAAGAGGCCGGCGGCGAGATCGTAGCCGATGAGACGTTTGTCGAGGGCACGGCGGACTTCTCCGCGTACCTCAATAACGCCGTCTCCGGCGGCGCGGACGTCATCTTCGCGCCGTCCGCCATCGCCTATGCCCCGCAGATCATCGAGCAGGCCTCTGCACTCGGCGTCAGCCTCCCCATCCTCGGCGGCGACACGTGGGAGAACTCCGCGATCTCCGACGCGCAGAACGGCACCGATATGCAGGTCTTCGTCTCTACATTCTTTGACGAGAACGACGAGTCCGGTCTTGCTAAGGAATTCGTCTCCGGCTATAAGGCGTGGCTGAACGGCAATGCCCAGAACCTCACCAACAACGGCGGCAACGACGTTGTCGCGGCAGTCTCCGCCCTCGGCTATGACGCATATATGGCTGCGGTCGCGGCCATCGAAAAGGCCCAGTCCACCGACGGCACCGCCATTCGCGACGCGCTGGCCGGTCTGTCCATCGATGCCGTTACCGGCGCGCTGAGCTTCGACGCCAACGGCGACGCTGTCAAGAACACCGCCTACATCAAGCAGGCCATCGACGGCGGCTTCCAGTTCTACAAGGTTCAGACTGCCGCCTGAGCATTTGTCCCGCAATACTGACCACAATGGTTTCCGGCCGGAGGAAATCCCTCCGGCCGGTACGCATTTTCATCCGGCAGCGTTCGAACCCGCTGCCGGATGGAACCATTCTTTTATCGCCGCGTCCAAGCCGGCTCATTTCGGTGAGCGGTTCGCGGTTTGGACATGGCGATAAACAAAAATCAGGAGGTTCCCCATGGGTGTTCTCAAGCAATGGCTGCCCTATGTCCTGTCGGGCATTTCGGCCGGCGGCCAATATGCGCTGATCGCCGTCGGCTATACGATGGTCTACGGCATTCTGCGCCTTATCAACTTTGCGCACGGCGATATCTTCATGGTCGCCGGTCTCATCATGGTCTATCTTTCGGCGACGATGCCGCTGTATTTTGCGCTGCCCGTCGTCGTGATTCTGACGGTCGCGCTCGGCTTCGCGGTGGAGCGCTGTGCGTATAAGCCGCTGCGGCAGGCTCCGCGTATGTCCGTCATGATCTCCGCCATCGGCGTGAGCTATCTGCTGCAGAACCTCGCGTATTACGTCACCGGCGGCGTCCCGAAGCAGTATCCCGAGCTGCCGTGGATCTCCGACACCATCACGATCCTCGGCGCGTCCACCAAGCGCGTGACCGTTATTACCCCGATCCTGACGCTGGCGCTGGTCGTGGCGCTCGTGGTTCTCATCAAGCGCACGAAGGTCGGCATGGCCATGCGCGCCGCGTCCAAGGATTTTGAGACGGCGCAGCTGATGGGCATCAAGATCAACTCCGTCATTTCCTTTACGTTCATCATCGGCTCCGCGCTGGCCGCCGTGGCCTCGTTCCTGTATTTCTCGAATTATACGACCATCGCCCCGGCCTCCGGCGCCATGCCGGGTCTGAAGGCGTTCGTCGCCGCCGTCTTTGGCGGCATCGGGTCGATCCCCGGCGCGGTCATCGGCGCGTTTATCATCGGCATCTGTGAGAATCTCCTCAAGGGCATGAAGCTGACGGCGTTCTCCGATGCGTTCACGTTTGCGCTGCTCATCGTCATCCTCGTCGTCAAGCCGACGGGCCTGTTCGGTGAGAAGCTGACCGAGAAAGTCTGAGGTGGAGCATATGGAAAAGAAAAAGGGCCTCTCCTTACAGACGATCCTGACCATTGCGGGCCTTGCGCTCGTCTATCTGCTGGCGTTCCTGCTCGACCGCATTCCGGGCGTGCCCATCATGCTCACGACCGTCCTGCGCAAGGGCGCAATTTACTCCCTCGTGGCGGTATCCATGAACCTTCTGAACGGCTTTACGGGCCTGTTCTCGCTCGGACAGGCGGGCTTCATGCTCGTCGGCGCGTACACGTTTGCCGCCATCAACATTTCAAGCGGCATCCGCTCGACCGTGTATCAGTATTATGAACCGCTGCTCAACTTCTCCCTGACCGAGACGCTGCAAGGTGCGCTCGGCAATACGGCAGGCACGGTCCTCGGCGTGTTCATTTCGCTGCTGCTGGCGGGACTGCTGGCGGCGGTGCTGGCGTATCTCATCGGCCTGCCTGTTCTGAAGCTCAAGAGCGACTATCTGGCCATCGCGACGCTCGGCTTTGCCGAAATTATCCGCGCCCTTGTCCAGCTGGAGGCGTTCGCGCCTGTCACCAACGGCTCGCAGCTCCTGCGCGGCTTCCCGTATTTTACGGATACGTTCATGCCGTTTGTGATCGTCGGCATCTGCATCGCCGTTGTCGTGCTGCTTATCAACTCGACCTATGGCCGCGCGTTCAAGGCCATCCGCGACGATGAGATCGCCGCCGAGGCCATGGGCATCAACCTTGCCCACCATAAACGCATGGCGTTTACCATTTCCTCGTTCTTTGCCGGGATATCCGGCGCGCTGCTGGCCATGTATCAGACCACGGTGCAGGCCAATACATTCAAATCCGCCATGACGTATGAGATTTTGCTCATCGTCGTCATCGGCGGCATCGGCTCCATCTCCGGCAGCTGCATCGGCTCGTTTTTGTTCATCGCGTGCTCGGAGTGGTGGCTGCGGTTTTTGGACAACGAGACGTATATCGGCGCGTTCAAGGTCCCGCTGCTGCGCACGGGCTTCCGGATGGTCGTGTTCTCGGTCATCATCATGATCGTGGTGCTCTTCTTCCGCAAGGGCATCATGGGCACCCGTGAGCTTTCGCTGGCCGGGCTTGCCGACAGGCTGCGGAAAGAATCCGCGAAGGGAGGAAAACAGGCATGAGCACACCCGTCCTTCATGTGGAGCATATCACGATGCAGTTTGGCGGCGTCGTCGCCGTCAACGACCTGTCCATGGATATCTATCCCGGCGAGATCGTCGCTCTGATCGGCCCGAACGGCGCCGGCAAGACCACGGCCTTCAACTGCATCACCGGCGTTTACGAGCCGACCAACGGCCGTGTGGACTTCATGGGCGAACCCATCGTCTGCAACCATCCGCGCGGCAAGATGAAAAAGGGCTATGCGGGAGCGGAGTCGGAGCGTTATCTGTCCCTGCCGACCGTCTCCTACACGCCCGACAAGATCACAAAGCGCGGCATTGCGCGCACATTCCAGAACATTCGTCTGTTCAAGTCCATGACCGTTTTTGAAAACGTCCTGACGGCCATGCACGTGCGCCGCACGTCCAATGTTTTTTCCGCCACGTTCCGCACCAACCATAAGGAGGAGGCTGCGCAGCGCGAAAAGGCGCTGGAGCTGCTGAAAATCGTCGGCCTTGACGATGTAAAGGACGAGCTGGCGACGGCTCTGCCGTATGGCAAGCAGCGCAGGCTTGAAATTGCCCGCGCGCTGGCGACCAGTCCGAAGCTGCTGCTGCTCGACGAGCCTGCGGCTGGCATGAACCCGCAGGAGACGCTTGAGCTGACCGCTTTCATCCGCAGCATCCGCGACCGGTTCGGCCTGACCATCTTCCTCATCGAGCATCACATGAATCTTGTCATGGACATCTCCGACCGCATCTATGTCATCGACTTCGGCAAGCAGATCGCGGCGGGCGTTCCGGCGGAGATCCAAAACGATCCGCGCGTCATTGACGCGTATCTGGGGGTGGATGAGGATGCGTAATATTCTGGAAATCAAGAATCTGGTCGTCTCCTATGGCGGCATTGAGGCCGTCAAGGGCATCGACCTGAAGGTCGAGGAGGGCAAGATCGTCACCCTCATCGGCTCGAACGGCGCGGGCAAATCGACCACGCTGAAGGCAGTCGCCGGACTGGTCAGGCCGAAATCGGGTGAAATTCTCCTGAACGACGCGAATCTGGTCGGAAAATCGACCGACCAGATCGTTTCGAGCGGCGTTACGCTCGTGCCGGAGGGCCGCCGCGTGTTCGAGAACCTGACTGTTGCAGAAAATCTGCGCATCGGCGCATATCTGCGCAAGGACCCGCTGGCGGACGATCTGGCCCGGGTCTACGACCTCTTCCCGCGTTTGAAGGAGCGTGCGTGGCAGCAGGCCGGGACGCTCTCGGGCGGCGAGCAGCAGATGCTGGCCGTGGGCCGCGCGCTCATGGCAAAACCGAAGCTCATCATGATGGACGAGCCGTCTCTGGGCCTTGCACCCATCGTCGTCCGGGGCATTTTCGAGATCATCCGCGAGATCAACCGCCAGGGCATCACGGTGCTTCTCATCGAGCAGAACGCAAATATGGCGCTCAAAATCGCGGACTGGGCCTACGTCATGCAGACCGGCTCCATCCTCATGCAGGGCCCCGGCGAAGAGCTGGCCGCCAACGAGGAGGTCAAGGCCGCGTATCTCGGCACGGCAAAATAAAAGAAGCGATTCCCCCGGCAGCCGCCGGGGGATTTTTGCGCGGCTCCGGTGCGTGCGGTTTTTACACATCTTTTCCTGCTTGCCTATTGCCAGATCCGGCTGTTTTGTGCTAAACTGGATTAAATTTTCAGGAGAATCCAAATACGGGAGTGTGAATCATGAGTCGGGAACCGAAAAACAACGAAGAGGGCTTCATGTATAAGCTTGCCAGCTTTATTGTTGACAAGCGGAATCTGATTTTTCTGATCGTCGCCATCGGGCTGGTGTTTTCCGTGTTTTCACGGAACTGGGTGCAGGTGGAGAACCAGCTTTCGGCGTATCTGCCGAAGGATTCGGAGACATACAGGGGCCTGCATCTGATGGAGGATGAATTCATCACCTTCGGCACGGCAAAGGTCATGCTTGTCAACGTGACCTATGACGAGGCGCAGGCCGTATCCGAGCGGCTTGAAGCGGTCGACGGCGTGCAGAGCGTTACGTTTGACGACACGAAGGAGCACTATACCAACGCCTCCGCGCTCTACAACATTACCTTCGACTATTCCGAGACGGACGAGATGTGCGAGACGGTCATGAACCGGGTCGAGGATGAGCTTTCCGGCTATGACATCTACGTCTCGGCGACCTTCGGCGATACCGCGTCCAAGACGCTGGCGCAGGAGATCGGCGTGATCGTCATCATCGTGGCAATCGTCGTCGTGTCCGTGCTGATCCTGACCTCGCAGACCTATGCGGAGGTGCCGGTGCTGCTCATTACGTTCATTGCAGCGGCGCTTTTGAACATGGGCACGAATTTCCTGCTCGGCACGATCTCGTTCGTGTCAAACTCCGTTACCATCGTGCTGCAATTGGCCCTGTCTGTGGATTACGCGATCATTTTCTGCAACCGCTATAAAGAAGAGCACGAAAAGCTTCCCACCCGCGAGGCCGTCATTGTCGCTCTGAGCAAGGCTGTGCCGGAGATCTGCGGCAGCAGCCTGACGACGATCGGCGGCCTGGTCGCGATGCTCTTTATGGAGTTCCGTCTGGGCTTTGACCTTGGCATCTGCCTGATCAAGTCCATTTTCTTCTCGCTGTTCGCGGTGTTCTTTCTCATGCCGGGCCTTCTGGTGCTCTTCGGCAAAAAAATTGACGCAACGCGGCACAAGAATTTCGTTCCCAAAATTCCGTTCGTCGGCAGGTTTGCCTATGCGACAAAGAAGATCATTCCGCCGATTTTTCTGGCGGTCATCATCGTCGCCATGCTCCTTGCGAATAACTGCCCGTATGTCTACGGCTTCAGCTATCTGGAGACGACCAAGCGCTCGGAGCAGCAGATCGCGGACGATCTGATGGACGAGACGTTCGGCTCGACGAATATGGTTGCCGTTGTGGTCCCGGCAGGGGATTACGCGGCGGAAAAGAAGCTGCTGGATGAGCTTGGGACATACGACGAGGTCGATTCCACGCTGGGCCTTTCCAATGTGGAGGCCATGGGCGGCTATATGCTGACCGACGCACTGACGCCGCGGCAGTTTTCCGAGCTGACCGACCTCGACTATGAGGTCGCGGAACTGCTTTATGCGGCCTACGCTGCCGACGGCGGCAATTACGGCAAGATCATCGGCGGTCTTCCCAATTACTCCGTGCCGCTCATCGATATGTTCACCTTCCTCTACGGTGAAATGCAGGACGGCTACGTCACGCTCGACGCCGATATGACCGAGACGCTGGAAAGCGCCTATTCGCAGATCACCAACGCCCGCAAGCAGCTGCAGTCCGACGATTATACCCGTATGCTCGTCTATCTGAACCTGCCCGTGGGCGGCGACGAGACGTATGACTTCCTCGACCAGATGCGCGTCGTCGCGCACAAATACTATCCGGACGGCGAGGTATACGTCGTGGGCGATTCCTCGTCCGAGCAGGACTTCAAGACCTCGTTCTCGCGCGACAACGTCGTCGTGTCGGTGCTGTCTATCCTGATCGTTCTGGTTGTGCTGCTGTTCACGTTCAAATCAGCCGGTATCCCGGTGCTGCTGATCGTGGTCATTCAGGGCAGCATCTGGATCAACTACGGCATCCCGACCATCACGAACAGCCCCCTGTTCTTCCTGAGCTATCTGGTCGTCTCGTCCATCCAGATGGGCGCGAATATCGACTACGCCATCGTCACGACCAGCCGATTCATGGAGCTCAAGGACAAAATGCCCAAGAAGGACGCGATCATCGAGACGATGAACCTGTCCTTCCCGACGATCATCACCTCGGGCCTCATGATGGCCATCGCCGGTATCCTCATTGGACAGATGACCTCCAACGCCGCGATTGCCGGTATCGGCGACAGCCTTGGCCGCGGCACGATTATCACGATCTTCATCGTCATGTTCATTCTGCCGCAGATCCTGCTTCTGGGCGAGAAGGTCATTGACAAGACTGCGTTCGATATGCCCTCCGCCGTCTCCTCGCATCAGTCTGCGGGCCGCGTGCGCATCGACGGCATGGTGCGCGGCGAAATTCACGGCCAGATCAGCGGCATTGTACACGCGGTCGTGGAGGGGGACGTCAATATCAGCCTGCTCTCCGGCACGGCAGAGCCGGAAACCGCGGACGCGCCGCAGGCGCAGACGGAAAAGGAGGATGACGCGCATGAATAACAGAACGCTTCGGGCCCGCGTGGGTGCGGTGCTGCTGGTGCTGGCGCTTTGCCTGACCGTTCTCCCGGCAGCCGCGGCATCCGGCAGTATGCAGACCGTCTATCTGGACTCTGCTGAAGAGTTTGCCGCGTTTGCGAAAAACTGCTCGCTCGATACCTGGTCGCAGGGAAAAACCTTCATCCTGCGCGCCGACATTTCGCTTTCCGGCGTGGACTTTACGCCTGCAGCCTCCTTCGGCGGCACGTTTGAAGGACGCGGACATACTATCTCCGATTTCAATCTCACGCAAAATGCCAGCCCCGCCGGGCTGTTCGGCACGATCCTGCCCGGCGGACGCGTGGCAAACCTGAATGTTGCTGGCTCTGTAGCTGCGGGCGGCGATAAGATCGCCTGCGGCGGCATCGCGGGCGAAAATTACGGCAGAATCGTCTGCTGCACGTTCACCGGCATGGTGCAGGGCGATACGCAGATCGGCGGCATCGTGGGCCGCAATCAGGCCTCCGGGCAGATCGTCAGCTGCTCGTTCGAGGGCAAGGTGCAGGGCACGACCGCCACCGGCGGCATCGCGGGCCAGAATGCGGGCATCATCCGGCACTGCACGAGTACAGGCAGCGTCAATATTGACAACATCGACTCTGCGCTGAGCCTCAGCGACATTCAGATCGACACCACGCTTGATCTTGCCAATCTTGCCACCACGCAGACCTTCCTCACCACGACCGCCACAGGCGGTATTGCGGGCCGGAATACTGGCCTGATCGCAGTCTGCGAAAATACCGGCACGGTCGGCTATGAGCATGTCGGCTACAATGTCGGCGGCATTGCGGGCGTGACGAGCGGGTATCTGCTCAACAATACAAATTTCGGCACGATCTACGGCCGCAAGGACGTCGGCGGCATCGCCGGTCAGGTCGAGCCGTATGTCGCTGTGACTGTCTCCGAGAGCACAAAGGAGCAGCTGCAGAACCAGTTGAAGGAATTGAAAACGCTCACCGATCAGGCAACCGCTGACGCAGGCGGTGCGGCAAGCGACCTCGGCTCCCAGCTGGCCGGAATGGGCGCGTATCTGGACAGCGCCTCGAATGCAGCCAATAATCTCCGCGCGACCGCAACTATCGATGCGGGTGCGCTGGCAAACGGCGGCGTGAGCGGCGGGGACGCGTCAGCCGGCATCGGCGCAGGCCTTGGCATCGGCGCAGGCGGGATCGGCATCGGTGCGGGCGGATACATCGACCCGTCCGATCTCTCAATCTCCGGCGGCACGGACGGCTCCGGCGCGCTCAGCGCGTCGCTGCAGATGAATGCAGACGCTTCCATGCCGGAACTGGCAAGCGCGCTGAGCGGCATGGGCGCACAGATGCGCGCCATCGGCTCACAGGCGTCTGAGCTCTCCGAAACGCTGCAAAAGGACCTGCAGGCTATCAGCGACAAGCTGGATGAGATCAGCACGACCGTCTTTGACGCCATGGACAGTCTGGAAAACCGCGACCTTGTGACCGACGGCTCGCAGACAGATCCCGACAGCATCACCATGGGCGCTCTGCGCGGCTGCGAAAATACCGGCGCGGTGCAGGCCGACCGCAACGTCGGCGGCATCGCGGGCGCGATGGGCATGGAGGCTGGCGCTGACCCGGAAAGCGACGTCAGCCAGAGCCTGTCCACGACCGAGCGCAAGCAGTATGAGCTGCGCGCCGTTTTGCAGCGCTGCGTTTCCAGCGGTGCAGTCACAGCCAAAAAGGACTGCGCGGCGGCGATCTGCGGCCGGATGGATCTCGGCCTGATCGACGGCTGCGAGGCCTACGGCAGCGTGGAGAGCCAGAGCGGCGATTATGCCGGCGGCGTCGCGGGCATTTGCAGCGCGGCGATTGAAAACTGCTGGGCCAAGTGTGCGCTTTCCGGCGGACGTTATGTCGGCGGCATCACCGGCACGGGTGTGACGGACAGCGTGACCGGCAGCGGCAGCACTGTCTCCGGCTGCGTGTCGCTCGTGTCCATCACCGGGTATTCCCAGTATGCGGGCGCGATCAGCGGCAGCAGCGCAGGTGCGTTCGCGGATAATCTCTTCGTCTCCGACACGCTGGCCGGGCTTGACGGCGCAAGCGCTGCCGGACAGGCGGAGCCGGTCGCGTATGAAGCGCTGCTGGAAAACGAAGCGCGTCCCGATGCGTTCCGCACCTTCACTGTGCAGTTCGTCGCGGGCGGGGAGGTGCTCAAGACCGTAGAAGTAAATTACGGCGAGTCCCTGCCGGACAGCGTGTACCCGGACATCCCCGCCGTCGACGGACAGTACGGCGAGTGGGACGTGCAGACGCTTGAAAATATTCAGTTTGACACCACCGTGACCGCGCAGTACCACGCCAGCATCGACGCGCTCCCGAGCGATGCGCAGCGTGCCGACGGCAGGCCCGTCTTCCTGGCCGAGGGCGCGTATACGAGCGCCGACCGCCTGCAGGCGCAGCCGCAGGCCATCACGCCCGCCGCTTTCGGCGAGATCTCTGCCAGCATCCCGGAGGCCATCCGGAAATACTGCGAGAATATCGCAGACGGACATGCGCCCGCCGCGCACGTGGCGCGCTCCGTCGTCGAGCAGTGGCAGCTCCGCCTGCCGGACGACGGCGCGGACACGCACACCATCCGCTTCCGCGCGCCCGATGGGCAGTCCGGCAAGCTGGATATCTATCTGGAAAACGAAAACGGCGTCTGGCAGAAGGTGCCCACGACCGAGATCGGCAGCTATCTGTCCTTCGAGGCCTCCGGCCAGACCGTGCAGCTTGCGGCGCTGTCCACGTTCCCCGTCTGGTGGGTGTGGATCGTGCTGGCCGGGCTTGCGGCTCTGCTGGTGCTGCTGATCATTCATCTGATCCATAAGACCGGCAAAAAGCGCCGCCGCCAGATGCAGGCGCTGCGCAAGGCCATGCAGGACGAGCAGAACGCCAACGACGCCGTCATCGGCGTCATCGACCCGGACGCGCAGGAAGCGCCCGTCTCACCGGAGCAGCTGCAGAAAAAGAAGAAAAAGCGCCGCGTCTGGTGGATCATCGCGCTTGTGGCCGTGATTTTGATCGCCGCCGGGATCCTCATCTACCGGGCCAGTCTCAAGAGCAGCGTGGACGCGCTTCTGCTGCTGAAAAACCTCTCCGGCAGGAAGGAGCTGGACATGACCGCGTCCGTGCAGATGGAGCTTGGCGACGAGACGCTGCGAACGGACGTGCGCCTGTTCCGCACGCAGGCCGGTGGGAACACCATCCTCTGCATCGAGGATAACGGCGTGCAGCTGTATTATTATGACGGCGCGATCTACCTCGAAAACGGCAGCGCCTACCGCACGAGCGGCCTGTTCCCGGACTATTCCACGCTCGGCGAGCATCTGCTGACGCTCTACAACGCGACCGATGTGACCTACGCCCGTGAAAGCGGTGAAGAGGTCTATTCCGTGACCGCCTACGGTAAGGATGCAGAGCAGGCGCTTTCGCTGCTGACGCCGACGATTGCGGATTCGCTCAGCGCCGTCGAGAGCATCGACCTGTGTATGCACGTTGAAGACGGGGAGATCCGCTCCATCGAAGCCTCCGGCAGCTGTGAAGCGGAAGACGACAGCGGCCAGACACAGCCGATGACCGTCTGGGCCGAGCTTACCGTCCAGCAGGACGCGCAGACGGCGCACACCGTCCCCACGGCGGTCACGGATGCGATCGCGAACGGCGGCTATCAGGGCAAGCTGGAGCTGACGGAGGATCTGCTGCGCGTGCTGTCTGCCGCCTCCGAGCTTGGCAGGCGCGACCCGCTTGCCGCCAGCGTCCAGCTCAGCGCCAACTGCGGCCCCGTGATCTTCGATACGTCGCTGGATTACACCCGGACTGTAAAGGACGGCAAGACCGTCAGCTGCATCCGCACGGGCGCGCTGGAGCTGTATTTCTCCGGCGAAACAGTCCTTTCGAAGGACGGTTCCCCCGCCGTGAGTGAGCAGGCGCTGGTCAAGTGCGCGGATCTGATCGATCTGGCCTACCGCGCCTGTCTGGAGGACAGCGCCGCAAGCGAGCAGACGGAGACCGGCTGGCACTATACGCTCAGCCTCAGTGCCGAGCAGACAAAGCAGGCCGCCTGCGCCATCGCGCCGGAGGCGGAGAAGCTGGACGTGCAGTACCTGCCCGGCACGCTGGAGCTGGATGTGCAGGACGGCGCGATCACAGCCCTGCGCGTCACGACCGGCGGCAGCGTACAGGTCGGTGTCGTCGACACGCAGGTGTTGATCTCGGCCCAGTTCGACTTCCAGACCGGCCTGACCACAGACGACTGCCCCGTCCCGGCCGCAGTGCTGGAAAAGCTGTAACAGCCGTACAAAGATCGTACAAACCAAAGCCTTCCCCGCCGGGGAAGGCGGCCCGAAGGGCCGGATGAGGGCTGGGGAGCAGCTGCGATTTTGAGAAACTGCAAAATAAAGTGCAAGTGCTGCTCACCCTCATCAGTCTGCTCCGCTTCG
>ERZ831634.3165-NODE-3165-length-12780-cov-3.828919_pt1 | contig 12780 bp, 13 predicted proteins | sample MGYA00519953_ERZ831634 | MGnify/ENA primary metagenome ERZ831634 (study PRJEB31850, sample SAMEA3708718) | human gut metagenome | biome: human gut; feature: human-associated habitat; material: faeces | place: China | collected 2014 ... | reverse complement strand
TGTGGTCGGACTATCTCCGACTGAATCAGTGCCATGCCCGGCACACTTGAAAAAGAGAATCAAATTCTTTAATTCTTTTCTGTAAGCTTTGATATTTCTCTGCTTCTTATAAATATCTTTCTTCAATTTTATATTAAACTTCATACGATCTTGATTTTCATATTCAAAATCAATACATTCGTCAATATAATCTAAAGCCTTGTCATATTCTTTATTATTAATACAAGTATAGACACAGTCCATTCTAATAGGAATATGTTCCCAGTACTTTTTATGAACAGCACTTATCTCCTTCTTTGATGCTTTATTCTTCTTTAAGAGTTCAAGATACTTTTTCGCAAATCCTTCAATTGCATATCCTCTATTAAAAATATCATCATGACTTTCTATGTAGTCTAACTGTTTTTTCACAAGATCAAGCTTCAGCTTTAAGAATTCTTTACCACTTAAACAATCAAAAAATATTTCAATAATCTTTTGGCTATCATAATAATCTCTCATGCTGTTGAGGTATTGTCCTAATTCAACAAAAGCTTCTAATCTTTCTAAGTCATCCATACACATAATTATATTTGCCCATTGGTTTATAATGATAACAGAAAGTGCAACCGTTTCACCTCCATTATCCTCAATATCTAGCTTATAGAATACTTCATAAGCTTTTAATAAGAATCTAAATGCGAGGGAATATTGATCCCTTTTCTTTAAAACATCAAGCCACTTATCAACAGCACCTTCATAGTTATCACAAAAATCACGGCTAAATTCATAATCGATATAATGATAACCAGCACTATAAGAATCACAAACTCCCTCCAAATCATCAATCATTGTATCTAGAGAAAATTCATTTTGCGTATATTGTTTAAAGGTTTCTACTAAATCAGGATTATCATCAAGTACTTGAATAAGAAATGATCGTACATCCTCTTCTGAAGCATCTTCAACAAGCTGTAAACTATCTATTTCTGGATGAGTCACTCTTAATTGCCACTCATATAAAACAGCTGCCATGTGCTTACAATTATGTCCATCTAATGCATAAGGACAATCACAGGACATGCCTATTATTTTATTTCCATTTAATTTGATTTCTACATGATAAAAATCTGTCCCATTAACAACTGCTTTAATCCTATTAGAATTAACACGTAAATCTTCTACGCGTTCATCAAAATAATAGTCATACCCCCTATCCAATATTCGTTTTTGAAAATAAGTTTCCCATTCCATATAGGTACCTCCAATGTATAGTTTTATTATAGCAAAGTAGAAAAGAAGTAATATTAATATTATTTCTACACGTATGCTCAAAGAAATTGCGATAACACTTTTTCACTTTACGGTAATGTCTTGTAGTCAGACTGAATGAGTGCCCTGCCAAGCATACAATAAGAAAATCACACCGGACTTATATTCTGCTTAACTCATCCATCATTGCAGTTCTGTTTTTGTATTGATCCTTCCATTTTTTGATAATTTCATCTACGACTTTATCACCACCATCAATACGTTTCATAGTTCTTAAATCTCTTACTAATTGATGATAATATGATCTACTTCTTGCATGCTCTGCCTCTGTTTCAACAGCCACTCTATACATATGAAGTAACTGTTCAGGATATTCATCTTTAAGAAGATGAGTATATTGTTTCAACAAGCTTTTATTGTTACTTTTTATTATACTATCAAGTAATTGTTTATGAAGGTTCTCATGAGCGTATATATCACATAAGAGACAATCAGAATTGATCTGTTTTATGATAGAATCTCCTTCCTTAATCCACTCTTCACTCGTATACAAATTTTTTAATTCTATGTATTCTTCCATACCAGCATCACGGAAATCAAGGACAAGTATCTTTATCATTTCTCTGTAGCCTTCTCTATTTCCTTGTTTTTTGTAGATATCTTTCTTCATCTCTACATCACGCTTATAAAGAGACTGATCTTTGTAGTCAAGTTTAATACACTTATCAAGATATTTCAAAGCTTGGTCATAATTTTTATCATACATGCATTCTTTAACACAACTCATTCTTACAGAATCATATTTCCAATATTTTTTATAAACATCTTTTAACTCCTTTTTTGATGCATTGTTCTTTTCTAAGAGTTCAAGATAATCATTCACAACTGAATTAATCATAAATTCTCTATTAAATACAGTAGGATACTTACCAAAATAATCATATTGTTCCTCTACGAAATCAAGTTGAAACTTTACATATTCGTCTCCCATAAAACGACTGAGAAGAGTCTCTACAAGATCTATTTTAAAAGAATAATTTTTCATAGAATAAAATTGATGGCGCAAAAATTCAAAAATTTCTTTCCTTTCTGATATATTCAAATAAGGAAGAAGATATGAAAATGCTTCGTTAATATAATATGACAAAGCATAAGGTTGTTGTTCATCTTCATCTATATCAAGAGAGTCTAATATACTATAAGCCTCAGTTAAGAAACGAATCGCATTAATATATTCTTCTTTCTGTTCCAAAAGATCAAACCACTTAAATACGCATTTTTCATAGTCCTCACAAAAAGGCACAGTATTATCAATATTAATATATTTATGAGCGTATTGGTAATGATTTATAATTGTAAATAATTCGCTAGTCATTGCATCCATAGAGTTTTCTTTTGATATAAATTGGTTGAAGCGTTCTGCTAACTCAGGATTTTCATTAAATAACTGCAAAAGAAAAGAACGTATATCATCATCTGATGCATCATCAATGATTTCTGAATTAGCTATTTCTGGATGACTTACACGTCTTTCCCATTCAAATAGAACTGCTGCCATATGCTTACAATTGTGTCCATCTAATGCATAAGGACAATCACAAGACATCTCTTTTATGTTATCTCCATTTAATGCAATTTCTACATGATAACGATGTGTCCCATAAACAACCGCCTTAATCTTTTTAGCGTTTATATATATATTCTCTACATATCCATCTAGATAGTAATTAAAACCTCTATTTAATACACGTTTAGAAAAATTATATTCCCATTCCATATAAGCACCTCCACTTGTATTTCTATTATACTAAAAAAGACAGCATTTTCTGCTATCTAATTCATTTTCTTATTCAAATATATATAGAAACATACATTGAGGATAATACCAGTAATAGTCGCAATTGGTGCTGCAAGCCCAATTTGAGTGAGGCTGGCATTTGGCTGAATAGACATATAATAAGAAAGAGGTAGACGTACAAGAAGTGTTTGAATTAATCCTTGTATCATAACCCAGAGTGTCTGATCATGACCATTGAAGTAACCAACCATGCTAAAGAGCACTGCTGTTACAACTGTTTCTAATGCAAATCCTTTGAGGTAGGCATAGCCCTGATTAATAACACCTTGTTCTGTTGTAAAAATACCTGTTAACATATCCCCCTTAAACATTACTAAACAGAATACAATAACACCAATAAATAATCCAATTCCTATACCTGTAAACATAGATTGCTTGGCTCTTTTTTCATTATTTGCGCCAACATTCTGGGCCACAAATGAAACCATGGACTGCATGAGAGAACTAGGCACAAGCATCGCAAAGTTTACTATCTTACAGGCTACACCATATCCTGATGATGCCTCTAATCCTAAACGATTAATAAAGGCACATAATGCAAGGAATGAGATCTGAGTCAGGCATTCCTGCAATGCAAGAGGTACACCGATCTTCATTGCACGAATGCAATGAGTATTGATTTTAAAATCATGTTTATGTATTTCAAATGGAAGTTTTCTTTTCTTTAATAGTCCTAAAGCGAATAATACACTACATGCCTGTGCAAGTACTGTAGCCATTGCAGCACCTGCGGCATCCAAATGGAATCCAGCGACTAAGACTAAGTCTCCTACTACATTAATTAAACATGCTACTGCCACAAAGAGTAATGGAGACTTACTATCGCCCAATCCTCTAAAAATAGCTGATAAAACATTATAAGCCACAATAAAGAAAATACCTGCACCACATATTCTTACATAAGTAGCAGTAAGATTGAGTGCTTCTAAAGGTGCCTGCATCAGTGTAGAGATAGGTGTCGCAAACAGCACCATAATAATAAATAGAATTACTGAAACAATACCAAATAGAATTGTTGATCCACCAATAAGGGCTCCTATATGTTTCTGTTTCTTTTCACCTATATATCTTGCAATGAGTACTGTAATACCCATTGCGAACTAAGTGATCACAAATGTGACAAGATTTAATACCTGACTTCCTGTAGAAACAGCTGATAAGCCTGCTGTTGTTCCAAAACGCCCTACTACAAGTAAGTCAACCGCACCATAGGCTGCCTGTAATACTAAAGCTCCCAGTACAGGAATCATAAATGCGACTAATTTCTTAAAAATACTTCCCTGAGTAAAATCTGAATTCATTTATGATTTTCTCCTTTCACACATCACTTGATAAAACTTTTCTATTGTTTCAATCATACAATCTGCTTCTTCAATAGAAATATCACTTAACCTTTGAGATAAGTCTTCAAAATAATCCTTATTAAACTTTTCAAATAGAGCCTGTCCTTTTTCACTTACTTCAATATAAGTGACACGACCATCTTCTTTAGAAGATATCTTATTTAAATAGCCCTTTTCTACCATAGAACCTACAGTACGTGTTACACCTGGTCTAGGCAGATTCAATGCTTTACTTATTTCTGAAACCTTCACTCTTCCATTTCTTTCCTTCAAATCAATAATTGTCTCTAAATAACGAATATAAGAAGGAAGAACACCTTCCGGAAGTTCTGGTAATAAGTCCAATATTCTTTTTGCGATATAACAGCTATCCAACATTTTCTTTGTTTTTTGACTATTCATATACTTCTCCTTTTTAATTACCACTAGTAATTACCTATGGTAATTATATTATAATAAGATTAAATGTCAATCTCTATTCATAACTTCTTAAGACAAGTTTTACGAGGGGATGATTTTTTAGTCATGTTGTTGCGGTAAGTGCAAATCAGACAAGTACTCAGAGTACAGTTGTGATGAATCAGGATACAGATATGAAATATCTTGATACAAATGTAGATTCTGCAGATGAAACTCTTGCGTTCAAGAATGGAGATAATATTGGAAAAGATATAGTTGGTACAATATTTAATACTTTCATATTTGTTTTCAATACTAGTTCTATGATAATTTTACTCACATTTCTTGCTTATCAGATTCAATATCCTCAGTGAATGAATTCTGATTTCATTGCGATGGAAATGTCACAAGGTATTACTGGTACTCTTGATATTGTATTAACAATACCAATTAGTGCATTATTATGTAGCTTGTTGTATAAGAAAAGAGGCAGCTGAGCTGCCTCCAGAATCCTCACTTTGAGTGATTTTTAATTCTATGTTATACATCATTGTATCTTCATCTTAAAGAGATACGTGGTCTTTGTCTGAATAATCTGATAGTCTATCTGATAATTGTTTAATAGGTTACCTACGATATATAAGCCAAGTCCATGACTTGTATCTTTTTTTAATTCCATGTGATTCTCCTGGCAGGTATTTTCTATATAGAAACAATTCTCTTTTATCCCTATATCTATTCTTCCATAATCACAGTTATACTTAATCGCATTGCTTATTAAATTAGATAAAACTACACTGAATGCATTTCTACCAATATATATATGCTCTAAACCAACCTTGTTATTGATTACGATATTCTTCTGATATGCGAGCAACTCATATTTATTCAGGACTTCTTTAAGAACATCTTTTATAATAACATCTTCTTCATCGTTCTTTAGATGATCTATTGAATAGATAGATAATATTTGAGAGATATTTTTTGAAAGATCATCCACTATATCTACACATTGTCCAAGATACACATCTCTCTCTTTATATTTTCCTACATTATATATCATGTTCTCTAGAATGATTTTAAGACTTGCTAGAGGTGTTTTTAATTCATGAGAAGCAGCCTTTAAAAATTCATATTTAAGTTTTTCAAGTTTGAGAATTTCTTTATTTTTAAGTTCTACATCATCTATTGACTTCAATAATGTAAAATAGAGTTCATTGATCTGCTTCTTTAAGTCTCCTACTTCGTCATCACTGTTATGGACTAAACAGACATTCTTATCTAATTGCATCATTTGATCAGTTACATTCTTAATTTCATCAATATTATTTTTAATTGATTTTGAATAGATTAATGATACGATAGCAGATAATAAAAGAGAAATAGATAATGAATAAGGAAGAAAACCTAAACTTAAATCTTTAGCATCCTGCACCATATCAGCAGTAGAGATAAATTTCAAATACAATTGATGTCCGTCATTTAAAGTAATACGTCTTTCCTCAATAATTAATGAATTATTGAGGCTGTTCAAATTCACATTCAGATCTTTTGTAACCTTTACTTCATTGTCTTTATTTTTTTGACTCACAAATACTTTTATATCGCTGTTTTTAGAATACAAATCAATTGTTCTTTCAATCTCATTGATTTCCTTACCTTCTAGATTATGAGATATTTCATTCGCCGTTTTATTAATATCAGCCTTTCTAGTATCCAGATAAGTTCTAGGAAATATCAAGTAAATGGAGATATGAATCAATAAGACAATAATACTGAGAATAGAAAATATCTGGAGAAACATTTTAGGAAATATCTTTAGTTTTTTCATCATCTCTCCAATTTATAGCCTACATTTCTAATAGTTAATATGCAATCTAGATGTAACTTCTTTCTAAGTTCCTTTATATAGACATCAATTACACGATCGTAAGGAATTTCTTCTGTTTCTTTCCAGACTTGATCTATAATCTGCATCCTTGACAGAACCTGCCCTTCATGATCAAGAAGACATTTTAATATTTCTAATTCTTTAGGCTTACTATCTATGACTTTTCCATCTATTTTAGCTGTATAACTTGTGAAATTGATTTCTAGATCTTTATATTTGAATATTTCTATAGAACTATAATACTTTTTTATAAGTCCCTCTATTCTCGCTTTTAAGACAGGCAGAGAAAATGGCTTTTCAATATAGCCATCAGCAAGTTGAGTAAAGGCTTCTATTTTGTATTCTTCATTATTAAATGCCGTCAACATTAAAACAGGGATATTACTTTCTTTTCTTATTTCTTTTAAAACATCTAATCCATTCATAAATGGAAGCTGAATATCCAAAAGAACAACCTTGATATCCTTATTAAATAAGGATAAAGCCTCACGACCATCCCTAGCCTCTATGACATGATAGCCCCATTCTGATAAATATTCACTCATACCATCTCTAATTATAGGATCATCTTCTACAATCAGTAAATCCATACTATCCCTCCTTTTTTATATTATACACATATATTTATCTATTAACGTGTATAAATAAGTGATTCTTCCTTATTTTTAAGAATTCTAAATGAAGAAATCACCAACGCCATAATAAGTACAACTGTCATGAAGCCAATAACAATAAACATCATATCACTAGAAACATGCACATTCAGACTCGTAAGTGTCTTATTAAAGCCATCTACTTCAGCGCCTGCTCCTAATTGACTTGATACGCCCTGACTTGCTAGTTGTTTAGTTATATCTCCTGTCACCCCATTTAAGATTGTATGACCAAATGACTGTGCTAAAGCACCAGAAACAAAGTAAGCAATAAGATAAGATGGTATCATCATCCATACTAATTCTGTCATCAATTGACCAAAAATTCTCATTTTTGTCATACCTAACGAAAGCATAATAGCTATTTCTTTCTTTCTTGCATTAAGCCAGAGCATAAGAAGAAGCGCAACAACTATTCCAGCAAAAATCAATGCACCATAAAATAATTTATCAGCCATTCCATATAGGGATGAAATAGACATCTGTAAAGCTGGATAATTAGAAGCACCATTTATCAGAACATAATTTTTCCAATCAATATCAAGCTTCTCTAATACTTTGATGACCTGTTTCAAATCATATTGACCTTTCACAAAGAAAGTAGCGTCTTGATAAACAGCTGTCTTTTCTGTTTCACCATATACCTGTGCTGCACTATGCACATCAGTGATTAAAGTATTTTCATATAGTTCCTGCGGTGCACTTGCGCCGCCCTTATTATGCCCATCAAAGAGTCCCTTAATTTCTACTTCAACAATCTCATTTGCCTGCTTTTCATTATCCGCATCATATAAATTTGATTTGATTTTAAGATGGTCTCCTACCTTTAAATGATTCTTTAAAGCAAGATCCTTATGCATCAAAATCTTATTTCTATCACCAGCTTTAAGATGCTCTCCTTCCACTAATTTATAAGCCCCTGATACAAACTTATTTTCTTTTGAAGAATCATTCACACCTGTAAGCATTACTGTACTTTTAAAGTTTTTTGCTCTTTCAGGTGATTGATAAGCCAATGTTTCAGGTGTTTCTACAATATCATAGCCCACTAAATCCGCTACACTATTGATTCTCTTTACATAAGAATCAATCTCTTTACACTGAGCAATCTGACTAATATCCTGTCCTTTTACATTGCCTCCGCCTCTAGGCGTTCCAGGATTATATTGTCTATTGATTTCCATTGAAAAAATATTTGTGATATTTCCTAAACTCTTCTTAGACGAAAGATCTGTGGCATCTTTTAAGGCTAAGCCTAATACACCTAATGTAGACATGATTGCAATCACAGATATCATAATAAGTGATTTAAGCTTTTTTCTTGTTACATAAGCCCATGCATTTTTTATCATATACTTCTCTCCCATTAAACAATCTGTAATTTCTTATCCTTAAGTTCTAAAACAACATCTGCACTTTGAGCGAGTTGTTTGCTATGAGTCACAACAATCACACACTTATTGCGTTCTTTCGCCATCTTCTTCAATATTGTGATTATTTCATCTGCAGTATTCTCATCTAAATTCCCTGTTGGTTCGTCTGCAAGAATGACACGTGCTTTAGATGCTAAGGCACGTGCAATAGCAACTCTTTGCTGCTGTCCACCAGAAAGTTTCATAACATTTCTTTTTATCTGATTTGGATTCAAGCCTAATTCGATCAATATTGAGGAAGATGCTTTTTTATCAACCAATCTCACATTTTCTAATGGTGTCAAATAATCAATCAAATTATAATTTTGAAAGACCAAGGAAATATGATGTCTTCGATGATAACTATAACCTTTTTGTTTAATATCTTCTTGTTCAAAAAGAATATGTCCCTCTTGTGGTTCATCTAATCCTGCCAATAATGACAATAATGTTGATTTGCCTGCACCAGAGGCACCAATAATGGCATAGAACTGGCCACTTTCAAATGTCTGATTCACATCTTCTAAAATATTCTCTCTTGTATTCTTATAGCGATAGCTTACATTATCTATTTCTAATATAGTCATATTAATCTCCTAACTCATTTTTGATAAAATCTCTTGGGGCTTCTTTATTAAAAACATTCCACATGTCGTTATAACTGAAATGATGATTACACCTGCTAGAATCCCATAACTTCCTATAAAAGTCATTCCTTCTTGTCTGAATCCATATTCAAATAATAGAGAATATGCATTCTTTAATAAAACATTGATTACATATTTCAGGAATATATGACCTAATCCAAAAGAAAGAACCGCCGCTGGTATTGAAACAAATAATAATTCACAAATAAATTGACCAAGAATTTCCGATTTGTGGAATCCTACTGATAATAAAATACCTATTTCATAAAGTCTCTCTCTTAACCATAAAATTAAAATTAAAGAAAGAACGACAAGTGCAACAACAATTAAAGAACATACAATCACTTTTATAATATATTGTATATGTGTAATTGCCTCTAATGTTTCCTCATATGTCTTAGTATCCATTTCAACAAGAGCATCTGGATGATTCTTTTCTAATTGCTTCATCATTAAACGGGTATCCTTCAAATGATCAAAGTACATGATTATTTTATGAACATTGTTTGTCTGTTGTGAAGAATAATCCATAAACAACATATTTTCACTAAAATCTGATGTTAAACCTGTATATCTTTCTTGTTTCTTACCAGAAAAAATACCAATAATCTCATATTTCTTATTATTGTCTAAATTTATAAAATCATGTAATGCAAGATGATTCTTTTTCGCAAATTGTTCATGAACCATCACCTTATTACAATCAGTTTCTTGAATATGTCTGCCCTCTTTTAATACAAAATTGCCACTTTTAAATAAAGCATGAGATTTTGTCTGATTCGTTGCGAGATAAGACATAACGTTCTTATATTCATCACTCAAATCATCTCTTTTTACTGACTGTTGTGCTTCTATGACATGAAGGTTTCTTGGTTGAGTGAGACCTTCATAATGTAATGTATAGCCTTTAGCTTGTTTGATTTCCTTATATTCCCTATAGTCAAATAATGATTGATCTTTCTTTGTGACCGATAGAGACGTATTTGCTGCTTCATACATGGTCTTTTCTAACTGAGCGGCTGATATTGTAATACTGGAAGAAATATATAAACATGAGAGAATAATCGTTAAAATCATCATTATAATTAATGAACGTTTTTTCTTTCTTGTGACATAATAAATAGAACGTTTAATCATTGAAAACCTCTGTATTTTCTAAATCCTTCTTTTCCTTTAAAACAAAACCATTATCATTCTCTTCTAAACGATCAATAATTTCTATATGACACTGTTCCAGTTCTCTTTTAAATGTATCATTCTGATAACTTATGTAATAAGAATACTGTCCATCATGAGAAATACCTATTTTTTTATGATATGTACATTGAGTCAGTTCTGTTATTTCTTTTTCAGACATTCCTTTTTTATACATTCCAATAGTTCCTGAACGTTCTAGGTTCTTTTCCCACTTCATATATTCGTTCATATTTTGAACAACAGCATCCTGCTGCCTACGAGAAACTTTATTAAAAGATAAAAAGGCATATCTTAGTTCTTCATTTAAAGCACTTTGAGAATCAAGCATAACAAGACTTTTATTGTTCATAGCCTCTTTTATATTTTGAGACAAGCTGAATTTAAGACCTAGATACTCATAAACATAATCTTCTTTATAATCTATTGTCTCATTCATTGGCTTAAAACTTGTTTTATCCTTAATAGTCACTGAACTTGTAAGAGCCTCTGTCTTATTTTGACATCCTACTAGTGCAATACTTAAGCATACTACTCCTAACATCATTACTTTTCTTATTAATTTCATTTTTTATCATCTCCTTTTCTTCATCATATCCGCCATATATGAAACATCTATGAAATAGAGAAATAAATTGAAATAAAAAAAGAGGTAGCTAATTTCCATCAGCAGATGGTACACCAACGATCTTACCAAAACCTTCTACTTCTTCACCGATATAATAGCTTTCACCAGTTAGAGGTTTTTCATAGTTCTGCCAGTCATAGCATGTTTCATGAACCATTCCTCCGTATTCAGCAATATCATTCTTATCGATATCACGGTTCTTATACCACCAGTTATGATATGCAACTAACTTAGGATACATTTCTTTTAAGAATTCCTTATCACCAGTTGCTTCATAAACACTCTGAACTGCCCATGCAGCAAGTGCAGGTTTAGAGTTACATTCGTTCCAGTTTCCTCCATCACCGCCGCGGTCTTCGTTCTGGTTATAGAAAATACAGTCAATGATAGCACCTTCATCCTGTGGACGAATAGCATCTTCTTTAGTGATCTGGTAGTCGAATAATGCTCTAATATTATTTTTAGCTAATTCTGGATTAAACTGAGTAGTAGTTACAACCTGTTTCTAAGAGTCCCAAGCCCACATACCAATGAACCACTTATAAGACATAGATGGTACGATTCCATCATGCTTAATTGCACCGGCTGGTGACAAAAAGATTTTTCGCATTTTAGACAAATAAAACAATGTAAATTATCAATCGAAATATATGTTCAGCTAATACCTTAAATATTGAAATTTCATTTCTATATATAAAAACACATACAAGTGTATGTGTTCAAGTGATGATGTTCTATTTTGAAAGTAATGCATCATTTCTAGATAAGAGATAGACGCAATATTGGTTCATGCTGATTCCTTCTTTTCTAGCATGCAAAGCAAGTGTTCTATGTAAAGTCTTAGGAATTCTCAATTTGAATTGTCCAGAATAATCTTCAATGCTATCTGGTTCATTAATCTCAATACCTTCTTCTAATGCTGCTTCTATCCATGCTTTCTCTGCATCCTTTGCGTTATTCATGGCCTCTTCTATTGTATCTCCACAAGTGATACAACCTGGAAGATCAGGATAAGAAACTACATATCCACCCTCTTCTTGATCTTCTACTATTTCTAAACGATAAGGTAAAGCCATATAATCATTGAGCGTTTTCATTATTCTTCTCCTCTTTTTCTATAATTAATCTTACCATTTCAACATATACTCTTTTTATTGGTTGATGTTTAGGTATTGTGATAGGCATACACCCTTTTTTTCTGAAAGTATAATGGCTACTTCCTCCTTTAGGATTATTCATTACATATCCATAACTCTCCAATACTTTTCTCAATTCAGAAAAACGTAAATCTTTTGATAATGCACTAATTTTCAAAATTAGTTTATCCCATTTCGACATAATTCATTTCTCCTGTTCTTATTATAACATGGTGTCATATAAGGTGTCAATCATGTTATAAATCTACTCTATATACATTCATACTACAAAAAAGAGACAATATCTTACTTATCCAATGGTATTAAGTTAAGCGACTAAATACCAAAAACCTCTTTGATTTTAAAAT
>ERZ831634.3164-NODE-3164-length-12790-cov-6.135218_pt1 | contig 12790 bp, 10 predicted proteins | sample MGYA00519953_ERZ831634 | MGnify/ENA primary metagenome ERZ831634 (study PRJEB31850, sample SAMEA3708718) | human gut metagenome | biome: human gut; feature: human-associated habitat; material: faeces | place: China | collected 2014 ... | reverse complement strand
TGCTCAAAAGTGAGCTGCTGTATTTGCAGGAGTTCCGCTCCATGGAACACTTCAAGCAGGAACTCGTTGCATATCTGGATTACTACAACAACCGCCGCATCAAGGCAAAGTTAAAGGGCTTGCCGCCTGCAATTCACAGACAGCAAGCCCTTTCAGCTGCTTGAACAATTTTTACTTCAAAATATTGTCTAGCTTTTTGGGGTCACTTCAGCAGAACATTTTGCATCCGGCAGGTGGGGCTTTTGGTTGTTGCAAATAGATAAATGAAAATTTACTGCCTTTTCTGCATCCGCAGCAGGCTGTACGGCATCAAGGGCGTGGCACAGGGAATGGTATACTGCATCATCGGGTGCGGGGTGGCATCCACCGCTTCCCCTTCCGCGTTTTTGATCCATTCAGGGGTTACGGGCACGACCGAACCATCTGGCTGCAAAATTTCCAGCGAATCTCCCAGGCAGAACTTGCTGCGCTGGGTGCAATGGGCAACGCCGTCTTCCCACGAATCCACAGTGCCGATGAAATCCCAATCTCGCACATAAGTATGGCTGGGCGTCTGCAGGGCTTTCTCTTTGCCAAAATAGAAACCGGGTGAATAATGGCGGTGGCTGGTACGGTTCAGCTCATCCAGCACGGAATCCGGTAAATCAAACGTATCACTGGCGGGGTTTGCCAGGTACTGGTCCAGCGCTTTGCGGTAAGCGGCGGTAACGGACGCAACGTAATAGAACGTTTTGGCGCGCCCCTCAATTTTCAGAGAATCCACACCAGCCTTGCAGATCAGGTCCAAAAACGGTGCGGTGCATAGGTCGTTGGCGTTCAGGATGTAGCTGCCTTCCTCATTTTCGCCAATGGGCATATACTGGCCGGGGCGGTTTTCTTCTACAAGATAGTATTTCCAGCGGCAGGGCTGGGCACATTCGCCGCGGTTGCCGCTGCGCCCGGTCATATAGCTGGAAAGCAGGCACCGACCAGAAACGCTCATGCACATGGCGCCGTGCACAAAGGCTTCCAGTTCCAGCTCCGGCGGGGTGTTATCGCGGATCTGGGCAATATCGGTCAGGGTCAGCTCGCGCGCCAGCACCACACGCTTGGCGCCCAGGTTGTAGGCCATGGTTGCAGCAGCATAATTGGTGATGCCTGCCTGGGTGGAAAAATGCACATCCACATCCGGAGCATACTGTTTGGCAAGGCTCAGTACGCCAAGGTCCGCAATGATAAAGGCATCCACCCCGGCTTCGGCCGCGTCCTTGATATACTGCGGCAGCTCGGAAAGCTCATCGTTGGTGGGCAGGTTGTTCAGGGTCAAGTATACTTTTTTGCCGCGAGCATGGGCAAAAATGCAGCCATCATGAAGCTCGCCAATGGTCAGGTTGACCGGTGCGGCGCGCATACCAAAGCGCGGCAGTGCGCAGTATACGGCATCGGCACCATACATGACGGCATATTTCAGGGCTTCAAGGCTGCCGGCAGGCGACAGCAGTTCCGGACAGGACAACATAAGATAACGGCTCCTTTGTTCAGTGAAGTTCAGCTTTTATCAGCCCCAACCGGCGATGATGCAGTTCTGATGGTGTTCGTCTGCCGTTTTGGCATAGAAATATTCGCCAGGGTGGTCGCCGTTCGGGTTGCCGGTAACAAAGAAATAATAGCCTTCGTCCAGATATTCCTGGTCGGGATTCAGCGCGGCGGCAATGGCATCAATACCGGGATTGGTGATGGCACCGGCGGGCAGGCCGCTGATGCGGTAGGTGTCGTAATGAGCAAGCACATCATCCGGAATAGCACCCTGTTCCGGCCAGCCGTAATAAGCGGCGGTGGGCGAATTCCACAGGTAGTTATTGTCGCTATCGTTCATGATATAGCTGCTGGCATTGGATTCCAGCTTATGCTCTGCCCACTGCGGGTCATCGGATTCCAAACGATTGTGGAAGCAGGCAGAAACCTTGGCGTCTTCTGCGGGCATACCGGCTTCTTCCTGAATAAAGCTGGCCAGAATGACAACATCATTCATTGTGGTGCCCTTTTCGTTGATGGTATCCCACAGGTCGGAAGTTTTGGCGTCGAATTCCTTATAGAAGGTGTTGACGTAATTATAGACCGAGTCATCGGTGAAGAACTCGTAAGTGTCCGGGAACAGGTAGCCCTCGCACTTCATCAGGCGGCCTTCGGTATCTGGGATGGCATTCCAGAAATCATACTGGCTGAAATCGGAACCGTCCTCGCCGTTGGCGCAGGCAAGGAAATCATCCACCGAGCACAAGCCATTTTCTTCCATCTTCTGGGCAATAGCAACGGCTGTGTAGCCTTCGGGGAATGTGATGGTAATGGTCTTGCGCTTGACCTGCTGCACGCTGAGGGTTTTCAGGATCGTGTTATAATCCATGCCGGAGCGCAGGGTAAAATCGCCATACTGCAAACCGGAAGCGCGGCCGCTGTATTTGGCATACAGCTTGAACAGCCAGTCATACTGGATGACGCCATCCTCTTTCAAAACGTTTGTGATGTCTGCAACAGTGGAACCCTGTTCAATGGTAACGGTCTGCTCCGGGCCGAGTTCGCCGTTGCCGGCAACTTCGCCGTAGAACTGGAACACTTTCCAGCCGCCGATGCCGACGATAGCCAAAATGACAACAAGAACCACAAGCCCAATGGGAAAACGGCGGCGGACGGGTTCATCATCGTCATCCTCTGCGTACTCGTCTGGACCTTCGGCGTCTTCGTACAGGTCCTGCGGGTCAGGATCAGGCTGTACCGGGCGCTTTGGTGCGGGGGCTGGCGCAGCATGATAAGCCTGGCGCGACTGCGAGCCCTTGTCCTGGGAATCACCACGATTGATTTTCATTCCAAATCTCCTTTACCAGGCAGCAGAACTGCCCTGTTTCACGTATGCACGGTCTTACAGCAACAGGCGGAAATAAACGTCCGTAACGGGGAACGGCTGCCCAAGGTAACAAATCATGCCGTAACCACAGCGCTTACCCTCGCCCAGGTACAAAAACTGATTTTCCGCCAGCAGCAGCCGTGCTTTGGTCAGACCGGTATGTTCCCGCGCGGCCTGCAGCAGAATATCAGCCGAATGGTCGTTATCGGCCTGCAACTCCATAAAAAGCAGTTCGTCCTTTTCCTGGCAATAGAGGCCGTAACCGCGCTGGTTGGAAACAATGGTCATACCGCGGCGGTAGAGCCGGGTGATCATGGTGTTCATGCTGCTTTCCGGCAGGGCGATGCAGGCGGGCTGGTAGCGCATCCGGGTGTCGATCAATTTGCGGACTGTCAGGTTATCAAACTCTGCTCGTGCCCACAAATTGTGTTCAATGGGCTTGCGGATGATGCGCAGCGGGAAGCGCCCCTGAAAATTCAGCTGGGAAAACGCTTTTGCGGCCCGCGTGCTTTGCGGTGCCGCCACAGCGAAATCACACCCTTTGGCGGAAAAGGCGCGCAGGCAGGTTGCCAGCAGTTTGGGCATCAGCCCGCGCCCCTGCAGGGACGGGTCCGTTGCCATGCAGCAGAGCCATACGCCGTGGTGGTGCCCGCATTCCACTGGAACCGCACCAATCATGGCGGCCGGGATGGGCTTTGCACCGGGGGCCGGGTCCCAGGCAAGGATCAGGATATTATCCAACCCCACAATTCCACAAAGCCAGTCCAAAGCATCCTGGCGGGTTCCGCCATACGTTTTGCGGCGGAACGCAACCATCTGCTCCAAATCAGCTTCCGTTGCTTTGCAAAGCATGTTCTATCCCCTCCTTGCCGTATTCAACGTGTGGCTTTTGCTGCCAACGGTTTTAGCTCAAAATCCGCTCCAGGTATGCCATCACTTCGGACTGAATATTCTCCGGCGTGCGGATGGTTTTCTGGCCGTCTACCGTTGTGGTACACTCAATGCGGTGCCAGCCCAGCTTGCGTGCGCAGTATTCAGCGGCGGCGCGGGAACGGGCCAGGTATTCGGTATCACGTTCCTGAATATCTTTTTTGCTTTCATCGCCGTGGTAGCGCTGCGCAATCAGGCGCTGGCTGACATCGGGATCAACCGCAAGGTATACAACCGCATCCGGCGCAGGCAGGCCGAGCTTTTTGTACTCGAACTCAAACAGCCACTCCAGAAAACCATCCCAGTGCATCGGCGGCAGTTTGGAACATTGGTGAACAGCGTTGGAGGTGGTGTAACGGTCAGAGATGATTAGCCCATTCTGGCGGTAGACATTGCCCCACCTGGTTTTGTAGCTGGCAAAGCGGTCAACAGCATAAAACGTTGAAGCTGCATAAGCGTTCACGTCATCCGGGCGCTGGCCGAACTCGCCGGAAAGATACATCTTGACCAGTGCGGAGGACGGACTGTCATAATCTGGGAAGCTGATTTTCAGCGGGTCATACCCTTTGCTATGCAAATTCTGGCAGGCAAGTTCTGCCTGTGTGCCCTTGCCGGAACCATCCAGGCCTTCAAAAATAATCAGTTTACCCATGGTTTTCAGCCTCCTGTTTCAGTGTTGCATATTTATCACGCACGGCGTTCTGCTTGCCGCAGCACATACCGCCCTCCGGGCAGGGACCCGCCAGGCAGCGGGGACCAGCTGCGGCAAAAACATGCGGCGCAAGCGGGTATACAAGGCGCAGCATTTCATCGGCAACGGCGCGGATCTCCCACTGGGCACGGTTGCAGCAGCGCAGGTTGAAAAAGTTGTTCAGGCTGCGGCAGTTCATGGTCATTACCATTTTTGTCTCGCAGGCGTTGGGCAATACAAAGCGGGCATCCTCGTTTGCCATTTTGCTGGCTTTGGCGCGGGCGGTCTTTTCCGGCATGCCCTGCTCCATCAAGGTGTGGGTATGCTTTTCTTCCAGTGCTTTGACCAGCTCCAGGTAGTGTTTGGCATCGGCGTTCATCGCATCAATAAAAGCCGCTTTGGCCGCAGGGTCAGCCTCAATTTCCGGGGGAATCACATAACGGAAATCTTCCAGCCGCACATAGCGCTGGCTCTGCACACTGAAACTTGCAATGCGGTGGCGGGTGACCTGTGCCAGAAAGGTGCGGGAAACGCCCTCAATGCCAAAGGTAAAGCTGGCATGTTCAATGGGGCTGGCGTGGCCGAAGTCATTCAGCTTTTGCAAAAAGGCTGCGGTCTTTTCCGGTGTTAGGCCATCCAGCAGGGTTTCGATATGTGCATCAGAATAGCACAGCTTGGCGGCTGCGGCAATGGTCTTTTCGGGGTCATTGGTGTGGGCGATCAATGTTACAAGCATGGACCCGTTCCCTCTTTTCCTTTTTTATCAGTGGTTTATTCTTCGCTGGTCAGCTTGGTCAGCGGGGCGTAATTGGCCATTGTTTTTTTGATGCCAACGCGGTCAAACTGGATTTCTACAATACAGTCCCCCGCAACCGGCGTTACTTTCAGCACCTTGCCGCGGCCAAACACCTTGTGGTCCACAAGGTCCCCGGCTGCAAAGTTGGCGGCTTTTTTGCGTGCGGGTGCGGCGGGCGCAGTGGTAACGCCACCGCCCGCCGGAGCAACCGGAGCACCGGAATGATGGTTGACGCGGCTACTGCCATACCCGGCGCCAAAGCTACTGCTTTGGACCGTGTGGCGACCGCCGGGGTAGTTCGGGCTTTCGTGCCCGCCGGAAGCAAACCCACTTTGGAAGCCGCCGGCATACTTGCTGCCAAAGCCGCCGCGGTTGTATTCACTGTTCAGATACCCGCGGGAAGCCCCGGAGTATCCGCTGCGCCCGCCGGGAACATTGGTGCTGTAGCTGCCGTACCCGGCGCCAAAACCGCCGCTGTAAGCAAGCTCTGGGCTTTCGGTTTCGTCCATCACATTGGGGTCAATCTCATCCAAAAAGCAGGAAGGCGGGTTGCGGCGCGTCTGGCCGAAAATCATACGGCTGCGGGAGGAAGAAAGATACAGCTCTTTCTTGGCGCGGGTAATACCGACATAGCACAGGCGGCGCTCCTCTTCCATTTCTTCCTCGCTGTAGCGAGCAAGGTCACCGGGGAAAACGCCATCCTCCATACCAATGATAAACACATACGGGAATTCAAGGCCCTTAGCGCTGTGCATCGTCATCAGGGTAACGGAATCAGCATCTTCATCATAGGAATCAAGGTCTGCAATCAGGGCAACTTCTTCCAAGAAACCGGAAAGGGTTGCGTCTTCCCCGTTCTGCTCCGCATAAGTCTTTACGGAAGAAATCAACTGGCCCAAGTTTTCCAGCCGGGTCTCGCCCTCTTCTTTCTGCGCTTTCAGCATGGCTTCGTATCCGGTCTTGCGGATCACTTCACCGGCAAATTCATCCAACGGAAGGGTGACGGAAAGATCACACAGTTCACGGTACATGGAGTAAAACGCGTTCAGCGCGCTGGCGGCACGGCCCAGTGCGGGATAAGAAGAAGCCTCCCGGATGATCTCCATCATCGGCACGCCGTTGGCGGCGGCCAGTTCCCCGATCTTATCAATGGTGGTGGCACCAATCTTTCGTGCAGGTTCATTGATGATGCGGCGCAGGCGCACGTCGTCCCGCGGGTTGACCACAACGGCCATGTAAGAGTTGATATCCTTGACTTCCTTGCGGTCAAAGAAGCGTTGGCCACCCACAATGCGGTACGGGATACCGGCACGGGCAAAATAAGTTTCGATGGGGTTGGACTGCGCATTCATGCGGTACAAAACGGCATGGTCTTTTAAGGAAGCACCATTTTTCAGGTTCTGGCCAATAACCTCGGCCACATGGCTGGCCTCATCCTGTTCCGAAGCAGCCGTATAATGGTGAACTTTGTCACCATCGCCGTTCTGGGTCCACAGGGTCTTGCCCTTGCGGCCGTTGTTGTTCTTGATGACGCTATTGGCCGCATTCAGAATGTTAGAGGTGGAACGGTAGTTCTGCTCCAGGCGGATGGTTTTGGCCCTGGCAAAAACTTTTTCAAAGTTCAGGATATTTTCAATGGTAGCACCGCGGAACTTATAAATGCTCTGATCGTCATCGCCAACAACGCATACATTGTTGGAACCACCGGCCAGCAGGCGCACCAGGTGGAACTGGGCCACGCTGGTATCCTGGTATTCGTCCACCACGACATAGCGGAACTTCTGCTGGTAGTATTCCCGCGCTTCGGCATCGGTTTTCAGCATCTGCACGGTATGGAAAATCAGATCGTCAAAGTCCATGGCACCAGCCGTGCGCAGCCGGTTGGAATAGGCGGTATAGATTTTGGAAGTCAAAGCAGCCTTGGTATCGCGCGGCGCTTCGGCGGCGACATCTTTGGCGGAAAGAAGTTTATCTTTGTAACCGCTGATCTGGGAGATGGCTGATTTGACCGGCAGGAACTTGTCATCAATCATCAGTTCTTTGTAGATCTGCTTGATGACACGCTGCTGGTCGTCGGAATCGTAAATCGTAAAGCTTTTGGGGAAGCCAATGCGTTCGGCATCGCGGCGCAGGATCCGTACACAGGCAGAGTGGAAAGTGGAGGCAAATACATCCCCGCCCATGGTATCGCCCAGCATGGCTTTCAGGCGTTCTTTCAGCTCTCCGGCGGCTTTATTGGTAAAGGTAATGGCCAGCACATTCCACGGGCGGGCCGGGGCAACGCTCATCAGCGGCATCAGGGACTGCGGAACCGGCTGGCCGCACATGATGGCGGTGCGCAGCTGCTCCAGATCACTCTGCGCAACCGGGCGGCTGACCTCTTTGGAGCCATAGGCGCGGCCAAAACGGATGATATTGGCAATGCGGTTGACCAGAACGGTGGTTTTGCCGGAGCCTGCACCTGCCAGGATCAGCAGCGGGCCTTCGGTGGTAAACACAGCCTGCTGCTGCACCGGGTTCAGCTTAGTAAAGCAGGAAGCGATATAGCGGTCCCGCAGGGCCAGAAATTCAGTGGTAATGGTATCGGGCATAATGAACCTGTCCTTATATTATATGGCAGAACCAGCCCGGAACCATGCAGGGCTGGGAATTTTGGCAAACGCTGTATAGTATAGCACACTTTTGCCGGATAGAAAAGTAGGCTGGCGGAGGTATCCGCAGAAAATCATACTTTTTACAACCTGCACAAAAGCTGCGCTTTAATTGGAAAAACCTTCTGGGGGTTGCAGTCGGTTATGCCACGCTCTGGGGGTGGCATCGCGGAAACCGGCTGTCAGGTATTGGCCCAGCGTTAAGCTGGCTGCGGTTCCGCGTGCCACACAGTTGATGGGGTCTGGTGCGATGGCAACATCCACATGCAGCTCCCCGGCAATATAACCAGCCAGGCCACGCAGCATGGAGCCGCCGCCAGTCAGCAGAATGCCGTTCTTGGCAACATCAGCGGCCAGTTCCGGCGGGGTGCTTTCCAATACATTGCGGGCAGTGGCGGCAATGCGGGCGGCCAGTTCCTGCACGGGCAGGTACAGGTCCCGCGTATAGACAAGGCGGCGGGCGGGCAGGTTGGTCTCCCAGGAATGACCACGGATCTCCATTACGCCCTCAAACTCGCTTTTGGTGCAGCAGGCAACCTGCTTTTTCAGCGCTTCGGCGGTTAGAGGGCCGATGGCAATGTTGAATTTTTCCTGAACATACTGGGCAATGCATTGGTCAAAAGCGTTGCCGGCGACCGGCAGGCTGGCGGCGCGCACCCGCCCACCCATGCTGATCACGGCGATATCCGTGGAGCCGCCGCCGATATCAATCACCATGCAGCCCATGGGCTTGCGGATATCCAGCCCTGCGCCAAGGGCGGCGGCGACAGGCTCATCCACAAGGAAAACCTGCCGTGCCCCGGCTGCCATGACGGCTTCTACCACGGCGTCAGCTTCAATGCCGGTAATGGCTGCCGGAACGCAGACCGATACGCGCGGCTTGATGATGCGCGAACGGCATACCTCATTGATAAACCGCACGATTAGTTCGTTTGTCATGCGGTGGTCCTGAATAATACCGTCCCGCAAAGGGCGGATGATATCAATATAAGAAGGCACACGCCCCACCATGCGCAGGGCTTTGTCCCCCACTGCCAGAATGGTGCTGCTGCGGGTATCAACAGCACCAATGCTGGGCTGATGGAACACAACTCCCTGTTCCTGTGTGGCAATGATAATGGAAGTTGTGCCAAGATCAAGGCCGATATCATATTGCTTCATGTTTATCTGGTACTCCTTGCTGCCAGAAGCAGCACTTTGTTATCTATTGTGAATTGCCATCAACCATCCGGCAGATAAAAGTTATTTGCTTTCTTTTGGTGTTCCGGCGGCACCGTGGCTTTTGGGCATCAGTTCCGTCGCTGCAACACACACGCCGTCCACACTCACAGCGCCACCCTCCAATAGCGCTTTGGCGCAGGCAGAGATGGTGGCACCAGTGGTGATCACATCATCCAGCAACAGCAGCCGCATTCCGGAAAGGTCAACCCCAGTACGGCAGGCGTAAGCATCCTTGACATTGGCAAAGCGCTTTTGCTGGTCCAGCGATTTTTGCGGTAAAACCTGCCGGGTCAGGCACAGCGGCTGGATGACCGGAATGTGCAGGATGCGCCCAAGGCGCTGTGCTAGCAAAAGGGGCATATTTTCCGCGCGGTTCTTCTTTACGCGCGGCGGCACCGGAACAATGGCGCTGTACAGCGAAATGCCGGATAGATTCTCGTATACCGGGCGGTACCCTGGGGCACGGGCGGGCTGTGCGCCAAAAATCAGCACAGCCATCAAATCCGCCAGTTCTCGCGCATACCAGGGGTTGCCGTTCTCCTTGCAAAGCAGGATAGCATGGCGCACACTGTCTGCATAGTAAAAGGCAGCTGCGCAGGTGTTGACAGCGTAAAAGGCGTGCTCCGTTACAGGCAGACGCGGTGGAAGATGCCGCAGACGCTCGGCTTCCGGTATACAGGAACGGCACACGGCGGCTTTCCAGGCGCTTTGCTCAAGTACCGTGCCGCACAGCGGGCAGTGCCGCGGATAGGCAAGGGCCAGCAGCGGTTCCAGAGCCGTTCGCCCACGGTCCAGCCAATCCAGAGATATGCGTTTTCTCTGTTTCATCTGCGTTTTTCAGCCGGAGTGACTGCCTCGCGCAGCAGGTAGCGCAGCCCGCTGTAACGCATGTTCTGGCGCACATTATCCACCATGGCCTGCTCGGTGCGCCGGGTTCCCGCCAGAATGCACAGGCGGCGTGCGCGGGTAACCCCGGTGTACAACAAGTTGCGGTAACAAAGGCGCGCGGGTACATCTGCCACAGGCATAATGACGGCCGGAAATTCAGAACCCTGGCTTTTGTGCACTGTTACAGCGTAAGCGGGTTCCAGCTCGGCAAGCTGGTCAGCACCGTAAATATACTTTCGGTCATCCATCTGTACCGTCACAGCACGGCTTTCGGGGTCAACGGCAGTAATAATACCCATATCCCCGTTATAGGCACCCACACCGGCTTCGGCACCGTCCCGCTCATAGGGAATGTCATAATCGTTTTTGATCTGCATTACCTTGTCGCCACAGCGCAGCACACGGCCGCTTTGCTCCCAAATGATCTGCGGCTTATCCGGTGCAGGCGGGTTCAAAATGGCCTGCAGGCGGCGGTTCAGTTCTACGCTCCCGGTGGGGCCAACCTTGGTGGGGCAAAGCACCTGGATGTCCCGCACGGGGTCATAGCCATAACTTTTGGGCAGCCGGGTACTGACCAGGTCGCAGATCAGCCTCTGGCAGGCAAGACCGGTAGATTCGATCATGAAAAAGTCATCATCCCGCCCGCCTTTTATGGGCATCTGCCCTTCCACAATGCGGTGGGCGTTCTGTACAATCATGCTTTTCTGCGCCTGGCGGAAGATCTCATTCAGCCGTACGGTGGGCAGAACGTCTGCCTGCAAGATCTCCCCCAGCACACTGCCGGGGCCAACGCTGGGCAGCTGGTCGGCATCACCTACCATAATAATGCGGCAGTGGTAACGCGCGGCGGCCAACAACGCCTGGAACAGCTTGGCATCTACCATACTCATCTCATCCAGAATGATAACGTCAAACGGGAGAAGATTCTTTTCATTATGAATAAAACGCACGCTGCCGGTAGAATAGTCCACTTCTAGCAATCGGTGGATGGTGGAAGCGCTGTGGCCGGTCAGCTCGGTCAGCCGCTTGGCGGCGCGGCCGGTGGGGGCACACAGGGCAACCCGGTCATAAATACCTTCATACAAATTCAGAATCGCTTTGACCGTTGTGGTTTTGCCGGTACCGGGACCGCCGGTCAAAACCATTACGCGGGAAGAGAGTGCTAAGCGGATTGCTTCCCGCTGCAAAGGGGCATATTCAAAACCTTGGGTCAATTCCAAAACGCGGATATCGCTTTCCAGCGTTTTGGGGCCTTCTGTCGGGAATGTGGCAAGCTCCCCCAGCCGCGCAGCAATATCCTGCTCTGCGCTGAGCAGATCTGGCAGGTAAATATATTTCGTTCCGTCAAAGGTGCAGGCGCGCATTTCGTCATGCTCCAACAGGCTTTGCAGCCCGGCCTTTACGGCATCCGGCTCCACCCGAATAAAGCGCGCAGTGCTTTCGATCAGCTTATCTGCGGGCAGGCAGGTGTGGCCGTTGTTGGCGTTGTGGCGCAAAGCGTACAAAAGCCCGGCGGCAATGCGCAGGTCGCTGCCCTGCCCTACCTGCAGCTGGGCGGCGATACCATCGACCTGGCTGAATTTCAGGTTCAGCGGCTCCCCGCACAGCATGTAGGGGTTCTTTTTCAGTGCTTCTACCGTGGCGGGGCCAAACGCGCGGTAGGCTGTAACAGCCATCTGGGCGGAAAGCCCAAACTTGGCCATCCAGGCAACCACTTCCCGCACACCGTACATACGTCGGAACTCGTTGGAGATGGCGGCGGCCTTTTGCGGGGTGATACCTTTTAGCTCACAGAGTTTGTCCGGCGTTTCGGAGATGACGTTCAATGTATGCGCCCCAAATTTTGCCACAATCTTTTTTGCTGTGGAAGGCCCGATATAGGGCAATACCCCACTGGAAAGGTAGCTCAGCAAAGCCGCGGTATCCTGCGGCAGGCTGGCCTCACAGGTTTCGGCTCGGAACTGTTCGCCATAGCTGGGGTGGTTGACCATATAGCCATACGCCGTAATGGACATACCGTTATCCACGCTGCCCACGTTGCCTGCGACCACAATATCGGTGCCACCGGCATCCACTTCAAACACGGCATAACCGGTATCCGGGTTTTCGTATATCACATGCTCAACAACGCCCTCTAATTTGAGCATCTCAGCAGTTTGTGTTGTACTATTTGTCTGTAAAGTATCCGTGCTTGCCACCTCCTTCCGGGTGCAAATGGGGTAAAAACCGTTCAATACACAATTTTTTATTTTATATTATAGCCTATTTGTATCTCTTTGGCAATTTTTTTGACAACTTCCCCTTGTAGCTGATATAATAAATGTCCTTTTGCGGTTTTGAAGTGAGTGCAAAAAGAAGGCGCTGGGCAAGGAGGCGAAGCTGGAATAAAATTGCATGGATCGAATTTTCTGGCAGCGGCAAGTCCACAGTGGCGCGGACGCTGAGGTAGGAATACGCGGTGTAAATGCCTTGCAGCTTGACTGCGTACAGCATATACTGGGCAGGCAGGTACGCCCGCTGGAAGAAAAGCGGACAGCCGTACCCACAGGCAAACTGAAAAAATCGCCAGGTTTTTGCACAGTGCCCGAGGAAGTGCGTGTGATCAAAAAGCAGGGAGAATTGGATGAATTTTACCGGGAAACGGGAATGCGGACAGAGCAGACTTTGCAGCAAAAGCGTTAAGGCAACACCGCACAATTCCCGCCTTGCGGCTTAAGCACCGCTCCGGCAGC
>ERZ831634.3160-NODE-3160-length-12808-cov-3.086019_pt1 | contig 12808 bp, 9 predicted proteins | sample MGYA00519953_ERZ831634 | MGnify/ENA primary metagenome ERZ831634 (study PRJEB31850, sample SAMEA3708718) | human gut metagenome | biome: human gut; feature: human-associated habitat; material: faeces | place: China | collected 2014 ... | reverse complement strand
AGCTGATGTCGCTGATGGTACCCGAGATGTCCTACGAACGGGGTTACTGCCGCCCCGAATGTACGAAGTGTTCGGAGGTCTGTCCCACGGGGGCCATACGCCCGATCACGAAGGAGGACAAGTCGTCGGTGCAGATCGGCCACGCCGTATGGATCGCCGCCAACTGTGTCGTCAACACCGACGGCGTGGAGTGCGGCAACTGCGCCCGCCACTGCCCCGCCGGGGCTATCCAGATGGTGCATAAGGAGCCCGGGAAGCCCGACTCCCCGCGTATTCCGGTCGTGAACGAGGCACGCTGCATCGGCTGCGGCGCCTGCGAGAACCTCTGTCCGAGCCGTCCGTTCAGCGCCATTTATGTCGAAGGGCACCAGAATCACCGTACCGTTTAATGCTTCAAACGTATGAAAGAGAAGAAAAAGATAGGTCGCCGGGAGTTCCTGAAAGTCGCAGGTACCGGTGCCGCCGTAACGACGGCGGCGTTGTATGGCTGCAAGCCCCGCTCTGCGGGAAGCGCCTCTGAGGCAGACGGCGCACAGCAGGGGCAGATGACTTACCGTACCAACCCCAAGACGGGCGAACGGGTGTCGCTGCTCGGGTACGGCTGTATGCGCTGGCCGACCGTCAGCAGCGGCAGCGCCCGTGACAGCGGCGACGAGATCGACCAGGAGATGGTCAACGCGCTGGTCGACCATGCCATTGCCCACGGGGTGAACTATTTCGACACTTCGCCCGCCTATTGCCGGGGGCATTCCGAACATGCCACGGGCGTGGCGCTGAGCCGCCATCCCCGCGACAAGTATTTCATAGCCACCAAACTGTCCAATTTCGCGCCCTCGACCTGGAGCCGCGAAGCCTCGATGTCCATGTACCGCAATTCGTTCCGCGAGCTGCAGGTCGATTATATCGACTACCTGCTGCTGCACGGCGTGGGCATGGGCAGCGGCATGGAGGAGTTCGAAGCCCGCTACATCGACAACGGGATGCTGGATTTCCTGCTTGCCGAGCGTGAGGCCGGCCGTATCCGCAACCTCGGGTTCTCCTACCACGGGGACATCGCGGTGTTCGACCACCTGCTTGCGCAGCACGACCGCTACAAGTGGGACTTCGTGCAGATACAGCTCAACTACGTGGACTGGAAACACGCCAAGGAGGTCAACACGCGCAATACCGATGCCGAGTACCTGTACGGCGAACTGGAGAAGCGCGGTATCCCGGCCGTCATCATGGAGCCGCTGCTGGGCGGGCGCCTTTCGAATGTCCACGACCACATCGCCGCCCATCTCAAACAGCGGCGCCCGTCGTCGAGCGTCGCTTCGTGGGCGTTCCGTTTCGCGGGGTCGTTCCCCGGGGTGCTGACCGTGCTGAGCGGCATGACCTACATGGAGCATTTGCAGGACAACCTGCGTACCTACTCGCCGCTCGACGAGCTGACCGATGCCGACAAGGAGTTTCTCGAGGAGACGGCGCAGCTGTTGCTCCGCTACCCCACGATCCCCTGCAACGACTGCAAGTATTGCATGCCGTGTCCCTACGGGCTGGACATCCCGGCCATCCTGCTGCACTACAACAAGTGCGTCAACGAAGGGAACGTCGCCACCTCGTCGCAGGACGAAAATTACCGCCGGGCGCGCCGGGCGTTCCTCGTGGGCTACGACCGCAGCGTCCCCAAACTCCGCCAGGCCAGCCATTGCATCGGCTGTAACCAGTGCGTGCCGCATTGCCCGCAGAATATCCGTATCCCGCAGGAACTGCACCGCATCGACCTGTTCGCCGAACATCTCAAACAGGATAACCTATAGGCCTTCCGGCCCCGCAGCCAGCACGGCCTGCGGGGCTCTTTTTTCGGCTGCCCTCCGCCTGCGGGCGCCGTGTATCCGGGATTCCTGCGGAATGCCGCGCACTGTCTTCTGCCGGGGATCCCGCAGCGAAGCTTCCGGCGATGGTGGCTCTGCGCGTCGGCGTATGAGCAGCAGGCATCTTTCCGGAGCCTGTGGCGCAGGTTTGTGCGGGCCGGAGCAAGAAGCGCGATGCCGGGCTTTCCAGCAAAGCCCGGCATCGCCTTGTCTTGGCGGGTGGCGCCTATTGCGCGTCCGCCTTCGAATATTCCGAGAATTCGCACCCGAAGCGTTCCACCAGCATGTTGTCCATGGCGTCGGCCCGCAAAGCCAGGTCGACGATGTTCTTCCGGATCTCCTCCTCCGATTCGTCGGTGATGTCGGAGAGGTGTATGCGGTATGCGATGTAGATCTGGCGGCCTTCGATCCCCAGTTTATAGGGGCCGAAATCCTCGCTCAGCATGTAGTCCAGCACCGGTTCCACCTCCTTTTTGGGCAGCAGATTGATCGGCGAGGTGGAGAACAGGTAGTTGTTGTCGTAGACGAAGATGCGAATCTCCGAACTTCCCTTGTGGAATAACCACGAGTCGTAGCCGTCGCGTGCCAGCACAGGGTTGACCCCCATCTGTTCGATGGCCGATTCGACGAACCCGCCCAAAGGCGATTGTTCGCGTTCTTCGAAGACGCCTTCGGGCAGCTTGTCGCCGCACGACGGGCAATACTCCTCTTCCTGGGCGATCAGCTCCTCGCAGCTGCCGCACTGCACTTGGAATACCGTGCGGTTGAGGTCGCCGATCGTATCCAGCAGTGCGTGCAGCGTCTCGACCCGGATGCCGAAGCCCATGTTGTCGGCCTGCGTGAACTTGCTCACCGTCACGCCCACCACCCGGTTGTCTTCGTCGAGGATCGGGCCGCCCGAGTTGCCGGGGTTCACCGCGGCGTCGGTTTGGATGTAGTATTTGCCGTCCATCAGCTGCTTGGGCGACGACACCGAACCTTCGGTGATCGTGAAGGGCATGCCGTAGGGATACCCGGCGACGTAGACCTTGCGGCCGATCGTCAGCGTGTCGTCCTCGGCGAGCGAAATGTCCGGCAGCGAGGAGAAATCCCCTTCGGCCGCCAGCAGGGCGATGTCCATCGCCGGGTTTGCCAGCACGACCTTGGCCAGGTACGGGTTGCGCTCGTTGTCGTGGATGGCGACGGTGCGGAAGCCCTCGGTCACGTGGTAGTTCGTCACGAAAAGGTCATAGGCCTTGAGGTAGAAGCAACTGCCCGAGCCGCCCGAATGGGTCACTTTGAATACCGTCTTGTAAATATTGTTCTGTTCCATAGGATATACGGGTTTAGAGCGGTTATTTTTGTTGCCCGAGGGCCTGTTCCATCATTTTTTGCTGGAATTCCTGCGCCAGCCGCATGTATTCGGCCATGTCGCCTTTGGCCAGTGCCTCCTGCATCGCGGCCTGCATCTGCGCGACCTCGCCCTGCATGGCGGCGGCCATCTGCTGCACCTGCTCCGCGGCGGCCGCACCGGCGATGCCCAGCTCCCCGGCGTCGAAATCCCCGTCGTCCGCCGAGAGGTCGTCCTCCATGATTTTTTCGAGTGCTTCGTACAGGATCTCCGAAGCTTCCTCCATCGTTTTCCCGGCCGACTTGCCGAGCGCCCCCGCTACGACGGCGTTCAGGTCGTCCTGCACGTCGTTGTAGTAATACATTTCGTAGAACTTGTAGAGGATGCGGACGGTGCTACGCTCGAAATTCTCCGATTCGATGGCTTCGGTAGCCTCCTGGTACACCTCCTTGAAGTTTTCCTGCACGTTGTTGAGCGAGGAGCGGCGCTTGGTCGAAACCAGCGTGTCGACCAGGTAAAGGTCGCGCGCCATCTCCTCGCGCGGCATTGCGAGCAGCCGTTCGAGGAACGCCTTGCCCTTGGCCACCAGTTCGGCCACGGGAAGCTCCTTGTCCATGTCGTCGACCGCCTTGTCGAGGTCGTTGAGCAACTGCCCCTGCGGGTGCGCGAAGTAGGCGATCTTGTAGAGCGCGATGTCGATTACGTTCCACGAATAGCCGTACTTGCGTTCCGTCTCGTATTCCTTCACCGCGTCGAGCGTCTCGCGGCATGTCTGCCGGACGGCTTCGTAGATGCGCGTCACCTCCTCTTCCGGGTAGGGCGTCACCTGCGGTTCGTAGCTGCGTTGGGCGCCGAACTTCGTGCAGAACTCGTCGTCGTAGCGGTCGCCGACGTGGCAGATGTTGCGTAGTATGAAGTACAGTTTGTGCGGATGGCTTTGCGACAGCGGGCAGGCGTATTCCATCATCAGCCTGTCGTCTTCCTTGCGGAAACGCGGCAGCATCAGCCGGTTGATGTTCAGGTCGGCGACCTGGCGCAGCATGGCCACGCGTCCCTTTTCGGGGAGTACCAGGAAATCGGCGCTGATGTGCAGCCTGTCGTCCGCGATGCGGATGTTCACCAGGATAGATCCGTGCGGGATATGGAACTCCGTGCCGTCGGCATTGCCGTACTTGGTGCGGAATTCCGGGTTCAGGTGGTCGAGCAACTGATAGAACGCCCCGAGGTAATTGCCCTCGTTGTATTGGTCTATGGCCTGCTCGTAGGCCTCCATGTTGACCTTGCTCTGGGTCGAGCCGAGGACAGGGGCGACGAATGGGTGGGTAGTTTTCATGTAGTTTTCATTATGGCAATGCCCGGTTGTCGGGGCATCTGTCCTGTAAATTTAGGAAAAATCGGGAGAAAACCGCGCTCCCGGGCGAAAAACTTAATTTTCTTCGATCGAAAGCGTGCCGTCGGGTTTCACGGTCACCTCGGCCTCGTAGTAGATATACGACGTTTTGCCCGCGCTGCTTTCGGTCTCCTTGCCGTCCTCGGTGAAGCGGACGACGAACGACGTATGCTGCTGCCCGAATGTCTTGTTGCGGTTGAATGCCGAATTGCCTGCCGGGACATCCTCCTCGATCTGGTAGCGGCCTACCGACTTGAAGGTGTGCCCTTCGGGGAGCATGGTCTTGGCCTGTGCGATCTGTGCGGCGATTTGCGCGGCGTCGAGCTTCGTAAGGTCGATGCCGACGGTGGTTTCGTATTCGGGGGCCTCGAACGTGCGCTGCACGTCGCGCAGGGCGGTCGGTTCGAGCCCGGTCATGTAGTAGGACTGCGAAAATGCCTGGTTGTCCTTGTTGACCAGTTTTACCGAGATGAGGAACAGGTTGTCCGACAGGGTTTCACCCTCCATGAACGAAAGCGAATAGACCTTGAACTTGTCGGTGTCGACGCTCTTTTTTGCGATTTCGATGGCTTTGGCATAACTCGCCTCGGCATCCGTCGGATAGCCTGTGAGCGAGGAACAGGAGCAGATCGTTGCCGCAGCGACGCTCGCGGCGAGCAGTTTGAAAATGTGTCGCATTGTCTTTTCGGTTATAACGTTAATTGATAAAATGTTTTGCTTAGCGGACGTGTCGTGTATCGCAAAACGTTGTTTGTTCGTGGTGTATATTCTGTTATTTGAAGGTGGACTTGAAGGCGTCGAACGCATCGGAGCTTTCGAAGAATGCGCCGCGGATGACATGGTGGGCGGCCGGCAGCGAGATGGTGAATTCGTTTTCCTCCGCATCGAATTTGGTGTACTCGACGTCCGGGAGCCTGAACGACTCGTTGGTTACGGCGCCTTTTTTCACCACGGGGATCGTGACCAGGTCGCCGTCGACGGTGATTTCCCCGCCCTGGGCGATGAGCCTGCGCGCCTGCATGATCTCGCGTGCGGTGAATGCCAGCAGTGTGAGCCCGCCGACAACGAAGATGACCGTCGTGGCGGTGGCGCCCAGGATGGGCATGCGGCCGATGCGGATGCCGAAAGGATATACCAGGGGTACGATGACCATGCCGGCGCCGATGGCCAGCGATGAGAGCGACCCGCTGAAGGGGTTGGTCGGGGTGTAGTTGAATTTCTGCATATTATTGTAAATTTGGATGAATGTTGCCCGTTCGCGTTATCCGGCGGACTAAGCGCAGGACGCTCCTTTACGGCAGTCGCGGCATGACGGTCGTATTCGGTGCAAAGTTAATTGCAGGGCACCTGTTCCGAATGGGTATATAGGGGTATATTGCGGGGGGGGGATTATTTTTCAATCCGCTGGTTCTCTTTTCGTTTCATGTTCGAGAGGCGGGACAAGAGGGGGACATTTTACAATTTGGAGAGGACATCTTCCAGCGTCGCGCCCTTTGCCGAGGCCAGTTTTTCGGTGCGGATGCGCTTCAGTCGTTTTTTTACCGAGTCCTTCTCCAGGCAGACGACGCCGGCGATCTCGGCCTGCGACAGATGCATGCGTACCATGCAGCAATAGCGGATGTCATCCTCGTTCAGGGACGGGAACCGTTGGCGGAGCCGAACCGTGAAATTATCGAACACGGCGTCGGCGTGGGTGTAGATCGTCTTCCAGTCTTCATCCGACATCCGGCATTTCTTCGACTCCCCGGCCTGCTTTACCTGCGCGATGAAGCGGCTGTTGAGCTGGCGGAAGAAAGCCGTGCGCAGCTGTTCTTCCTTGCGGCGCATTTCGTCGAGCTCGTTCGCCTGCTTCATGAGGCGCTTTTGCTGGACGATCTCCCGCAGTTTTGTCCGGTGCCATATGCGCATCCCCAGCCATGCCCCGAGCAGCAGGATCGCGCCGCAGGCCAGTATCGTCCGGTATGCGAGGCGTTCGCGGAGTTGTTTCTGCCCCTCGAGGGCGGTGTTCCGGGCTTTGAGGTGCTCGTACTGCCACAATTCGCGGATGTGGAGCACATCGGCGCTGTGTATGTCGTCTTCGAGCGAATCCCTGAGGCTGCAATAATATTTCAGCGCTTCGAGGCTTTTCTTCGCCTGCCCCAGCCCTTCGTAGGCTTCCGAGGCGTGGAACGCCCACAGCGCCCGTGCGGTGAGGTCGGATGTGTCGGGGCACATCATCCGCGAACTGTCGATTAGACGCAGCGCCACGTCGTAGCGCCCCTGCTTGTTATATATTTCTGCCTTGGTCTTGATCCACGAAAAGCGGGCCCGTTCGGGGGCGAATTCGTATCCCCGTTCCCAGTACTCCTCGGCAGCGGCGTAGTCCCCGCGCCGGAGGGCGTTTTCGATCAGCATGGCCCATTTCTGGGAGGTATTTTCGGTGATTCCCTTCTCTTCGGCCAGGCGGAGCGCCTTCAGCGCATAGTATTCCATGCTGTCGTATTTGCCGAGCCCCATGTACGCATGTGCGATGTCGCCGAGCGAAATGCAACGCCAGCCGTCCCTGTCGAGGCTGTCGGCGTAGGCATAGGCCCGCATGGCGTGGCCGACCTTCTCCTCGTAGAGCCGTTGCTTGCCGCAGAAGACGCCCAGCCACGTTTCCACCACATAGTGCCTTTGCCACTCACCCGCCGCGGGCAGCGCCTGCCGGCTGTTCAGCAGCAGTGACATGGCGATTTCGGGTTGGTGGCGGCGATCGGCGATCTTGGCCGCATAGTAATAAGCCTTGTGCACACGGACAAAATCCTTCGTGTGGGTGCTGTAATAGGCGAGTGCGACGTCGGAAAGCGTGTCGCCGGTCAAGTTTTCGCCCGCGAGCCACCGCGCCTGGGTCGAGATAAGTGCGTAGCGGGCATAGTTGCGGCGAGACAGGTTTTTCGCGGGGGCGGGGATTCCCTGCAGCAACCTCACGGCACTGTCGGGGTGTTCCATGACGATCGCCTCGGCGTGCGGGACGGCTTCGGGGATGGGCTGGCAGCCGGTGGCCGGCAGGCACAGGAGGAACAGGATGGCAAAACGGACGCAATACATGGATTAGAAGTTATTTGGGGCGGGTAAACGACTTCGGCACCTTTTGTCCGGTCTGCCTCAGTGCCGCTCCGGGTCGCAAATATAGTGTTTTTTGCGGTGGGGCGTACGCTGTACCTGTTTTTTTCTTGTCCGGGAGAGCTGCTGAAAAAAGGTTTCGAAGGCGCCCGCACCACGTAGATCGCGGCGGGCCGGGGTGAAATCGAACGTGTGGACGTACGGCACCTCATGCTGGATATCCTTTCGCTCGATATCTTCACGTTCGTCACCTACCCCATTATCCGCCCGCTTATCGGGGAGCTCGCGGCGGACAGGGCCGATTTCATCACCCAGTGCAAACGCGAGAATATCGCGACCCTCATGCGGCGCCTCGGAAAACACCCGGGATCAGGCAGTACGACCGATCCGCCAGACTGCCGAATATACTTGTCGAATGCCGGCCGTACCCTTACCGCCCCGTGACGCGCATGTATTTCGCGAGCGAGGTGTGGTAGGCGGCATAGGCCGAGGTGAGGTTGTTGCGGCTCTGGGTGTAGAGCGTCTCGGCGTCGAGCAGGTCTGTGAGGGTAGCTGTCCCTGCGTCGTAGAAATTGCGGTTCTGCCGCAGGTTCTCGGCGGCCGACGTCACGGAACGCCGCGTCAGCAGGATCTGCGCATAGGACTCCTGCACCTCGCTCCACGTCCGTTCGATCTCCACGGTCAGCATCTCGCGGGCCTGCTGCCGGTCGTTCTCGGCCTGCTGCTCCCGGATGCGGGCCTTCTTCAGGGCGTGCGCCCCGCCCCACCAGTCGGAGATAGGGACCGACACCTGGGCGAAAACCAGCCCGTCGTCCACATTCTTGTCCGTCACGTTATAGTAGAGGTAGCCGGCCCCGACGCCCACCGTCGGCAGTCGTTTGCCGCGCTCCATGCGTTTCCGGTACTTCTGCGCCTCGACGTTCTTCTCGGCGAGCCGGTACTCGGCCCGGTTGTCCAGGGCCTCCTCGACCCGGACGTAGAAGGCCGCGGGCGCCTCGGGCTGGCCGAACTCCGCCGTCGCCACGTCGAAACCGCGCCAGTCGACGCCGATATGCTGTGCCAGCAGCATCTTCGAGACTTTCAGCCCGTTTTCGACCTTCAGGCGGTTCGACGCGATCTCCTGCTGCCGCAGTTCCACGCGCAGCAGGTCGTTCGTCGTCACCAGTCCGGCCTTGACCGAGAGCTCCACCTGACGGTGAATCTCCTCCAGCTGGCGTTCCACGGCTTCGATGGTCGAAAGGTTGTCGCGCAGCGACACGACCTGCCAGTAATAGGTGTCGGTCTGCTCGCGCACCTCGGCCTCGGTCTTCTGCAGCTGCAAGCGTCCGACCTCCTCGCCCAGCCGGGCGAGTTTGTTGCCGTTGACGATTTTCAGCCCCGCGAAGACGGGCTGCACGGCCGTGACGCCGCCCACAAGCCCCCGCTTGACCATCGACAGCGGCAGGTTCATCGTCCCCAGCTGCGGGATGGTCATGCCGAAATCGGCCTGCACCAGTCCGTGCTGGGCCTGGAAAACGCCTCCCGTGGCCGAGACCTGCGGGAAGTAGTTCGTAAACGCCTCGCGGCGCGTTTGCAGAGCCGCTTCGAGGTCGAACCGGCTGTCGCGGAGCGTACGGTTGTGTTCGACGGCGGCCGCACGGCATTCGTCGAGCGTCAGGGTCTGCGCCCCGGCCGGAAGGGCCGCGCAGCACAGGATCAGGTATACGAGAGCCTTTTTCATCACTTGTAGATTTTGGAGTAAAGGACCGGAAGAATCGTGACCACGAGGATCAGCGAGCCGATGCCCCCGGCGAAAATCGTGACGCCCACGGGCGCCCAGAACGTACTGCCGCCCAGCATCATCGGCACGACGCCCACGGCCGTGGTGGCCGTCGTGAGGAAGATCGGGACCATGCGGCGCTTTCCGGCGTCGTAGGCCGCCAGCTTGCCCGACCAGTGGCAGACCTTGCGCTTGTCCTCGGCGTGCTGGTACATCAGGATCACGTTCCGCACGATCATGCCCAGCAGGGTGATGAAACCCAGTACCGAGGTCAGCCCGATGGTGAAGTCGGCGATCCGCAGCCCGACGACGGCGCCGAACAGGCACAGCGACATCGAGGCCATGACCACCAGCGTGATGCCGAACTTGCGGAAGTTGACGAGGATGAAGAAGAAAATGATCACCAGCGAGATCGACAGCCCCGATGCGATGGGCGGGATGGTCTCCCAGTCGAATTCATGGGCGCCGCCCAGTTCCGTGGTGACGCCTGCCGGGAGCACCAGCTCCCGGTCGATGATGTCGCTGATGCGTGAAGTCATCCGCATGGCGTTGGCGCCGCGTTTGAGGTCGGCCGTGACGGTTATGCAGCGCATGCCGTTGCGGTGTACGATCTTGCTCTGGCTCCAGACGGGCTCCACGTCGGCGATCTGGCGCAGGGGCACGCTGACCGAAGGCACCGGCGACGAGATGTAGGTGTCCCCGATGTCGGAGAGCGAGCGCTGGCCCTGCCGTGTGTCGTTCTTGAGTACGATGGGCAGCCGGTAATCGCCCTCCCAGACCGATCCGACCGGGACGTCGCCCGAAGCCAGCGCCAGGTTGACCGCGGCCAGCGTCCGCGTGACGCCCAGCTGCGATGCCGTGACGGGATCCAGCCGCACGTCGATGACCGAACGGGGGTCTTCGTAGTCGGAGTGTACCCATTGCAGCTCGGGCATCCGGCGCATCCGCGCCATCAGGCCGTCGGCCGCGGCGCGCAGCGAGTCGATGTCGCTGCCGTAGAACCGGAACTCCAGCGAGGGGACGTTCTGGTAGTCGAGCTGCTTGAATTTGACATAGGCCTCGGGGAAACGGTCGGCCCATGCGTCGGCATACTGGTCGAGGATATCTTCGGTGTCGTCGACCGAGGTGGTGTTGACGATGAACTGCGCGTAGTTCTTACCTGCGATCTGCGGGGCGTAACTCATCTGGAAGCGCGGCGAGGAGCATCCGACGAACGAGGTGACCGATTTCACGCGCGCATCGTCATGCAGCACCCGGTAGACCGAGTCGGCTACGGCGGCGGTGCGCTCCAGCGGCACGTCGGGGCGCAGGTAGATCTCCACGGCGAACTGGTCGCGGTCGGCGAAGGGCACCATGCGCAGCTTGAGCTGCGTGGCGATCAGCAGCGATACGATGACCGAGGCGATGCCCATCGAGATCGTCAGCCAGCCGTGGCGGAACGTCCACGCCAGTACACGGCGGTAGAGGTCGTGTACGCGGTCTGTGACCGACTTGCCCTCTTTTTTCGGCTGTACGGCGGGGATGATGAGGATTTCGAGGAACGGGATGACCAGTACGGCCAGCAGCAGCGAGACCATCAGGTTGATCGTGATCGTCCACGGGAAATAGGTCAGGAAGTCGCCCATCATGCCCGTCATGGTGAAGAGGATCGGATAGAAGATCATGCAGATGCAGACCGTGGCCAGCAGCAGCGACGGGAAGAACTCCCGGGCGCTCTCGACCGCCGCGAACCAGCGCGAGTGGCCTCGCCCGAGGTAGTCGAGGTAGCCGTCGATCACCACGATCGAATTGTCGACGATCATACCCAGCACCACGACCAGCGCCGCGAGGGTCACCGTGTTGAGCGGGATGCCGCACAGGTACATGATCCCCACCGAGATGAAGGTCGACAGCGGGATGGTGATGGCCGCCACGATGGCCGACCGCAACGGGAAGAGGAGCATCATCACGGCGATGATGATGGCCATGGCCACGAACAGGTCGCGCAGAAACGAGTGCACCGAGTCGCCGACGACCTTGGCCTGGTCGGCTATGCGCTGCACCCGGACATCGGCCGGAAGCTCCTCTTCGATGAAGGTGTGCAGGACCTCGTCGACCTCGCGGCCGTACTCCACGATGTTGTTCCCGGCCTGCATCTCCATCGACAGCAGCACGCAGCGGTGGCCGTTATTGAGGATGTAGCTGTCCGGATCGTCGTATTCGCGCACGACGCGCGCCACGTCCTTCACCCGCAGGACGTGCCCTTCGGGATCGCTCCAGACGATCTGCTCGGCGACCTCCCGCTCCCCGGCCAGCGACGGCGCGATGTGGATCGGGGTCTCGGTTTCGGCGTTGCTCACCGAGCCGCCCAGCGGTGTCAGCCCCTGCGCGGCCAGCGCCGCGGAGAGCACCTTCTCGCCGATGCCGTAGGCCGCCAGACGCGCATGATCGACGTAAACCGAGATCTGCTCCTGCTGCACGCCGTAGGGGCGCAGGTTGGAGACCGACTCGATGCGGCGCAGGCGGTCGCTCAAATCGTCCATATACCCTTTCAGTTCGCGGTAGGAGCGCGTGTCCGACTCCAGGGTGATCAGCAGCGCCGAGGTGTCGCCGAAATCGTCGTTGGTCACCACGGCTGCGACACCCGCAGGCAACTGCATCTTGAACGCCGCCAGTCCGTGCTTGATTTTCGACCAGACCTCGTCCTTGTCGTTCACATCGTCGTTCAGCTCGACCATCACATAGCACATGCCGTTCTGCGACGTAGAGGTGGTCTTCGCACGCTTCACCTCCCTGTAGGTCATCAGGAACTGTTCGAGCGGCTTCGCCAGCTGCTCTTCGACCTCCTCGGCCGTCGCCCCGGGATAGACGCCCACGACGACGCCCTGCCGGATCGTGTATTCGGGAAACTCCTGCTTGGGGATGCGCGCGAGGGCGTAGATGCCGAACACGAACAGGCAGCCCACGATCAGGAAGGTGATGCGGAAATTCCGCATCGACCAGGCTATTACGCTATTCGAACCTTTCATCGCCATACGACTTTACTGCCCTCGCCGATCTTCTGCATGCCGTCCACGACGATGCGGTCGCCCGCCGCGACGCCCCCGGTCAGCACGATGCCGTTGTTCACCAGCCGCCCCGTCGTGACGGTCGTACGCACGGCCGAATCGCCGCGCACGGTCCACACGAAACGGTTCCCGTCGCCCGCCTGCTGCACGGCGCGCACCGGAACGGCGATCTCCTCGGCCGACTCTGCGGGCGAAACCGTCACGCGGCACACCATCCCCGGCAGCAACTCGCCCGCGGCGTTGTCCAGCGTGGCGCGCACGTCGTAGGTGTGGGCCGCGGGGTTGGCCACGGCGCCCTTTTCGATCTTCCCGGCGGGGAACACCCGGTCGCCGAGCGCGGCGACG
>ERZ831634.3159-NODE-3159-length-12817-cov-3.923445_pt1 | contig 12817 bp, 12 predicted proteins | sample MGYA00519953_ERZ831634 | MGnify/ENA primary metagenome ERZ831634 (study PRJEB31850, sample SAMEA3708718) | human gut metagenome | biome: human gut; feature: human-associated habitat; material: faeces | place: China | collected 2014 ... | reverse complement strand
ATTACCTGTGGTCGGACTATCTCCGACTGAATCAGTGCCATGCCCGGCACACTAGTAAAAGGCAGTTTAAACTAAACTGCCTCATAGTTATTCTTCGTTATGTAATCCTAATTCTTCCATTCTCTTTGGTGCATAGTTTTCATACTTAGGATGAGGATGATGATGATCTTTCCAGTATTCTTCTGCAATAGGTGCCCATTCTTTTGCATAGTCTTCACACTTATCACATAAGTGATCTGCTGTTTCAGGAGATTCCATATTGGTATCATGCGCACCTGTACGTTTCACCATTTCTCTTAATAATGATGGATTTTCCAACATTGGACAAGGTCTTAAATGATTTTCATTAAATGGCTGTTCTTCATGATAAGCCATGAATAGAGGTGACTGCAACATTTCAAGAATTGAGTTTTCATGAATATTTGTATTTGAATAATGAATAAATACGCATGGTTCAGCATCACCATTTGAGTTGATATGGAAGTAGTTTCTACCACCGGCAATACATCCACCAACATATTCACCATCATTCTGGAAATCCATTGGATAGAAGTTAATATCACATTTATCTGAACGAATATATCTAATACGATCAATCATATATTTTCTCTGTTCCATTGTTGGTAATAGATCAGTGACTGCATTGTTTCCTACTGGCATATAATGGAAGTAGAAACCAAAGCGTGCTCCTTTATCTGTAATCATCTTAAAGAACTCATCACTTGTGACAGCTTCTACATTATATTTTGTATAACAGATAGATGTACCAAAGACGATACCATATTTCTTTAATAGATCCATAGCCTTCATAACGGCTACAAAATGACCATCACCACGTCTTGCATCATTTGTTTCTGGAGTTCCTTCAATAGATAATAAGAAAGTAATATTACCAAGTCTAACTAACTCTTTACAGAATGCGTCATCAATCAAAGTAGAATTTGAGAAGATTGCGAATTCTACATCATTGTGCTTTTCTGCAAGTTTAATGATTTCCTTCTTTTTAACAAGTGGTTCTCCACCTGTTAATAAATAAAGGTACACACCTAGTTCCTTACCCTGTGTAACAATCTTATCCATATCTTCAAAAGTTAAGTTGCTTTTATGTCCATAAGTACCACTCCAGCATCCTTCACAATGCATGTTGCAGGCACTTGTTGGGTCAAATAGAATCAACCAAGGAATATTACAGTTATATTTCTTACGGTTTTCACGAATTGTTTTTGTACCTCTAAAGAATGCTTCATAACCTAGATTTAAAGCTGTCTTTTTAATGAATTCTGGGTTTGCTTCATCAATCACACTATTGATATAGTTCACCCATTTATTGTTTGGATCCTGTACAGCCGTTCTAGCAGCATCATAATTTTCCTTAGTAAATCCTTTACCATAGAACTTTTCTCCAAGATCAATTAATTTTAAATATTCTGCATTACGATCCTTATCTAATCCTTTCACAATACGGTCAATCACAACTTCCATTGCTTTTCTTTCAGCAGCATGTGATACTTTATCTAATGTATTCATAATCAACATCCTCTCTCTTTCACATATTCTCATTTTAGAATGTTACGAATAAAAGTCAACAAAAATGACCATTGTTCATTTAGTCATTTTTCTAAATTTGCTCAAAAATATGTATTTATTTCTTACAAAAAATATGAAATGCACAAATTTTACACAACTTTAATATATAATTTATATAAACTAAATATCACTCATATTAGTATAATGATAAAATTAACGCTATAATGAGACTATGGAGGAATGATTATGAATATTTATAAAGACAACCGAGAATTGTCTTGGTTAAAGTTTAATGACCGCGTACTTATGCAGGCCAAAGATGAAAGTGTGCCGTTAGGAGAGCGTCTGACTTTCATTTCTATTTTCCAGACGAACCTGGATGAATTCTTTAGAGTGCGTTTAGGATTCTTATTTGATCAGGCTTTGTTTTATCCTGCCCTAAAGGAGAACAAAACAAATATGACATCTTCTGAACAGATCAAAGCCTGTGAGAGAAAGGTGAAGTATCTATATAAGAAGAGAGATAAGATCTATTCAACCAATCTTGAAAAGATGAAGGAGTATGGTGTAGAGCTTGTTAATTATGATGATATAAAGGATAAAGAAGACAAGAAATTCCTCGAACATTATTTCACACAGGAAATGCTTCCACTTGTATCACCACAGGTTGTTTCTAAAAGACAGCCATTTCCTTTCCTTAATAATGGTGAACTCTATATTGTGACTCAATTAGAAAGTAAAAAGGGTAAGAGAAAGATGGGGATTGTTTCATGCTCTGCCGCTTTTGATGAAAGACTTATTGCGTTACCTAGCAAACCTGGTAAGTTCATTTTGGCAGAAGAAATTGTGAAAAAGTATCTTCCTGTTATTTTCCATGGACAAACAGTTAAGAATGCTTCTATAATTCGTATTATAAGAAGTGCTGATATTGAAGAGGATGATTATTCTTTACAGGAACATGAAGACTATCGTGAGATGATGGAAACTCTTATAAAGCAGAGAAGAAAGCTTGCACCTTTAAGAATGGAAATGTCTCCAGGTCTTGAAGATATTGAAGTAGATATGTTGAAACATTTCTTAGATCTTTCTAGTGGTCAGATATTTGAAGTAGACAGTCCGTTAGAGTTCTCATTTGTATTTACTTTACAGGATTATTTAAAATCACATCATCCAGAATTATTCTATAAGCGTTTAGAAGCGCGTAATTCTCCACTTGTAGAAAATACTGTCCCTATGATTAAACAGGTATTAAAGCATGATATACTACTTTCTTATCCTTATGAATCTATGGCACCATTCTTAAGATTCTTAGACGAAGCAAGTCGTGATCCACAGGTGATCAGTATTAAGATGACACTTTATCGTGTTGCAAAGAATTCTAAGGTTGTTAAGAGTTTAATTCGTGCTGCAGAAAATGGTAAGGATGTCACAGTCCTAGTAGAGCTTCGTGCACGTTTTGATGAAGAAAACAATATTGCCTGGTCTAAACAGTTAGAGAGTGCTGGATGTCATGTCATTTATGGTTTAAGTGAATTAAAGGTTCATTCCAAACTATGTCTTATTACTTATCGTACAGATGAAGGTATCAAGTACTTAACTCAGATTGGTACTGGAAACTATAACGAAAAGACTTCTAAGCTTTATACTGACTTCTGTTTGATGACTTCAGAACATGCTTTTGGTGAAGAAGCCAATGAGCTCTTTACACATTTATGTTTAGGTGAAACAGATCATAATGCGAATGTATTATTAGTTGCACCTCATTGTATGATTTCAAAAATCTTTGAAAAGATTGATAAGCAGATTGCTCTTGCAAAAGCTGGTAAACCTGCTTATGTAGGCTTTAAGTGTAATGCAGTGACAAGTAAGAAGATGATTGAAAAGCTTGTAGAAGCCAGTCAGGCAGGTGTTAAGATTCAATTAGTTGTCAGAGGTATCTGTTGTATTATTCCTGGTATTAAGGGGTATACAGAAAATATACAAGTTATATCTATTGTCGGACGTTATCTAGAACATTCTCGTATTTATATATTTGGTAACAAAAATCCAGAAGTATATATTTCTTCTGCCGACCTAATGACACGTAACCTAGAAAGACGTGTTGAAGTCGGTGCACCAATTCATGATCCTCGTATCAAGAAAACTATTCTTAATATGTTTGATATAATGCTTCGTGATAATGTGAAAGCATCACGTTTATTAAATGATGGTACATATAAACGTGTAAAGAATAAACAGGAGAAAATCAATAGTCAGGAATACTTCTTTAAGAAGAAAGTATAAGGGAGGTACAATATGCGCGTTGGTATTTTAACAAGCGGAGGAGACTGTCAGGCCCTTAATGCAACTATGCGTGGGTTGGCTTTAACTCTTTATAGAAATGTAAAAGATGTTGAAATCATCGGCTTTATCGATGGTTACAAAGGATTAATGTATGAAAAATACAGAAAGATGAAGCCCAAAGATTTTTATGATATTTTAAACGTAGGTGGTACAATTCTTGGAAGTTCTAGATGTCCTTTCAAGCGTATGCGTATTATTGAAAATGGTTTTGATAAAGTCAAAGCCATGAAGAATACTTATAAGAAACTTCAATTGGACTGCTTAGTTGTACTTGGTGGTAATGGTTCTATTAAAAGTGCTAATATGTTATCACAGGAAGGATTGAATGTAATAGCATTACCCAAAACTATTGATAATGATGCCTGGGGTACTGATTATACATTCGGCTACTCTTCTGCTACTGCAATTGCGACACGTTATCTAGATGAAATCAAGACAACTGCCGCAAGTCATAGTCGTGTCTTCGTGATTGAAGTCATGGGTCATAAGGTAGGACATATCTGCTTATCTGCAGGTATTGCAGCAGGTGCTGATGTCATTCTCTTGCCTGAGATTCCATATGATATTAAAGTAGTTGCGAAAAAAGTAAAAGAAACATTAAAGAACGAAAAGAACTATGCGATTATTGCCTGTGCAGAAGGTGCTATTTCTGAAGCAGATGCCTTAATGAAGAGAAAAGACTATAAAACAAAGGTTCTTGCAAGAAAAGGTCGTTCTGTAGCTTATGAAGTAGCTGACGAATTAAGTCAGGAAATCGATGCGGAGATTCGTGTATCATGTATTGGTCATGCACAACGTGGTGGTAACCCTAATAGTTATGATCGTGAAATTTCTACACGTTTTGGTGTAGAAGGTGCAAGATTGATCATCAAGAAACATTATGGTGAATATGTTGTATTACAGGGCAATCATGTAACACATATCCCATTAGAAGCGACTGCAGGAAAATTGAAATTTGTAGATACTGAGGGAGAAATCGTACAGAGCGCAAAGCTTGTAGGTATCTCATTTGGTGAGTAAACTGTTCGCAAGAACAGTTTTTTTGTGTATAATGTAAGTTAGGTGATACTATGCATAAACTAACATTTTGGAAAAAGATAGGACTTTCTATAATTGTCCTTGTAACTATACTTGTACTTATTAATCATAAACTCAATAAAGATACTGATACACCAAATAGACTGACTCTCTCTAACCTATTTACTGTAGATGTGAAGAAATCCCATGTCCCATGGATTACAACTGCAGATAATAACAAACAGGAAGCTCTTGATGTAGTGAATCGTAAGATGGCATCTACTATTAAGAATTTTATTCACAAAGAAGAGAAGAATGGTGGCTACTATTTTGTAACTCATAAAGTGATTTATAATACAGATCAGCTTTTCACACTCAAACTAGAATTACATAAATCACAGGCAGACAGTTATACAAAGAATGTTTATTATACAATTAATAAATCTACAGGGAAAAGCACTCCCCTTTCTGCTTATTTCAAGAACAGTGATTATAAAGATGTGATTTCTAAAGAAATAATAAGACAAATGAAAGCAGAAATGAAAAAAGACACCAATAAAGTCTATTGGTGTCAAAAAGGTGATAACCCACGCTTTAAAACTATTTCTAAGAATCAAAGCTACTATATTAATAAACAAGGTGAGCTTGTCATCTGTTTTGATCAATTTGAAGTGGCTCCGGGTTATATGGGAAACCCTACATTCACAATAAAAAATGACTTACTTGACGACTACTTCAAATAGTCGTCTTTTATTTTGTGAAGACAAGATTATTTTCTCTTTTGTATAAGTATCTTCTCAATAATTCCTGTGCTAAAGAATCTGGCTTAATGATATTCATTGCATCTTTCAAATCATACCATTTTGCATAATCTACTTCTTCATTACAATGAAATGATTCATTTTCCACAACGACGATATAGTTATTTATGTATGTATTCGTACGTGCATAGTATTCATTGTCATTGAATTCATAAGAAGAAATAGTAAGCCCTGTTTCTTCTTTGACTTCTCTAAAGAGGGCCTGCTTTGCATTTTCACCTTTTGTGACATATCCAGCTATTAAGATATTATCCTTACGTCCATATTGTTGGATGAGAAGGATTTTATCTTTTTGGGGATTGAGTACCAAAGCACTTACTGCACTATTGAACATCGGGAATCTGAATTCCTGACAATGAGGACAATAAGGAACCATACCATCTATCCCATTTTCTTTTTCTATTAATTCATGACCACATTTCACACAATAACTCATTGATTTTCTTTTCTCCACTTCTTAATTTCATCTAATCTATTCTTATATTGTTTCTCTGCACCCTGATTTGTAGGAAGATAATACTCTTTATCTTTCAATGAATCAGGCAGACATTGCATATTCGTAATCTTCTCTTTTGTATCATGAGCATATTGATAGCCTTCCCCATAATGTAGTTCCTTCATAAGTTTTGTAGGTGCATTACGAATAACTAATGGTACAGGTTCAGATAATTCTTTTAATGCATCTTTTTTAGCTGTTTCATAGGCTAAATATAAGGCATTAGATTTAGGTGCCATGGACATATAGACAACAGCCTGCGTTAATATCACTGAACATTCAGGCATACCTATATAATGGCAGCTTGTATAAGCATCATTCGCAATAGACAAAGCACGAGGATCTGCTAAACCAATATCTTCACTCGCAAAACGAATCACTCTTCTTGCGACATAAAGAGGATCTTCCCCCGCTTCCAACATTCTTGCCAGCCAATAAACAGCCGCATCAGGATCAGAATTACGCATTGATTTATGCAAAGCACTTATCAGATTATAATGTTCCTCACCCTTCTTATCATATAAAAGAGATTTCTTTTGTGTGCATTGTTCAATGATGGTCTTAGTAACATGAATAATTCCATCATGCTCATCACTATTATTAATTACCATTTCTAAAGTAGATAATGCATTTCTTGCATCACCATTACTAAAAGCTACAATAAGGTGTAAACAATCATCGGACATATCTATATTTAAGTCTCCAAATCCCTTAGGACTTGTAATCGCATGCTTTAATAATGATACAATATCCTCTTCTTCAAGTGCATTGAGGACAAAGACTTTACAGCGTGATAAAAGAGCTCCATTGATTTCGAATGATGGGTTTTCAGTTGTTGCACCTATAAGTATGATGCTTCCTTTTTCTACAAAAGGTAAAAAAGCATCTTGCTGGGATTTATTAAATCGATGTATTTCATCCACAAAAAGAATTGTCTTTTCACCAAAGACACGATTGTTTTCTGCCTGCTTCATCACTTCTCTTATTTCTTTAATACCACTTGTCACAGCAGAGAAATCAATAAAAGAAGAATGTGTATGGGAGGCAATAATTCTAGCAAGTGTGGTCTTTCCTACACCCGGTGGTCCCCAGAAGATCATTGAAGAAATAGAATCTGTTTCTATGAGTCTTCTTAGTATTTTTCCTTTTCCTACAAGATGTGTCTGCCCGACAAATTCATCAAGATTATCAGGTCTGAGTCTTGAAGGAAGAGGTTCATTGAATGTTTCTTCAAAGAGTGTCATAAAAATACCTCCTATGACAAAAATAGTATTACAGTATAAAGAAACTGTCAAATAAAGATATGATTAACCACCCAAGAGTAATAAAGGGACCAAAGGGAATCATCTTCTTTTTGTTTATAAAAGAGAAGATGATTCCTAAGAAACAGGCAATAGATAAAATACTTAATGTTTGATAGAAGCCTAAGGAAAGACTACAGACACCTAACATCTTGATATCTCCCCCACCTAATCCTTCTTTTCCAGTAATCTTATAAAAAAGATAAACAAATAAAACAAGAAATAACATAAATATAAGAGATTCTTTGAGATACACAATCTTAAAGCTACATAATAAGCTAATAAGAAGATATGTATCAGGTATTTCATAGAGATGTAAGTCAATAATAGAAATAATATAAAAGCATGTGAAAGAGACAATATGAGAAAAATAGAGGGTGGTTAAACCATCATGAATATAAAATAAGACAAATAAAAAGCCTGCAGTCAATTCATGAACAAGCAGACTCATATTAAGCTTATGATGACAATAACGACATTGTCCTTTAAGTAATATATACGATAATACTGGAATAAGATCTAATATATATAATGTATGTCCACAATGTTCACAATGACTTCTTCCAAGTATTGATTCGTGTGTGATATAACGATGTGACATACAGGATATAAAACTGCCAAAACATGTACCTATCATAAATATAAGCAGTGGCATAACTCCTCCTTAATGATGTGTGAGTGATTCAATTAGTTTACTAGAGGCAATGCTTTGTGATTTATTAGGATCCTTAACTAAGCATACCTTTCGATGTGGTAAGGATTGAATCAACGGGATTTCATAGATTTCTCCCTTATCTAGGTATGGCTGGGCTAGTTTTCTAGGATAGAAAGCAATACCTAAATTATGAACAATGAGAGGGATAATCTGATCTGTTGTAGAGACTTCTATATCAGGATGGAAAGAAACACCATTATCTAAGAAATATTGGTTATAGAAGTTTCTTGTTCCTGTCTGACTTGTAAGAGAAATAAAAGGTGTATCCTTAAATTCATCTAGAGAGTGACATTTTGATGCAAAGTCCTTATATTTCTTCCCACAAATGAGAATATCCTCAAAATGGTCAAGTACTGAGACCTGTAATAAATGTGGTAAGTCTATCGGCGTTGTAACAACAGAGAAATCACATAAATCATTTCTTAATGATTCTAATGCTTCTGGTGTTGTATGATTTGTGATACGCAGGCGTACATGTGGATATTGTTCGTGAAAACGTTCTAGATGATCAAAAAGGAATATACGTAGTGCATTCTCACTAACACCTAAAGTAATCAGACCGCTGTTTAATTCCTTTTCTTTCTGTAATTCACTTTCTCCTAGTCTTAAATGTTCCTGGGCAATTGCTACATGTTCAAATAAGTTTTCTCCCTCTGGTGTTAATTTTACACCTCTATTTGAACGAATAAAAAGTTTACAGCCTAGTTCGCTTTCTAGATTATTGATATAACGGGTGATATTAGGCTGGTTGTTTCTTAACATCTCTGCCGCCTTTGTGAAGCTCTGGTATTGTGCTACATAGTAGAATATTCTGTAATAATCATAGTTTGCCATAAGCGCCCTCCCATATAATAATCATATCATCAGTATATCAAAAATACTTTTTACATATTTCTGTTCATTCAGTATAATGCATTTGATTTAAATTTACAACGGAGTATGTTATGAAAGACAAACTTATTCAATGGTTTTTACGTGAAAGACAGATGTCTGAAGCTTTTATAAATAGTATCTTTTTAGCAATGTCAGGTGGCTTTCAGGATGCTTATACTTATTTTGCACGTGGTGGTGTTTATTCGAATGCCCAGACAGGCAACGTCGTATTATTAAGCAATCATCTTATGTGTGGCGAATGGATGACTGCATTAAAATATTTATTACCTTTAATTGCCTTTGCATCCGGAATATTTATTGCGGATATCGTGCATTCTCGCTTTAAATATGCACAGAAGATGCATTGGAGACAGGGAATACTTGTCATAGAAATAGTGATTCTATTCTTTGTAGGACTCATTCCTCATCATTTAGATAACTTAGCAACTATTCTCGTCTCATTCTCATGTGCTCTGCAGGTACAGACATTTAGAAAAGTAAGTGGTTATTCTTATGCATCTACTATGTGTATTGGAAATATCCGTAATGGGACAAGTGCTTTGGCTGATTATACAGAAACCCATAATAAGGCCTCTTTAAGACGTGCATTCTACTATTATGGTATTATTTTCTTCTTTGGACTTGGTGCAGGACTCGGTGGTCTATTCTCTAGAGGAATGTCCATTCATGTCATCTGGGTATCAAGTATCCTGCTTATTATCAGTTTCTTTATTATGAGCCTAGAAAAACTAAGAGAGTAGGGAGATTGATCTCCCTACTCTTTTTATACGCTTAAATGGTTTTATTTTCTCAACTTATTGACTGAAATAAACTGTATACCTCCAGGAATCTCTTCTATCTCTTTAAGATAGTGAGTGATATCCTGTTTACCTACAAGTGGCTTAAGTTCTTCTAGATACTTATTTAATAGTTGTTCAGGATAGTCTAATAAATCATGATAATATTCTTCAAGAATATAGAGACCCGGTGTTTGTATAACTAAATCAAGAAGATTATCATACATGCCTTCTTCTAAGTAGATCTTATCTAATCTCGCACGAGGAGGTAGGTTCTTAAGAAGTTCATCTCTTAAAGGCTCCCATTCTTTTTTTGAATATTGTCTTTTTAATTCACGATAAAAATCAATCTGTCCATCCTCTCTTACAAGTGTCCATAAGATATCTAGATAAGAGTCACGATTATTATCTTTAAGATAAAGGTCCTTGAGACAAGATTGATACATCTTTTTAATAGATGGCTTATCTGTATTCAATGATTTCACAAAAGAAATAGCTTTTTTAATATCAAGAGAACCATAATAATCAATCAATAATTGAAACACGACTTTGTCCTCTAAATAATCCTTAAAGGTATGTATTAACACATCAATATCATAGTATTCATCAATACATTTCACAATATAACCACGAGCTGATTTCTTGTCAGGATGATTTCTAAAAGCTTCTTCTACACTTTCTTTAATCTCTTCTTTCTTTTCTACCTTTGGTAATTGATCAAAGTATTCTGGATGATCTTTTAATATGCTCTTTAATAACTGTTTGGCCTGTTTTTCACTTAATGCATCAATGAGTACATGCTCATCATAAACCGGATGACTATCTAGATAATACATCACAGCTGCCATATGCTTACAATGTGCCCCTTCTTTGGCATAAGGACAATCACAGAACATATCATTATTGTCCATCTTCACATGGTAATCTTCTGTCCCATGAACAGTGGCATAGATCACTTCTCCTACTTTACGCACATGATCCACTGCCCCTTCTTGAGCATATTCATAGCCTCTTTCTAATATTAAATCATCAAATAATTCTTCTTTCATCCTATCAGCTCCCTAATCAAAATTATAACATATCCTTAACATTAAGCATAAACATATCAATTTCGTATATTATATATACTTTTAATCACTTTAAAATGCTTATTAATATCATTATTGTATGTTTATAAGTTTATTTTTACAGAATGTCGCCGTTTACATTCAATGAACATATCTTCATTTACTATTATTTATTCTATTTTTATCATTCTATATCATTATCGTATATTTTTATTGAATATTTTTCATTATTTATCTATAATAATATCATTATCGTTTACAAGGAGTTTATTCATGTTTCCTATTCATACACAGCATATTGAAAATACAGAAAATGACATGATTTATCATGACCATGATTCTTTAGAATTTATTTATTGTCTTCATGGAGAAGTATCCTATTTAGTTAATGGAGAATCAATTACTATTCATAAAGGAGAAGCCTTTATGATTAATAGACATGTAATTCATGCTAGACTTTCTTCTAATGCACATTTAATGACAGTCTCTATTGAAAGAGACTCCTTTAACATGCATGAATCCCTATTAAGCTATTTTGATTCTTTCTTTAATCATGAGCATGCGCCTTATCTCATTATTCATGATCATACAATACATGTACTGATTACTAAATTATATGGTTTACTCAATATTCCTGAAATGAACCCATTTCTTATTTTATCTACCGCGTCTCATCTCGTTCATTTAGTAAGTATCATTCTACCTAAAGAAGAACCGCTAGAAGATTATGATAAGGTGTTAGGAATGATTCATTACTTAGAAGATAATATATCCCAAAAGATTACTATCCAGGATATGGCAGACTCTATTTCTATCTGCCGTTCTAGATGCTGCAGTTTATTTTCTCAATACCTCCATACTTCTCCTATGGTTTACTTAAATGAGTTACGTTTAGTGCATAGCACTGAATTATTATCTCAAGATTATTCTATTGTAACTATTTCTAAAATGTGTGGCTTTAGTCGTCCTAGCTATTTTAATACACAATTTAAAAAGAGGTATCATATAACACCTCTTGAATATCGTCATTCTTCTTGAATCTTTTTGAAACAATAACTAAATGTAAACACACAATAGAGTGCTGCGACAATCCAGGCTGTCTGATCAGCACAGCATATTGCAGTATAACCAGCTATTGGTACAAATACTAATGACACTGTACATCTCGCAATCATTTCAATGACACCAGAAAATATTGCGAGTCCGGAATAACCAATTCCCTGAGTTGTCTGGCGACATACATTGAGAATTGAAAGAACCCAATAGAAATACCCCATATAGGCGATATATTTTGCGGATGCATCAAGGACTGCACTATATTTTGATGAAATAAACAACATTGAGAATGTTCTACCAAATAGAATCAATAAGATTCCTACAATCACGCCATAGATAATACCTACAACAACAGTTTGTATGACACCTTTTTTGATACGATCATATTTCTTTGCGCCATAGTTCTGACTTGCGAAAGTAGAAGCCGCTGTGGCCAATGCATCAAATGGACAGATGGCAAGCTGCTTGATTTTAGCTGCTGCCGCAAAGGCAGACATATAAGTTGCACCTAAAGAGTTATTGGCTCCCTGCATAACCATTGAACCAATTGCGGTAATAGAGTATTGCAGCCCCATTGGAAGTCCCATACCAAGTAAACTCTTAACCATAGATGACTTTATTACTTTATTTTCTTTTTCTAGATGTAATACTGTAAAACGTTTTTTTATGAGTATAAGGCATAGGATACCACTGATCCCTTGTGATACAATAGTCGCAAGTGTAGCACCTGCCACATCTAGTTTTAAAATAAAAATTAGATATGAATTTTGATTATCTTTTTAGAAGTTCTTATATGCCGGTATA
>ERZ831634.3126-NODE-3126-length-12936-cov-18.468054_pt1 | contig 12936 bp, 11 predicted proteins | sample MGYA00519953_ERZ831634 | MGnify/ENA primary metagenome ERZ831634 (study PRJEB31850, sample SAMEA3708718) | human gut metagenome | biome: human gut; feature: human-associated habitat; material: faeces | place: China | collected 2014 ... | reverse complement strand
ACAACGCCATCAAGTTCACCCCGGCGGGCGGCACCATCCGCTTCAGCGTGGAAAAGCTGGGCCCCGAGGCCGAGATCTCCATCTGGAACTCCGGGCAGGGCATCAGCCCGGAGGCGCTGCCCTATGTGTTCGAGCGGTTCTATAAAGAGGACCGCTCCCGCGGTCTGCACGCCCGCGGCTCCGGTTTGGGACTGAACATCTGCAAGGTGCTGGTCAATCTGGCCGGCGGGCAGATCCGCGTGGAGAGTCAGCAGGGCGAGTGGTGCCGCTTTGTGTTCACCCTGCCCACCTGTTCCCCCAATCCTGGCGGCATGAAGCGCCTGCCGGACGCCGCCGGGCAGCCCGGCGCAGTGGAGGAACCCGCCAGCATGAAGCCGGTAGAATAAGACCCCGCAGCCAGACTGCCCCGCCCGGGCGGTCTGGCTGCTTTGGCGTTGTTGGAATAAAAATTCTGCTTACCGCTGTGACCCCCTCTTGTGAAAATGCGTTTGTCGCACTCCGCAGAGTGCGACAAACGCGGAATTAAAAATCTATTTTCCGCTGAATATGGCCAGAGCAACGCGGAGGCCATTCCAAATCGTCCTGCTTCAAAGAAAGCTGCTGCAAAATGGCAAGCCTTCGGCGGCAGCTGCGCGGCACATGGAGATGCTGCCGCGCAATGGACTTTTTGCGCCATTTACGACTTTTCGGTGAAAAAAACGGCTGCGGGTTTGATTTTTTGGCCGTTTTCATGTAAACTAAAAGATAACCATGCCCGCGTATTTTTTGCCCGGCAGAACCCTGCAAAACGCGCAACACATGGGATAAAAATTGCTAAAAATAACGGAGCGTAATGAAATATTATGGCCATCGTAAGTCCTTCGATTCTTTCTGCTGATTTTGGCAAGCTGGGTGCAGACTGCCGCATGGTGCTGGATGCCGGCGCACAGATGCTGCACTACGACGTGATGGACGGGCATTTTGTGCCCAACATCAGCTTTGGCGTGCCGGTGCTCAAAAGCCTGCACAAGGCGCTGCCGGATGCCTTTTATGACGTGCATCTGATGATCAGCCACCCGCTGCAATACGCCGAGCCCTTTATCAAGGCTGGTGCTACCCTGTATAATTTCCATCTGGAGTGCGAAGATGATATTCAGGCCACCATTGATGCCGTCCGTGCGCTGGGCTGCAAGGTGGGTCTGACCATTAAGCCCGGCACCCCGGCCGAGGCGCTGGCACCGTGGCTGGACCAGCTGGATCTGGTGCTGGTGATGAGCGTGGAGCCCGGCTTCGGCGGGCAGAAGTTCATGCCCTCGGCGCTGGAAAAGCTGCGCTGGCTCAAGGAAGAGCGGGCAAAGCGGAGCGCCCGCTACCTGCTGGAAGTGGATGGCGGCGTGGACGATACCACCGCCCCCCTGTGTGTGGAGGCGGGTGCCGATATTCTGGTGGCGGGCAGTGCCGTGTTCGGCGCAGCCGACCCGGCTGCGGCAGTGCGCCGTCTGGCCGCCCTGTGAGAGGTGCCTTACCATGGATGAACGTTTGATCCAGCAGCAGGAGCAGGAGCTTGCAAAGACGGGGCGGTACTATCTGCACGTCTGCTTTATGACCATCCCGCTGCTCTGCATGGCCTGCTTCCTGTACGGTCTGCGGCCCCTGCTGCTCTGCGGCGCGGCGCTGCTCACCGGCAACCTGTGTGACCGCTTGGTCTCCCTGCTGCGCCGCCGCGTGTATCGGGCCGGGGATTTTTCCAACGAGAGCTTTGCCCTCATCATCGCCCTGCTCATGCCCGCCACGGTGGACTGGTATGTGGTCATTATGGCGGTGCTGGCCGGTGTCCTCATCGGCAAGGAGGTGTTTGGCGGCTACGGCAGCTATCCCTTCAACCCCGCTGCTGTGGGCTACGCCGTGGCGGCGGTGTCCTGGCCGGAGCAGGTGTTCCGCTACCCCCAGCCCTATACCAACATCCCCCTGTGGGATGCCGCCGGCGTGCCGGTGTCCAGCACCATCTCGGATACCCTGCGCAGCGGCGGCAGCCTGAACATCAGCGCTATTTCGCTGGGCCTGGGCGAGTACGCCGCCCCCATGGGCACGGGTGCCGCCCTCATCCTTCTGGCCTGCGGGCTTTTTCTCTGGCTGCAAAAGGATGTCCGTCTGGGCGCTTCTGTCAGCTTTGTGGTCACCTGTGCCCTCATCGCCTTCCTCTTCCCCCGTCAGGTGGGGGTGAACGGCGTGGACATCGCCCTGCGCCTGCAGTGTGTGCGGGATGAGCTGCTGACCGGTGCCATGCTGTTCAGCGCGGTGTTCCTGCTCAACGAGCCCTACACCTGCGCCCATCACCATCTGGGCCGCATCCTGTACGGTGTGCTGGTGGGTGCGATCACCATGGGCTTCCGGTATTATGGCGTGTATGAGACGGGTGTCTGCTTTGCTCTGCTCACGGTCAACAGCATTTCCGGCTGGATGGACCGCACCGAGAGCCGCCTGTACCAGCTGATGCACCGCCCTGCGGCCGGAAAGGAGGGCGCAGAATGAAACGCTCCATTGCAGAACTGATCACCCGTGATCCTGAAAAGTTCGCCCACCATGACCGGGTGTTCAAAAATAACCCCGTTGTCATGCAGGGCATGGGTCTGGCTCCGCTGGTGGTGCTTGCCACCACGGGCAAAAATGCTTTGATGCTGGCCGTGGCTGTGGCCCTGCTGCTCACGCCTTCCCGGATGCTGGCCTGCCTGGTCAGCCGCCTGTTCCCCCTGCGGGATGAGCAGCCTGCCCCGGAAGAGCTGGAGAAAAAGCTGCTGCCCCGGGCGCTGGTGTACAGCGGCAGTGCGGCGGTGGTCTACCTTGCTGCTTATCCCATCCTGAACGCCGTGTTCGGCACTGACCTGCTGATGCTGGGCATCTACCTGCCCATGCTGGTGGTGGAACCCCTGCTGACCTACCGCTTTGGCCGTGTGCAGGAATCCATGCGCAAGGCTGTCTCCAAGGGTCTGCGCATCACGGTGGGCTACGCGCTCATCCTGTTCATCGTGGGCTGCCTGCGGGAGTGGCTGGCGCTGGGCAGTGTGTTTGGGATCCAGCTCAGCCGCTCTGTCCTGCCCATGGCATCCATGCCGGCAGGCGGTTTCATCGTGCTGGGCGTGGTGTGTGCCGTCTGGCGCGCGCTGGCCCGTAAACACAAGGAATACCTGAAAACTGAGGCGCGCGGCACGCTGGCTGCGCACCCCCGGAAGGAGGTGCAGGATCAGTGAGTGCTGTGATGAATACCATCGGTGTGGCCTTTGCCTACGCCGTGCTGGCCCTGTTTGCCCAGAACGCCATCTTTACCCGTGGTCTGGGCGTGTCGCGCCTGATCCAGCTGGTGGGTGACGAGCGCACCAGCAGCTGGTGGTTTGCCCTGCTGCTCTGTGTTACCCAGACGCTGGTGGCTCCGCTGGCGTATTTTGCGGGCAGCCAGATCGTGGATCTGCCCTACCGTGCCCCGCTCCGCCCGCTGCTCTACCTGGCCTGTGTGGCGGTGGTCTGCATCTTTGAGCACGCCATCCTGCGGGCGGTCAAGGGCCCCCGCAGCGGCCTGCTCATCCGCATCCTGCCCATTGCCGCCGTGAACAGCGGCGTGCTGGGCACCGCGCTGGTGGAGCGCACCCAGAGCTTTACGCTGGCGCAGTCCATCGGCTTTGGCCTGGGCAGCGGCCTGGGCTACCTGCTGGCTGTGATGCTGGTGACCGAGGCGGGCAACCGCCTGCGCAGCAAGGCCATCCCCGAAGCATTCCGCGGCCTGCCCATCACCCTGATCTATATCGGTGTGCTGGCGCTGGCCATCTACGGCTTTACCGGCCATTCCGTGATCCTGTAAGTTGACCCCAAGGAGGGTGGTTGATTATGGCAAGATATCCCAAACGCCAGAAGGTCAAGCGCTACCGGCGCAGCTTTTACACCCGCGAGATGCGGCTGAAAAAGGGCATCGGCATTGCGGTGCTGGTGGTGGCCGTGCTGGCAGCGGCCTGGGTGGCTGCGCCCCATGTGCTGGACTGGGCCACCCACACCTGGTATACCGTGGTGCGGGATCGTGACCTTTCCGCATCCAGTGCTGTCAGCGAGAGTGCATCTTCCGGGGCACAGAGCACCGCTGCCAGCGAACCGGCAGCTTCCTCGGTGCCGGAAAAGGAGCCGGAGCCCGAGGTCAAGGGCACTGATATTGTGACGGGCCTGTGGGCAGAGGTGGATGTGACCACCCTGACCGACGAGGCCGCCATCCGATCCGCCGCCCGGCAGCTCAAGGCACAGGGCATGACCTATGCCATCCTGACCCTGAAGGACACCGCCGGGCAGGTGTATTACGCCTCCCAGACGGCGGTGGGTGCCGCCAATGCAGCCCCCACACAGGTCGAGCTGACGAGTGTGGCATCCATCTTCAAGGAGGAGGGGTTGGTGCCGGTGGCTGCGCTGACTGCCTTCCGTGACCCTGCCGGTGCCCGGGCCGACCACGCTCTGGCCATCCGGTATCAGGGGCAGGAGTACCTCTGGCTGGACAACAAGGCTTCCGCCGGAGGCAACCCCTGGCTGAACCCCTACGCCGCGGAGACCGTGCAGTATATCGGTGATCTGATTGCCGAGGTGCACGCCGCCGGGTTTGATCAGGTGCTGCTGGAAAATGTCCGGTTCCCCTCGTCCACCAGCGCCAAGCAGGACTATGGTAACACAAACGGTGTGGACCGTGCCGGGCAGCTGACTGCGGATATCGCCGCCTGGCAGGCCCGCTTCGGAGATGCGGTGACGCTCTGGTACGGTTATTCGCTGGCCGAGGTGACCGGCTCCTCCAGCCAGCTGGGAGCCCCTGCGGCCCAGCTGGGCGTGAAGAACCTGCTGGTGAAGATCCCGTCTTCCTCTACGCTGGATGCAGCGGCCCGGGAGGAGATGACCCTCTCCCTGACCGAGGCAGGTGTGGAGCATCTGGTCATCCGGGACGATGCCGCCAGCTATTTTGAGTGATCCCTGCGTTTTTGTGAGAGGGAGGAAAGTATTATGAACAAAACACCCTGTTTTTCCCCGGCGCACATCCTGCTGCCGTCGGAACAGATCCCGGTGGGGCAGTGGGGCTGTGTGGCCTGCGATCAGTTCACCAGTGACCGCTCCTATTGGGAAAAGGCTGCGCAGGCCGCCGCAGGCGGCCCCAGCACACTGGACCTGATCCTGCCGGAGGTCTATCTGGAAGAGGATGACGTGGATGCAAGGATCAGTGCCATCCATGCGGCCATGGACGATTATACCCGGAACGTGCTGACCCGCGCGGTGGACGGCTTCATTTATGTGGAGCGCACTGAGCAGAGCGGCCGGGTGCGGCAGGGCCTTGTGGGCAGGATCGACCTGGAGGCATACAGCTATGCCGAGGGCGCGGTGCCTGCCATCCGCCCCAGTGAGCACACAGTGGAAAGCCGCATCCCGCCCCGCATGGCGGTGCGCCGGGGGGCAAGGCTGGAAACGCCTCATATTATGATGCTGGCCGATGACCCCGGCTGCACCCTCATCGAGCCCATCGGCGAGAAGAAGGAGCAGCTGCGCAAGGTCTACGAGGGCGACCTGATGCTGAACGGCGGCCACATTGCCGGCTGGGCAGTGGAAGATCCCGCCCTGCTGGCCCAGATCGACAGCGCCCTGAACGCTCTGGGCAGCCAGGAAGCCTTTGATGCCCGGTATCCCCAGGCAAAGGGCGGCGCGCCCCTGACGCTGGCCGTGGGCGACGGCAACCATTCGCTGGCTTCCGCCAAGGCCTGCTGGGAGGAACTGAAAAAGACCCTGACCCCGGAGCAGCAGCTGACCCACCCGGCCCGCTGGTGCCTGGCTGAGGTCTGCAATGTCCACTCTCCGGCCATTGAGATCGAGCCCATCCACCGCGTCCTTTTCAATGTGGACTGCGGTGCCGTGCTGCTGGCCCTCATCGCGTGGAGCGATTCCCACGCGGCAGGCATCTGCTTCGGCGATGCAAAACAGCAGTCCTTTACGCTGGCAGGCCCCCATGTGGCCAATGTGCTCAGCTTTGAACATCCCGTTGCCCCGCTGACCGTGGGCACCATTGACGCATTCATTGAGTATTTCATGGCCCGCCACATCGAGGCCCGGGTGGATTATGTCCACGATGAGCCCGCTGTCCGCGCCCTGTGCAGGCAGGGGGGTGTGGCTTTCCTGATGCCGCCCTTTGAGAAGAGCGATCTGTTCAAGGGCATCGTTATGGGCGGTGTGCTGCCCCGCAAGACCTTCAGCATGGGGCACGCAGAGGAAAAGCGCTATTATATGGAATGCAGAAACATTTTAGGTGAAGAATGACATTTAACGAACTGAATCTTTCCGCGCCTGTGCTGCGTGCTGTGGCACAGGCGGGCTATGAATCCCCCTCGCCCATTCAGGCGGCGGCCATTCCGCCGGTGCTGGCCGGGAGGGACTTGATGGGCTGCGCCCAGACGGGTACCGGCAAGACGGCTGCCTTTGCGCTGCCCATGCTCGACCGCCTGACTGCCAGCGCGCCCCGCAAAAAGGGTGCCATCCGCGCCCTGATCCTGACCCCCACCCGGGAGCTGGCTTTGCAGATCGGCGAGAGCTTTGAGGCCTACGGCAGGTATCTGACCCTGCGCAGCACCGTCATCTTTGGCGGTGTGGGTCAGGCTCCGCAGGTCGCGGCCCTGAAAAAGGGTGTGGACATCCTCATTGCCTGCCCGGGCCGCTTGAACGACCTGGTGGGGCAGGGGCTGCTGGACCTTTCCAACATTGAGATCTTTGTTCTGGACGAAGCCGACCGGATGCTGGATATGGGCTTTGTCCACGACGTGAAAAAGGTGATCGCCAAGCTGCCCAGGCAGCGCCAGAACCTGATGTTCAGCGCCACCATGCCCAAGGAGATCGAGCAGCTGGCCGCAGGCATCCTGCACGACCCGGCCTTTGTCAAGGTAGACCCGGTGTCCAGCACGGTGGACCGCATCCAGCAGAGCCTGTATTTTGTGGAGAAGGGCAACAAGAAGTTCCTGCTGCCCTGGCTCATCAAAAACCTGAAGCCTGAGGTGGTGAACGCGCTGGTGTTCAGCCGCACCAAGCACGGAGCAGATAAAATTGCAAAAGATCTGAACAAGCAGGGCATCCCCGCTGCCGCCATCCACGGCAACAAGAGCCAGACCGCCCGCGTGACGGCGCTGGAGGATTTCAAGGCGGGCAAGACCCGGGTGCTGGTGGCGACCGATATCGCCGCCCGCGGCATTGACATCAGCGAGCTGTCCCATGTGTTCAACTACGACCTGCCCGAGGTGCCCGAGACCTACGTCCACCGCATTGGCCGCACGGCCCGTGCCGGTGCCGACGGCACTGCCGTCAGCTTCTGCGCCCCGGAGGAAAAGGAATATCTGGCCGGGATCGAAAAGCTGAACCGCCGCCAGATCCCGGTTGTCTCCGGCCATCCCTGGGACGGCGCGCCTGCCCCTGTCAAGGCTGCGCCCCCGGTGCGGGGCAAAAAGCCCAAGGCGGAAGCAGAGCAGCCCGTGAAAGCAGAGAAGCCCGCCAAAGCAGAAAAGGCAGCCAAGGCCGAAAAGCCCGCTGCCCCCAAGAAGGAAAAAGCGGCTGCAAAACAGCCCAGCCCCAAGAATACCGAACCGAAAGAAGGAACATCCATGGAGGAAAACCAGAAGCGCACTTCCGGCGGCCGCAGTGAGAACCGCCGCTCCAATAATAGCCGCACCCGCCGCGAGGGCAATGCCCCGCAGCCGGCCAGCCGCGGCAGCAACGCCCAGCCCAAATTCGACCCCCACTTTGTGAGCGCCCCGGAGGCTACTCCTCTGCGCCCGGTCAAAAAGGCTCCGGCTGCGCAGCCTGCCGCAAAGCAGACTGCTCCGGCCCAGAACGGCCAGCGTCAGCGCGGCGGTCAGCCTGCCCGTGCCGAGCAGCACACCGACCGCAATGATCCGCGCACCGAGCAGCGGGCAGAACGGAACAGCCGCAATGCCCGCCCGGCCCAGAACAGCCAGAGCCAGCAGGGCAGCCGCATTAACCGCAATGCAGTGCAGAGCAGCCGCCCGGCCCGCCCCGCCAAGAGCGAGGCACCCCGCGGCCGCAGTCGGAACACCGCCCCCGCACGAGACGAGGACCCGGGCCTGATGTTGATCAGCCGCCGCCCGCCCCAGCAGAAGTTCACCAACTTTGAAGAGTATATGACCGCCCACGGCGGTGCCACCGCACCCATTGAGGATCACACCGATGAAACCTGAGCCGTTTGCCCCCTGGCAGTGCCCGCTCTGCGGCGAACCCCTGACCGGGGACACTGCCCTTAAATGCGGCAGGAACCACAGCTTTGACCGGGCAAAAGAGGGGTACTGGCATCTGCTGCCGGTGCAGAGTATGCGCACCAAGGCCCCGGGCGACAGCAAAGAGATGGTCGCCGCCCGCCGTGCTTTCCTGAACGCCGGGTATTACGGCATCTTCGGCAGAGCGCTGGGGGAACTGTGCCTTGCGTACGGCGCTGCCGCCGGGGCAGATGCACCGCTCCACCTGCTGGATGCGGGCTGCGGCGAGGGCTGGTACGACCGCTGCATTGCACAGGCCTTTGCACAGGCGGGCAGGCCGGTGCAGCTGGCGGGTTTTGATATCGCAAAGCCTGCGGTGCGTCTGGCCGCAAAGGCGCTGCCTGCCGCAAAATACGCGGTGGCATCCAGCTTTGCCCAGCCTGTCCGCACCGGATGGGCCGACCTGCTGCTCAACTGTTTCTCGCCCTTTGCGCAGGAAGAGTTCCGGCGTGTGCTGCGCCCGGGCGGACGGATGATCTATGTTGTGCCCGGTGCAGAGCACCTCTACCAGATGAAGGCTGTCCTCTACGACACGCCCTATAAAAATCCGGTGCAGGAGGTGGCCTATGAGGGCTTCCGCCCCATTGGGGAGCGGGAAGTCTCGGGCAGCATCACGGTGCCTGCCGGGCAGCTGGAGGCGCTGTTCGCCATGACCCCCTATTACTGGAAAACGCCGCGGGATGGCGCGGCCCGCCTGGCCGCCCTGCCCGAGCTGACCACGGATATCGCGTTCCGCTTCCTTGTGTTTGAAAAAGAATGATCGAAAAGCCCCCGGCCTGTGAGGATACAGGCCGGGGGCTTTTTGCGTGCAGAAAACAGGGTCACATCGCGATCCAGCCCAGTGCGTTGGCGACCGAGCTGGCCAGGATGATAGCCGCGAAGATGGGGCAGAGATACCGGAGCATAAAGTTGAACACCGGTTTGCGGCGGAAGGGCTGACCTTCCCGTGTGACCTCTTCCTCGATCTTTTCCACACCGACGATCCGGGAGACCAGCAGGCAGGTGGCAATGGCCGCAATGGGCATCATCACCGAGTTGGTCAGGAAGTCGAAGAAATCGAGGAACTGCATCCCGAACACGGTCACACTGGCAAGGGGGCCGTAGCCCAGCGCGGAAAGGCTGCCCAGTGTGATCATAATACAGCCGATGAGGAGGGTGGAGCGGGTGCGGTCCCAGCCCAACTCGTCCTCAAAGGTAGAAACAGCACTTTCGGTCAGGGCAATGGAGCTGGTGAGGGCCGCGAACAGCACCAGCACAAAGAAGAGCACGCCTACGGCAGTGCCCATGCCCATGCTGGCAAAGACCTTGGGGATGGTAATAAACATCAGGGCCGGGCCCGCCTGCAGGGTGTCAGGGTCGCCGCCCGAAAAAGCGAACACGGCGGGAATGATCATCAGGCCCGCCATGATGGCAATGGCGGTGTCGAAGATCTCCACGTTTTCCGTGGACTGCTCAATGGACACGTTCTTTTTCATGTAGGAGCCAAACGTGACCAGGATGCCCATGGCGATGGAGAGGGAGTAGAACATCTGCCCCATGGCGGAAACCACGGTCATCCACGAGAAGTTGGCCGGGTTGGGCACCAGAAAATACTTTACGCCTGCCAGTGCGCCGGGCCGTGTGACCGAGTAGAGGGCAATGACCACCGAGAGCACCACCAGCACCGGCATCATCACCTTGGAAACGCGCTCCACACCGTTGCGCACGCCCGCAAAGATGATGCCCAGCGTGATAAAGGCGAACAGCAGGAACGAGATCTCGGCCAGCAGACCGTTGGAGATGAAGCCGGAGAAATACCCGTCCGATGCCAGCGTGCTGCCATGGCCGGTGAGATACTGGGCCAGATAGTGGATGACCCAGCCGCCGATGACCGAATAATAGGGAACGATCAGGATGGGGATGACGGCGTTGATCCAGCCGCCGAACGCCAGCCCCTTCCCCTTGCCAAAATGGCTGTAAGCGCCCACCGGGCTTTTGCGGGTCATCCGGCCCAGCGCCGTTTCGGCGATGATCATGGTGTAGCCAAAGGTGACAGCCAGCAGGATGTAGATGAGCAGAAAAATGCCGCCGCCGTATTTTGCGGCCAGATACGGGAAGCGCCAGATATTTCCCAACCCGACCGACGCACCGGCGGCAGACAGCACGAATCCGAGTTTGCCGGAAAACGCGCTGCGCTTGTGGTGAGTTTCCATGTTTTTTTCCTCTTTTCCAATTGATAAACTCAAGTGTAACATAGAAGAAACGGGATTTCAACGAATCGCAGGCGTTTCACCGGTGGAGAGATTTCAGGCGAAAGGTGAAGAAAAGTGAATCATTTCCTGGTAAAGGGCTCCATGCCGTGCTCCTCGGGGGTGTAGTATTCCATCAGGGAGATATAGTTTTCCGGGTGGTGGCAGAACGCCGCGCGCAGAACGCTGTCCAGCTCGCCCCGGGCGGTGAGCAGACGGATGATGTACTGGGCCACCATCTGCACCACATCGGTCTCGATGCCGTAGCACAGGCCGACCGCCAGCACCGGGATCAGGATCTGCCGGGCCAGCAGGGGCACGTTCTGGCCGTACCGCTCAAGGATGGGCCGGCTCATGGTGGAGGCGGCCCAGACGCTGCCCACGATCTGCCAGTAATCGATCTCTTTCATGTGGGAAAGGGTCTGCAGCCGCTCCACGATCTCACCGTCGCTGAGGATGTAGCCCTCGACCACCTCTTTTTCGGAGCGGATAAAGGCACACTGGATCATGTCCATGATGGCGGTTTCGTATTTCTGGTGGAAATTTTCCCGGGAAACGCAGAACTTGGCCACGATGTCGATGAGGGCACTGGTGTCCTCGGCGGTGGCAAGGCTGCTGATCACCAGCGGCGTGGGGCCGAATTCCGCCCCCAGTGCGTCCAGATCGGCCAGCTCTTCGGCATTCCGGGTGGCGGGCAGAAAGCGGTCACAGCCGTTGCGGTGGTAGCCCCAGGCAGCGGGCAGCACCCGGGCCACCGCGTCGCCGCTGGAAATGATGCTGAAGATGTTGCTCTCGGGCCAGTTTTCCAGCAGGGTGCCGTCCGGGGCGTGGTTGGCATCGAAATCCTGCTGCAGGTCAGGCCGGTCAGCGGCAGTCAGGGCCGCAGGCACCGCAAAGCCGTAGGCATAGATGTTCTCCCGCCCCAGCTGGGGCAGCTCCCGGGCGATCTTTGCCGCCAGCAGATTTGCGATAATGGAGCCGCGGCTGTAGCCGCCCAGCCAGAGCTTGAAGGCACCGCTCTGCCCGGCCCGGGCCAGATAGGCCTTGAGGGACGCAAACACCGCCGCCACGGGCGTGACAAAGCCGGTGTGCGCGCTGGTATCGCCCATGTGGAAGTTGCTGGCCCACTCGCCGCCGTAGCCGCCGCCCCGCAGGATGACGGCCACGATGGTGGTGCGCTGGCCGTTCAGGGTGATGGTCTTCCGGGCCAGGCTGTGGCCCACAAAGTCCCCGGCCTGCCCCACGTCGATGTCGTAGTGGTAGAACACGGGGTCGGCAAAGCCCAGCGTCGCAAAGGCGTCGGCAAGGTTGGCCTCCCGGCCCGCCTCCCCGTTGGCCCAATACCGGGCGTCGCTGGCTGCCGTGTTGAAGGCGGCCCCCACCAGCCCCAGGGTGGCCAGGGCCAGGCTGTGGTCGTACTCCATGGAGGAGCGGGCAAAAAAGCTGTCACTATAATAGTAGTCATGGGGCACGTCGGTCTGGCTCAGCTCACTGCGGAACCGCATGGAATAGCGGCCATCCGCCACCGCCCGGCCCACCGCGCCCTGCGTGTTTTCCGCCGCCGCCCTGGGCACTGCCAGCGCCGCCGCCGACAGGCCCAGCGCCTTACAAAAATCACGTCGTTTCATGGGGTCTGTTTTCCCTCCTGACGGATCCAACTCTGTGGAATATTTTGTTTTCTGGCGATAGTATACCGTATTTTATCACAAGACACAATGGATAATTTGCAAAAAAAAGACCTGCACTTTACCATGCAGGCCGTTTTGTGGTATTCTGTTCTCAGTGCTCCATCTGCTTGCAGTAGTCCACGATGTGGTGGAACATCTGCTCCACGGCGGGGGCCATGGCGGTGGGCCGCTGGACGGCCAAGCCGACCACACGGTCTTCCTCCGGGTCGATGGGGTAAATTTTGATGTTGGCGGTGCACTGGCGCAGCAGCAGCCGGGGCATGATGGAGATGCCCATGCCCGCCTCCACCATGGCGATATTTGACTGGTCATCGATGACGTGGCAGCGGCGCTCGGTGCTCAGGCCGTACTTTTTGAGGAACTGGCGCATCTCGGCGTCGGTGGCGTCCCACTGCACCACGACATTCTGGCCATCCATCAGGGCGGGGGTCATCACGCCGTTTGGCGGCTCCGGCCAGTCGCCGGGGGTGATGCAGAGCAGCGGCTCCTTGAACAGCTCGGTGAGGGTAAATTCCTCCCGGCAGGTGGAGGAGAGGAACGCCAGGTCGATCTGGCCCGTGCGCAGCCACTCCTTGACATCATCGTAAGTACCCTGATATACTTCCACTTCGATCTGCGGGTACTGGGCCATAAAGCCCTTGAGGATGCCCGGCAGCATCCCGGCGCAGACGGAGTTGAACGCGCCCAGCTTCACCTTGCCCTTTTCCAGGCCGTTGAGGCGGG
>ERZ831634.3119-NODE-3119-length-12969-cov-3.848846_pt1 | contig 12969 bp, 5 predicted proteins | sample MGYA00519953_ERZ831634 | MGnify/ENA primary metagenome ERZ831634 (study PRJEB31850, sample SAMEA3708718) | human gut metagenome | biome: human gut; feature: human-associated habitat; material: faeces | place: China | collected 2014 ... | reverse complement strand
CCGGTTAAAACCGGAGAACAACTGATTGTCGGTATCCAATACCGGCAAATATTTTCCCGCTTCCACCTCGAACCGATAGTCGGAGAATGAACTTTGGGGATTAAAATTAAAAACAAACAGATAAGCGCCTCTCCGGAAAACCAATATCTGTCTCTCATTATCTCTTACGACAGGCAGTGGGATAGGTTTAAAAAAGCCGTCTTTCTTTGCTAAAGAAATCATCGCTTTATCGAATTCGTTCAGAAAACGGAAACGCAAATCCTTGTCGTCTACCAGACTCCACAGCCGGCGGGCATGTTCGTAGCTCCAATTATTTCCTTCCCGGGGAAAATCGATCCATTCGGGATGGCCGAATTCATTCCCCATAAAATTCAGGTATCCGTCGCCGGCAGTGGCTATCGTCATCAGCCGGATCATTTTATGGAGCGCCATGCCCCGGTCGACCCGAAGGCTATGGTCGAAAACACTCATCGAAGTATAGATATCCTTGTCGACCAAACGGAAAAAGATGGTTTTATCCCCTACCATAGCCTGATCGTGACTTTCGGCATAACTGATGGTATGCTCTTCCGGACGTTTGTTGGTCAGTTCGTAAAACATATCCCCGACATGCCACTCCTCATCTTTTTTATCTTCGATCAATTTGATCCAATAATCCGGTACTCCCATGCTCATACGAAAATCGAAACCTAATCCTCCCTCGCCGACAGGCATCGCTAAACCCGGCATACCGCTCATATCTTCGGCAATCGTGATCACTTCCGGATTCACCTCATGGATCAACTTATTGGCTAAAGTCAGATAGGTAATCGCATCTTCATCCTGATTACCGTCGTAATAAAATTTGTATTCCGTAAAATCACGCCCTAAACCATGATCCCAATACAGCATACTGGTGATCCCATCGAAACGGAAGCCATCGAAATGAAATTCTTCCAGCCAATATTTACAATTCGACAACAAAAAACCGATCACTTCATTTTTTCCATAATCGAAGCAACGGGAATTCCACAATCGATGTTCACCCCGTTCACCAGGATAAAAATACTGGTTATAATCTCCGGCAAAACAACTCAATCCTTCGGCTTCATTCTTGACTGCATGAGAATGCACAATATCCATGATCACACCGATACCGTATCCATGTGCCTCATCGATCAGACGTTTTCCCTTCACCGTAATAAGCTCCGGATCTCCAGGTCCGGCTCCGATAAAATAAATCATGCCTGTTCCTCCTTCCCAAAACCGTCGATCTCTGTATGCGCTGTTTTCTGTCTTTCATCCAGTTCCTGTTCTTCATCATTTGAGATTTGTGAAATCAGTTGCCATGATCCCGATAAATCGATATCGTTATCGGTCTCTTTATCGCAGGCAGTTCCTAAAAAGGAAATGAGTAATGCGCATAATAATGGGATTTTTTTCATTTTCATAATAATAAGATTTTTTACACGTCACAAAAATATTACAGAATATTATTTATATAGATTTTCCTGATAACAACTCTTCTATTCAGTGTAACATCTGCTGATGATCAGCTAATCTTTCTCTATTTTCTTGTCGCTTTTAATGCGAAAGAACAATATAGCAGATAAGTAATGCAGAGTCCGATGATCATTAGTGAACCGTTAAAACTACCTACCCATTGTGAGAAAGCGGCCATTAATGGCGGGACAACTGCTCCTCCCGATATTCCCATAATCATCAGTCCGGAAAGCTCATTTGCGCTGTCGGGATACAATTGCAATGCCTTTGAGAAAATGATACTGAATACGTTGGCGCAGAAGAAACCGACAATCGCTATGATAGCTAACAGCAACTGGCTCTCGGAAACAAAAAGCATAAAGATAAATACACATAAAGTGATAATCATACTGATCCGTAGAAACTTGATGGAAGAGAAGCGTGCCAGAATGAATGTTCCCATAAATGCACCTACGGTGCGAAAAACGAAATACAGGCTAATGCCATAACCGGCTTCGTTCAGCTCCATGCTGCAACGTTCCATTAAAAAACCGGGTATCATGACATTTAAGCCGACGTCTACTCCTACAATAAAGAGGATCCCCAAGAACAATAATAGAATCGTTTTATCTTTCAATAGGATGAGATAGGGTTTGAATGACCATAACGTATTTTTTGTAGTTTCTTTGGGTATCGGTGTGAACAATAGCCAGCAACCGACAAACAGTGTTATTAGTGCAAAAACAGGAAACATATAAATCCAGTTTCCCAGAAAACCGGCTGCCCAAACTGCAATAATCGGTCCGGCAAAAGAGGATATGGCCTTAATAAACTGACCGGCAGTCAAACTGCTGGCCAATTTGTTTTCATCCATAATATTCATCAGTAACGGATTTAATGAAACCTGTAGAATCGTATTCCCGATGCCGAGCAATGCAAAAGCAATCAGACAAGATACGTAGGAGTAATCCAATAAGGGGAGTATCATAGCCAGAACGGTAAAGCCTAAACTAATAAGCACTGTATTTTTTCTTCCTATCCGGTTCATGAAAGCACCGAACGGAACAGAAAATACAAAGAACCAGATAAAGACCATTGAAGGTAAGAAGTTCTTTTGGGTTTCGGATAAGGAAAAGTCGGATTGCATATAGTTGGATGCTATGCCGACAAGATCACAGAATCCCATAACAAAAAAGCTTGCCAAAACCGGCAATAATGCTATTACTTGAGCGCGTTTCATATAATACGCCTCCTTCCGATGCCTGCTGTAATTGTGTAATTTCCCATGTTTTCAGATTTGTTTTTTGCAAACATAGGGCTTTTGTAGCTATAAAAGATTAACTACTGTAACATACTATATATATACTGTAACATCCCTTTCTGGGTACTCTATGGCGCAATTCTAAGCCTCTGATTCCTTTGCCGGAGTTTCATGGCGTTCTCTGAATTCGGTAGGAGATACCCCGAATTTTTTCACAAAACAAATATAAAAATAAGAAGGAGAGGAAAAGCCTAAGTCGTAGGTAATCTCCGTAATTGTTTTGTTTGTATTCAGCAACTCCTTTTTTGCATTCTCCAACCGGACAGTTCTGATAAAGTCTCCGGAAGAGAGACCGACCAATGCTTTTAGTTTTCGGTGAAGATTCATGCGGCTCATTCCTACATAGTTTGCGATACTTTCTCCCTTGATATCCGGATCGGATATATTTTCATTGATATAATTAATAATCTTTTGTATCAGCATATCGTCACCGGACATTGCAGGCGCTGTTTCTGCGTCTGGTTTCTCACCGGACACAAGCGCTACTTTCTTCATGAATTTCTCTTTGACAACTTCTTGGTATCTGATCAGTTGCTCGATGCGGATTCGAAGATGACGGATATCAAACGGTTTCGGTATGTAAGAGTTGGCACCCACTTCCAGCCCGGCCAAGCGGTCTTCATGAGTTTCTTTTGCCGTCAGCAGGATTATCGGAATATGAGAAGTGTTTATATTCGACTTTATTTTTTCGCAAAGCTCTATACCGTCCATATTGGGCATGATGATATCACTGATAATTAAATCCGGAATAGAGTTTAAGGCACTCTTGAATCCTTCTATGCCGTCGGCAGCCGTATATACTTCGTATTCTTCGTGTAGTTCCATTGCAAGAAAGTCACGAATTTCGGATTCATCATCTACTACCAGAATCTTATATTTCTTAGTTGTTTCATTCTTTTCATCTGTCTTTTCCTCAATCACTTCTGTGTTTTCCTGTAAGGCTTCTTTGACAAATGTAACATAAGAATCGTCTTTCTCTTTAATATCGGCTATTTCTTCTTTGGAATAATTGGCCTTATCGAACGGGACGACAATGGTGAACCTGGAACCGACATTCAATTCACTCTCAACAGAAATATGGCCTTTATGTAATTCAACCAAAGACTTTACCAAGTACAATCCGATGCCTGAACCCGGATATACAATATTTTTGTCATTCAATTCAACTTGATAAAAACAATCAAATATTTTTTTCAAATCTTTTTTGTCGATACCGATACCTGTATCCGAGATCTCAATATGTAATAAGTCTCCTATATCAGTTTGCTCCACAAAGACATTCATTACGATCTCGTCATAATCCTTCACGTATTTAAAGGCGTTAGAGAGGATATTATACACAATTTTATCCATAAATTTGGGAGATACCCATCCAACCAACCGTTCCGCGCTTGTGTTAAAAACGAAATTTATGTTTTTGTCTTCTATTACTCCTTCAAAAGTATCTGCTATTTCCTTAAAGAAAGAAACTACATCCATTTCTTTCACCTTGAGTTTCAATTGGCCATAATCGATTTTCCGAATATCGATCACTTCGTTCACATTTTTGATCACACGCATTGTGTTCCTTTTGATAAGAGACAATAAATATCTCTTTTTGCTATCTGTTTCTCCAAGTAATAGTTTCTCCAACGGTGCCAGAATAAGGGTAAGCGGATTTTTCAATTCATGCGAAGCATTGGTGAAGAATTGTAATTTGGCCTGATACAGTTCTTTTTGCTTCTGCTTCTCCAGACGTTCATAGTTTATTTTATCACGGACTCTGATTTTCATCATAGCAATGTTCCAGCACATGTACAATATGATTAATAACAGGACAAAATAGATGATATAGGCCCACCACGTTTGCCAGAAAGGTGGTTTCACGAGGATATATAATGTACGTACATTGTCTTTGTCGAAATTTCCCGAAGGAGAAGAGGCCATCACCATAAAGCAATAGTTGCCGGGTTTCAAATTCCGGTAGGTGACGGAACGCATGGAGCCCACTTTGTTCCATTCTGTATCTACTCCTTTTAAGAAATAGGCATATTGAATGCGTTCCGGAGAAGAATAATTGATACCTAAATATTCGATTGTAAAGACCGATTCATCGTAATTCAGTTCTATTCTATCGGTAGAATTTATATTTTTGACTAAAGGAGATTTCGGGTTCTGTTCACTTCTGATTGTAACATGCTGATTAAATAACAGGAAATCGGTAAAGACAACAGAAGCCGGGGTTTTGTCTTTTGTGATAATGGAAGGATCGAAAATGTTCATACCTTCCGTACCGCCTAAAGCGATTACACCCGATCTCATGATTAGTCCCGAATTTTTCAGGAAACTGCCGGGTTGAACTCCGTCAGATGCACTATAGGAATCAAGTTCCTTGGTTTCTAAAGACATTTTTACGATATCTTTGTTGGTACCCATCCACAGATCATCGCCTACCAATATCAACTCTCGTACTATGGAACTGTTTAGACCGTTTGCTTGTCCGTATATGGTTAAAGAGTCGTTCTTTATTGTATACTCCCATAAGCCTTGCCCTTCTGTACCGATCCACATGTTTCCTTGTTTATCAAACAAGAATGAATTCACCAATACGTTTTTTAACCTGGAGCTAAACGGTTCCACATTTCCGGTTTTATAATCGTACTTGTACAAGCCGCCAAAAGTACCGATAATCAGGTAATCATTATGTTCTTGCAGTGCGGTGATGTGATTCCATTTGAGGGGTTCAATCACATGGAAAGAGTTCTGCTTCTTATTAAAGTAAGAGAGTCCGGCGCGTTGTCCCACCCAAATGTTTTTTCTGGAATCTTCATACAAACAGCTCAAATCGCTATGCATAAGTGAATGGGGATCATCTTTCTGATGGGTATAGTGAATGAACTGCTTGGTCCCATCTTTCATTCTATTCAGAACGCAATCATAGGTACCGATCCACAGATCATTGTCCGAATCAATCAATGAACATAAAGTTGCATCATCGCTTAAATTATATCCTTGGGTTTTAGACGTAATTTCTTTAAACGTATTATTCCGGATATCCCAATAGTTAATACCGCCGCCGTCGGTAGTAATCCAAAGATTGCCGTACTTGTCTTCGCTGAAAGAGGAAACATGTTTGTAAGACAAACTATTGGTCAAAAGGATATCGCTTGTGATATAATTAAATTTTTGTTTACGCTGATTTACAAAATTTATTCCTCCGCCATAAGTACCGATCCATAGATTGTCATTCTTATCGCTTAGTACCGATCGGATTGTCTTGTAGGATAGTCCGGTTTCCGTCTCCGATTCATAGTAGAATTTGGTGTCTGCTTTTTTTATTTCCTCATCACTCTCCTTTAGCTTAATGGAACATAGAAAATACTCTGTTCCAATCCATAACTGTCCTAACCGATTTTCCTCTATACAATTTACCTTCGCATTTTTCAGTTCATCCAATTCGATTAGTTCCGGCTCTTTTTTCCCTTTTACAAAGCGCATTAATCCTTTCCAGGTCCCTACCCAGGTGTCCCCATAAGAATCCCGAAAAATAGCTTCTATCTGGCTATCCGGGAAATTACGATTCTGTACACTATAATTGGTCACCGAACGTGTGTTTAAATGTACAATATCCAGTCCTCCAAAATGGGTACCTATATATAATAAACCCTCAGGTGATTCATACAGGCTCAGAACACGATCGTCGGATGCTTGATAATAAAGGCGGTTGAAGGATTCTGTCTCCGGGTCGAAAGAGTATACGCCATTTCCATAAGTTCCTATCCATAAACCTCCCTCTTTTCTTTTTATGATTGAATGAACGGAGTATAAATTGTTTTCGGACTGAAGTGCGTTGTTCTTTAAGATTTTATAGGTATCGGTTTCTACATCATACATCAATAGCCCGAAATTTGTACCGATATAGATACGGTTTTCATCACAATATATTTTAAGGGCCTGTTGGTTTGTAAAATCCAAGGAGTTTTCAAAAGCCCACCTGTAATTTTTAAAGGCAATACCGTCAAAGCGGCAGAAACCTTCATCCGTAGCACACCAAATATAGCCGTCCTTATCCTGTTTTATATCAAATACTTTACTACTGGATAATCCATCTTGTATACCAAATTTCTCAAAACGCTCATGAGCAAAGTAAGTTGGATTTGCATTCACAAACAATGAACTGCATAGGAGAAAGAAGTAAAATATAACCCGGTACATCATGTTCTTATTCAGTTTTTTAATAATAGTTTGTTAATCTGTGAGTTAACATATAAAAAGTAAGTCATGTACTGATAGCTTGCTGAATTTAAGGTTTCTATATTTTTAATTCATATGAAATAATACAGAACCTGACTTATCTTTTGAAATAATAAAAAAGCGTTTTGAATAAATTAAGGGCGAAGATAAGCAAATGGTATGAGAAATTTGTATTTTGGGGAGGACTTTTATATTCGAATGCTTCTTAGGAGGTGTTGGTTGTGATAGGAGAATGAAATGTTATTTGTAATCGGTGACCTGTTGCTTCGTCTTTGCAGCTTGCATGATGTGACCCTGTGTTTTGTTCCCGGTTATGAGATCAAGCACGTGCTCGGGCTTCAGCGTGGCAAATCCGATCCTCTCGACACCTGTCGTATCCGTGAATATGGCGAACGTTTTTATGACCGTTTACATCCCTGTTTCTATCATAGTGAGGAAATGTCGGAACTTCAGGAGCTGTATCGTACGCTTTCCTTGTGGAATCGCGTAAACGGCTGTCTACTTTCGACAAGGGCGATAATTGCAAGTCTTCCGTTTCCCAGACAGTTACCCGTTCGCGTAGTTCTATTCTTTCTCAGCTGGACGCTCAGATAGCAAATCTTGAACATGAAATTGAAGCGCTCATACAGTCTTTCCCTGAATTAAGCCGGAATTATCAGATTCTTATCTCTATTGTCGGTGTAGGGCCGGTGACGGGCTGTGAACTGATCATCAAGACGGAAAACTTCCGGAAGCTGGATACAGCCAGGAAATGCGCCTCTTACGCGGGCATTGCCCCTTATCCTAACGAATCGGGCACGAAGAAACATAAGCATAAGATATCCCCGATGGGAGACAAACAGTTGAAGACATTGCTTTTTCTGTGCGCGCGTTCGGCCAAGGATCATAATAAAGAGATGAGGTTGTATTTCCTGAAAAAATATGAAGTTGAGAAGAAACACTTTTTCGTGGTGATGAATAATATTGCCAATAAGCTATTACGTCTGATTTACAACCTGATATGAAAGCAACAATCTTATGACAGGGATTATATACAAAAAGACCCGAGATGTGTTGTGATTTCAGAAGTGAGTAAGTGCTGAAAAAAGAGATAAAGGAATCGTTTAAGAGATGAAAATTCACAACACTTAAACCATACTTCTAAAATGCTGTTTATCAATGAATTAATATGAGTGATTATTTACTCGTAGAGAATCGACTCATTCCTCTACGACAAACGCTTCGATTCTCTACGGGAAACGGAGGGTTTCTCACCGAGAAACAAGCCGGATTTTCATAAGACACGACAATTGGTATGAGTGCAAAAACAGAATCAATTACTAATTGTAATGAAAAAGAAAATGAAACAAGAAAATAAGATGCTTTTGCGATTAACTTTTATTGATGATGTATTTTGCGAAAAGATTTGGTTTTAATAGAGTATACGGCGAATAGGGAATTTATCGTAGGGAAATAAATATATAGTATATAATTTGTAACAAATGATGTGTGAAACTTAAGATTTTCTTTATTGTAATATGTTGTGAAAACTGAAGGATTTATTATTGGTGGTTATCAAATTGTTCATTTTACTACTGAAATGAAGAATGGCAAACGGTTATCGCTAAAGTGAATGGGAAATATTGAATGTATTAGGGGAAATAGTAGGAGAGATTGTATTAAGTTTATTATCAGAGTAGGTAGCTAATCTTGTGCAAAGATTGAAGCTACCTTGATTTTTTGTAATTATTAGTTTCTGATTGACGAACAAAATTCTTTGGGTAATACTCCAAATTGTTTTTGGAAGCATTTAGCAAAGTAAGACGAAGAGTTGAATCCTACAATGTAACATATTTCATTAATTTTATAATTTCCGGATTGTAGGAGTTGCGCTGCTGTTTTCAAACGTTCCAACTGGATATACTCATTAGGTGTGATTTGGGCGATACTTTTGATTTTCCGATGCAGGCTGGAACGACTCATATTCATTTCGCTAGCTAAAATATCTACATTGAACTCCGGTTCGGAGATGTTCTTTTTGATTGTTTCCGTCAACTTATCAAGGAACTTTTCATCTGCATTGCTCAATGCTATTGTTCTCGCTTCTACAAAAGGTGAGGAGGTGAATGCTTTACGTAGTTTTTCCAGGTTTGTCAACAGAGTCGCTATTTTGACTAAAAGATATTCTGTTGAAAAAGGTTTTTCAATATAAGCGTCTGCTCCAAGTTCGATTCCTTCGATTTTGGATTGCAGGGTAGCTCTTGCCGTGAGTAAGATAATAGGGATATGGCTATAATTGATGTTGTTTTTCAGCCTTTTACACAATTCAAAACCGTCTATTTCGGGCATCATAACATCACTAACGATTAAATTAACAGATTCTGTTTCGAGAATATCCAGTGCTTCTTTTCCGTTAGTGGCGGTTATGATTTTATAGGTATTCTGAAGCTGTTTACTTACGAAAGATAAAATTTCCGGATCGTCATCTATGACTAAGATCGTATTTTGATTTTCGGGTGTGGTTGCTAAATGCCTGTCCGGTATATTCGGAGAATCTTCAATGTAGTGCTTGCTTAGCTGGATTACGTTTTCCTGCGTAATAGGCAATTCTACACAAAAGCATATTTGATCCTCGTTTTTTAGGTATAACTTGCCTTTGTGTAATTCTGCTAACGAACGTGCCAAAGGGAGTCCGATCCCCGTTCCGGCTGTTCGTTGTCCGTTGTCCGTGTTTTTTATCTGAACAAAAGGCTTGAATATATCTTCTTCCATGTCTTTAGGAATCAAGGTACCGTCATTACTGACTGTAATCATAAACATATTAGGATTACTTTCCGGTTGAATATCTAATTGCGCGATAATATTAGACTGTGCATATTTGACGGCATTATTAAACAGATTGCTTAGAATTTTAGTAAGAGCTTCTTTATCCACCGGTGCATAGAAATCCTTTTCCGGAAGTTGTAGATTAAACTCCAGATAATTTTGTTTGGCGGTAGGTAAGAACCTGTTATATGTTTCTTTCAGAATCTCCGAAATATTGTAAGTCATGAAATTCAGGCTGAAACCTTTGGTCTCTGTTTTTCTAAAGTCTAACAATTGATTGGTTAGGTTTAATAGCCGAAGCGTATTCTGCTCCATAATATTGAGATTCTCCTTTACCTCTTTTTCATTTAAATCGTTTTTTTTGAGGATATTCTCCAAGGGACCTTTTATCAACGTTAATGGCGTACGTATTTCGTGAGCGATATTCGTAAAGAAATCAATTTTTGCATGATATAGTTCTTTCTCTTTTTCGGATTCAAGCCTTTCGAATTGAAGTTTTTGTTTATCTATCATCCGTTTTCGGAAACGATAAATTGAATAAATGATTAATCCGCTTGTCACTATAATATAGAGAATGTAAGCCCATGTTGATTTCCAGAATGGCGGATGTATTTGTACTCGGATGGATTTGGTCTCTCCGTTCCATTCTCCTTGGTAGTTGGATGATTTGACTGAAAATGTGTAACTTCCAGGCTTTAAATTTGTATAGGTCGCTACCGGATTATTAGAGTCGGTAGTGTACCACTCTTTATCGAATCCTTCGAGTTTGTACTGTAGTTGGTTGGTACCGGAGGTACTATAACCCAATGCTGCGAATTTAAATGCAAACGAGTTTTGATTATATTTTAAATCAAGTCGTTCGGTAAACGAAATGCTTGTTTTGAGAGGAGAGTCTTTGGCGTTAATATCAGCTTTTTTATTGAACAGATAGAATTCCGTCAGGACTACCGGTGGGTAGTATTTGTTTTCTGTGAACTGTCTGGAATTGAACGATATAAAGCCGTTTATACCACCCAAATAGATATCTCCATTTTGAGTCTTTATGCTGGAACAATAGTTAAACTGATTGTTTAATAAACCGTCCTGCGTAGTAAATATCTTGAATGTTTTATTGGGTAAATCAAAAAGAATGAGCCCCTTGTTGGAAGTTAACCAAAAAGTTTCGTTTTTGTCTTCAATAATTTGATAAATAACATCATTTGCCAATCCTTGTGAGATGTCATAATTAGTAAATATTTCTGATTCAGGATTGAATGAGCAAAAACCTCTTCCTTGCATGGTAAACCATAATCTTCCTTTGGAATCCTCCATAATACTGATTACTTTATTGTAAGGCAGGCAATTGCGAGCGGGTGTAGACTGTGCGGAGTAATTTTTCCATGTTTGATTTCTTGGATTATATTTAAAAACGCCCGAATTGTAGGTTGCGAACCATATGATTCCATTATGATCTTCCAATATGTCAAAAATGAAAATGCCGCCCATCTTTTCGATACGGGTGAAATCATCTTTGGCATGATTATACTTATTGAGTCCTGTAGGGGTCCCTATGTATAAATCTCCGGAGGATGTTTTACACATAGAATATATGTTGTTGTCATTCAACGAATTGGTACTATGCCCCATTGCATAATGTTTGATTTTATTTGAGTTTAGATCTAACGCATGCAATCCTTTGGAATAAGTTCCTATCCAAAGTGTATTATTATCCATACAAAGAGCGTGTATATTATGATAAAGTTCTTTGTTTTCAAATTTTCTAAATTGTTTAGTCGTTGGATTAAATTTGTTTAATCCTCCATCTTCAGTACCTATCCATAAATTCCCATTATTATCTTCGCAGAATTCACGGACAATTTTACCACTGAGACTGTTTTTATTACTGAGCGGATAGTATTTATCAAAATTAGTAAACTGTAAAGGATAATAGTCTATTCCTCCGAAATAGCTTCCGATCCAGATTCCTCCTTCATTGTCTTTGTATATGTCATAAATAGCATTATCGGACAAGGAGTAAACATCATCTCTATTATGTTCGATATGTTGTATTACTTTGTTTGCTGTATCATAAATATATATTCCACTTTCTGTTGCAATCCATAATTTACTGTCGGAGTATCTTAGAATATTTCTAACGAAAATATTTTGAAGGTGGTCAGGTGTGTTGGGAAGTATGTTTGTAACTGTTTTTGTAAGAACATTAATTCGTTTTAATCCTCCTTTGGAAGATCCTATATATAAATGATTATGATTGTCTGTCATTATTTTAAAAACATAGTCATCGGCAAATATATTTATATTGTTGCTGTCTGTAAATAGGTTGAATGTTTTGAAATTGTCGTTTGTGTAATACAGTCCTTCGCCTTTATATCCTACCCATATTGTATTTGTGTAGTCAATTTCAAGATAACTAACGTTATTAGGTTTTTTAATAGGATAATGTATTAGTTTATTGCCTTTGTTTTTAAAACAGAATATACCTTGCGATTCGACCACTATCCAAACATTTCCTTTACTATCTGAAGTTATTTTATAAACGGGTTGAGTGATTTTCGTTCCATCTTGACTGCTGGTACTAAAATAGCTGAAACATTCAGATTTTGGATTATAGATGTAAATACCGGCATCTGTACCTATCCATATTTCACCATTTTTCATTTCAAAAAGAGAATTGATAACATTGTTACCGAGTGATGTCGGATCATCATATTTATACTGGAATATTTTGAAAGAGTTTCCGTCGTATCGATTTAACCCATCTTTGGTGCCAAACCACATAAAACCTGTATGATCTTGCATAATACATAAGACAGAACTTTGAGATAACCCTTGTTCCAATCCTAAATGCTTGAAATAATATTTTTCTGTATTTCCGTAAAAATAAGAAATATCAAAGATGAAAAATAGTAGAAAGAACCGTAGATTATACATGGATGTTTATTGTTTAATATTGCTTTGGTAAGCAAAAATAGAGATAAGTTTTATATGTGCAATGCTTTGATAATATATTGTTTTCTTTTGACAGAATATTGCTGTATTTTACGTGTTACCCTCCCTACATTTGCAATATAAACAATCTGATTGGATGTTATGGGTAGTCATTTAAGTCGGGTGATTTTGTTTTAATTCCTCTATTTTGAGGCCCAAAG
>ERZ831634.3112-NODE-3112-length-12995-cov-13.844590_pt1 | contig 12995 bp, 11 predicted proteins | sample MGYA00519953_ERZ831634 | MGnify/ENA primary metagenome ERZ831634 (study PRJEB31850, sample SAMEA3708718) | human gut metagenome | biome: human gut; feature: human-associated habitat; material: faeces | place: China | collected 2014 ... | reverse complement strand
GGGATATAGAAGCCGAAGCTCAGCACGATGGTCAGCCACATCCAGCGGAAAGCCTGATCCTTGTGTTCCCTGACACTGTGGTAGAACAGCACGATGATCAGCAGGCCCAGCAGTGCAAAGGGAATGTTGCGCAGGATGCCCCAGGTCAGCGGGGTGTGGTTGGTCAGCCACTGGTTCTGCGGCATCATGCACAGCACGATGCGCACAGCGGAAAGGGCGTACACGGCAATGGTCAGATCCTTCTGGCCCTCGATCTGGTAGCGCTTGCGCCAGACGTAATACAGCAGTACATAGAACACGGTCATGGTCACGGAGGTGATCCACTTGCCCAGGCCCAAAGGCACAGCGTAGTTCTCCAGGCCGGTGGTGCACAGTGCCAGGGCACGGGGCACCAGATGGAAGGAGTCACCTGCGCCCAGCACCACGGCCATCAGGCCGAACAGGCGGAACTGGGTGTTGTCTTTGCTGCCGCGGATCATGCGGATGCCCAAAGTCAGCACGGTGACCAGATAGAAGATGTCGAAAACGGTCTCAATGATTGCTCTCATAAAAATGTTGCTCCTTTATGGTTGGTTTGCTGCTCTATCGCGATCCGGTCAGCGATTGCCGGCCGGACTGCATCGTTGTGATGTGCAGGCTGCCGTGGGTGGAATGCTGGGGGAGATGTCCTGCATCACTCAACATGAACGCTGTTCACTTTTGGCCGTAAAAAACTCCCACAAGACTGTGGGATGTTTTTTACACTTCATAAATGGTCCTGCGGATGATCTCCAATACCGCTGTGGGGTCAAAATCCTGCTGTACCACGGCAGAAAGCATGAGGGAGAACAGGATGCCCGCAAATTTCTGGCGGGTGAACTCCTCAGTAAATGCGTCTGGCCGGATCTTTTTGTCCCTGGTCAGCACCATGGTCAGCGCATCCAGAATGTGCTGCCAGGTCTGCCGCATCTGCTGCTTTCCATCGGCGGTATCCTGCCGCACAAAGCCGAGCGCGTGGTGGGTGAAGAAGCCGGGGTACTGCGCAGAGCCATACTCCAGCTGCCGGTACATCCAGCGGATGCAGGACAGGGTATCCTCAAACACCGCCGGGTCGTCCGGGTGGCGGAAGATATCGCTCCAGATGCTTTCCACCGCCGCGCTTACCAGATCGGTCTTGGAACCGAAGTAGTTGTAGATGCACCCCACGGATACCCCGCAGGCTGCTGCCACTGCACGGATGTTGACCGCTTCCCATCCATTCTGCTGGATGAGGACCCGGCTCGTTTTCAGGATCTCCTCCTTGGACGTTGCCATCGGATTCGTATGACCACCTCCTCAACATGAACGCTGTTCACGATGCATAGTATAGCGCTGTTCCTGCCCCTTGTCAAGGGAGCAAAAATAGTTTTTTTCGCCGCATTGCTTGCAAAAAAAGGGGCGGCAGAGTAAAATATATAGTATATGTATCGTAACATGGGTCTGTGTGCCCCAAAGCGGATACATATACGAAGAATGTCCGCAGAAAACCCTTTGGAATACGAGGAAAAAAAGCATGATTTTGAGCATGACCGGTTTTGGCCGGGGAACTGCTGTGCGCAATGGCCGCGAGATCACGGTGGAGCTGCGCAGCGTCAATTCCCGGTACTTTGAGTATTCTTCCCGGATGCCCCGCACCTGCAGCTATCTGGACAGCCGCCTGAAAAAGCAGCTGAACGAGCGGGTGACCCGCGGCAAGGTAGAACTGAGCCTGACGGTGCAGACCGTGGATGCCGCCGATACTGTGGTGGCTGTGAATCAGGAGCTGGCCAAGAGCTACCAGCAGGCCCTGCGGGATCTGTCTGAGACGCTGGAGGTCAAGAACGATGTGACCGCCGGGATGATCGCCCGCTTTCCCGATGTGCTGACCACCCGCCACGCCGATGTGGATGAGGAGCAGCTGTGGGAGGATGTTTCCGCTGTCACCGCCCAGGCACTGGACCGCTTTGTGGAGATGCGCGCCGCTGAGGGTGCCAAGATGAAGGCTGACGTGGAGAACCGACTGCGTTTTCTGGAGGAATGCGTGGGCCGGGTGGAGACCTTGAGTGCCGGTCGGGTGGAGAACTACACCAACCGCCTGTACGAAAAGCTCAAGGTCATTCTGGAGGACCGGAACATCGATGATGCCCGTGTCCTGACCGAGGCCGCCATCTTTGGCGACAAGACCGCCGTGGATGAGGAGACCGTCCGCCTGCGCAGCCACATCGCCCAGTACCGCTCCATTCTGGAGCTGGACGAGCCCGTGGGCCGCAAGCTGGATTTCCTGACCCAGGAGCTGAACCGTGAGACCAATACCATTGGTTCCAAGTGTCAGGATCTGGATATCACCCGCATCGTGGTGGATATGAAGGCGGAGATCGAGAAGATCCGTGAGCAGATCCAGAATCTGGAGTAAGCCCTGAGATTCAGATGGTTCGGAGGAAAAGATGAAACTGATCAACATCGGCTTTGGCAATCTGGTCAGCGCGGGCCGGGTGGTGGCTGTGGTCAGCCCCGATTCTGCCCCGGTCAAGCGTCTGGTCAAGGAAGCGCGGGAGCGGGGGATGCTCATTGATGCGTCCTATGGCCGCAGCACCCGCGCCGTCCTCATCATGGACTCCGACCACGTTGTCCTTTCAGCCCTTCAGCCCGAAACGGTGGCCAGCCGTGCCGCCGGTCAGGCCGAGGGCAAAACAGTGACAGAAGAGGAGCAGTAAGACCATGGAAAATGAAAAATATCTGTTTGTCGTTTCCGGTGCCGCCGGTACCGGAAAGGACAGTGTGGTGAGCGCTTTGCGCAAGGCCCACCCCGAGATCGAAAAAACGGTTTCTGCCACCACCCGTTCCCCCCGCCCCGGGGAGCAGGAAGGGGTAGACTACTACTACCGCACCAAGGAGCAGTTCCAGCAGCTCATCGATCAGGATGAGGTCGTGGAACACAACTTCTTCAACGGCAACTACTACGGCACCCTGAAGGAAGAGGTCAACAAGCGGCTGAACGCGGGCAAGCTGGTGGTCATGGTCATCGATGTGCATGGCGCGGCCAATATCCGCCGCATGTATCCCGGTGCCACCACCATCTTCCTGCTGCCCCCCTCCACCCAGGAGCTGGAGCGCCGCCTGCGTGGCCGCGGCACCGAGACCGAGGAGAGCGTCCGGGAGCGCCTGGAGATCGCCCGCAATGAGCTGGCCCAGCAGGATAAATTCACCCTCAAGCTGGTCAACGACGAGGTGGATGCCTGCGCCGCCAGACTCTATGATGTCATCTGCCAGCGTGCGGGCCTGACCCGCTAAATCGCTTTGAAGGAGCTGCCTGAATGCCAAAAACGGTAGGCGTTGCAGTGAGCAACGCGACCTTTCATTTCGACAAACTCTATACCTATGCCGTCATGCCCGACCAGCAGGATACTGTCCGGCTGGGCAGCATGGTGCTGGTGCCATTCGGGCGGGGGAGCCGTGCCCGAATGGGCGTGGTGCTGGCCTGCGATGCCGAACCGGAGAGCGCAAAACTCAAGTTCCTGTTCGATGTAGCCCCGGCCTCTGCCTGCCTCACCCCGGAGCTGCTGCGGCTGGTGCACTTTTTGAAGGAGCGCACCTTCTGCACCTACTACGAGGCCGTCAAGGCGGTCATCCCTTACGGCGCACAGTACAAGCCCACCGTGGCGGAGGACGGCGTGACCCCGGTGCTTCAAAAGCAGCTCGTCCGCCACACGGAAAATGCCTACAAGCTGGTGGGCACGCTGCCCCCAAAGCCCAGGCCGACCGCCAAGCAGCTGGCCGCAGTGGCCCTGCTGGCCGGAGGTGAGCGCACCCTGTCTGCATTGGAGGAAAAGGGCATCAGCCGGGCGGTGCTGGACAACCTCTGCGCCAAGGGCGTGCTGGAATGCAGCAAGGTGAACAAATCCATCGACCTGTATTCTTCCATCCCGCTGAAGAACGAGCCCATCCTTCTCACGGAGGAGCAGCAGGCTGCCTATGACGCGCTGCTGCCCGGGCTGGAGGATGCTGCCCCGCACTCGGCCTTGCTCTACGGCGTGACCGGCAGCGGAAAAACGCTGGTGTTCCTGAAGCTCATCGAGCACTGTCTGCAGATGGGTCGCCGGGCGCTGGTGCTGGTGCCTGAGATCAGCCTGACCCCCCAGATGATCCTGCGGCTGAAAAGCCAATTTGGCAAGCGGGTGGCCGTGCAGCATTCCGCTCTCAACCACACCGAGCGCCTGCTCCAATGGAAGATGATCCAGGACGGCGGCGCGGATATCGTGGTGGGCACCCGCAGCGCGATCTTTTCCCCGCTGGAAAACATCGGCCTTGTCATCATTGATGAGGAGCAGGAGCACACCTACCGCTCCGAATCCGCGCCCCGCTACTCGGCCCACGAGGTGGCCCGGCAGCGCGCGGCGGAGAACGGGGCCCTGCTCCTGCTGGCCAGCGCCACCCCCAGCACCGAGAGCTATTATGCCGCCCAGCATGGCCGCACCCAGTTGGTGCGCCTGACCAAACGCTATGGCGGCAACCCGCTGCCCAAAGTCCAGATCGTGGATATGCGGGCCGAGCTTGCCTCCGGCAACCCCCGGGAGATCAGCCTTGCCATGGAGGATGCCATCCGGCACAACCTTGAGGCAGGCAAGCAGACCATCCTGCTGCTCAACCGCCGGGGTTACCAGACCGTGGCCCAGTGCGAGGATTGCCGCGAGGTGCTCAAATGCCCCAAGTGCAGCGTGCCCATGGTCTACCACAAATCGGCCCACAAGCTGCTCTGCCATTACTGCGGCAGCCAGCTGGACCCGCCCCCTGCCAGATGCCCCGCCTGCGGCGGCAAACTGCAGTACCGGGGCTTTGGCACCCAGAAGGCCGAGGAGGAGCTGGCAAAGCTCTTTCCGGAGGCCCGCATCCTGCGGATGGATCAGGATACCACCGCCGCCAAGGATGCCCACGAAAAGCTGCTGGCAAAGTTTGCCCGGCATGAATATGACATCATGGTGGGCACCCAGATGGTGGCCAAGGGGCTGGATTTCGAGGATGTGACGCTGGTGGGCGTGCTGGGCATCGATTCGCTCCTGTTCGCCCAGGGCTTCCGGGCTTATGAGACCGTGTTCAGCCTCGTCACGCAGGTGGTGGGCCGGAGCGGCCGGGCAAAAGACCCCGGCTTTGCCATCATCCAGACCACCGACCCGGACAACCCGGTGCTCAACCTTGCCGCCGCACAGGACTACGACGCGTTCTTCGAGCAGGAGATCGCCTACCGGAAGCTGGGGCTTTATCCGCCCTTCTGCGGGCTCTGCGTTGTGGGTTTTGCCGGGCCAAAGGAGAGCGAGGTGGCCCGGGCTTCCGCCCGCTTTGCGGCCCTGCTGGGCCGACAGGCGGCCAAACAGCCCGACCTGCCCCTGCGGGTGCTGGGCCCCACCCCCGGCAGCATTGAAAAGATCAATGATTCCTACCGCTATAAACTCACCGTCAAGTGCCGCAACGACCGCCGTTTCCGGGACCTCATCCGGGAAACGCTGACCCTCTACGAGCAGGAAAAGCTGCCCGGCAAGGCCACCGTTGTGGTCGATCTGCACTCGGACGGGGATATCTGATACAACACAACAAATTTTGGAGGTACCACTATGGCTATCCGCAATATCGTAAAAGAGGGCGACCCCATCCTGAACAAGGTCTGCCGCCCCGTGACCAACTTTGACGACCGCCTTGCCACCCTGCTGGATGACATGCGGGAGACGATGATCGCCGCTGACGGCGTGGGTCTGGCAGGCCCTCAGGTGGGCATGCTGCGCCGCCTGTTCGTGGTGTGGGACACCACCGATGCCCCCGAGGAGATCCCCGAGGATTATGAGTACAAGTTCATCGATTTCGTCAACCCCGAGATCCTGGCTGTTTCTGAGGAGGAGGAGACCGCCTACGAGGGCTGCCTGTCCTTCCCCGGCCACAACGGTGCCGTGACCCGTCCCGCTGCCGTCAAGGTGCGTGCACAGGACCGCAACGGCAACTGGTTCGAGCTGGAGGCCGAGGGCCTGCTGGCCCGCTGCATCCAGCACGAGAATGACCATCTGGACGGCATTACCATCATGGAGTCCAGCGAATATTTCTACGAGGACACCGAGGAGGGCAAAAAGGCTGCCCGTGAAGCGAAAGGAAACAACTGATGCGCATTCTGTTCATGGGAACCCCGGATATTGCCGCAGAGTGCCTGAAGGCCCTGTATGCCGCCGGTCACGAGATCTGCGGCGTGTACACCCGGCGGGATAAGCCGGTGGGCCGCAAGCAGGTGCTCACCGCGCCCCCGGTCAAGGAAGTTGCTCTGGAGCATGGGACCCCCGTGTTCCAGCCCCGCACCCTGCGGGACGGCAGCGAGGATGCCAACATCCGGGCGCTGGCCCCTGACCTCATCGTGGTGGTGGCCTACGGCTGCATCCTGCCCAAGTCCGTGCTGGAAGCCCCGAAGCATGGCTGCATCAATCTGCATGTGTCCCTGCTGCCCAAGTACCGCGGCAGCGCCCCCGTGCAGTGGGCTGTTCTGAACGGCGACACCGAGACCGGCGTTTCCATCATGCAGATGGACGAGGGACTGGACACCGGCGATGTGCTGGTCTGCGAGAAGATCGCCATCGGCCCGGAGGAGACCAGCGGCGAGCTGTTCGACCGGGTCACCGCCGTAGGTGCCCGCGTCCTCTGTGAGGCGGTGCCCGCCCTGGAGGCTGGCACCCTCAGGCCCCAGCCCCAGCAGCATGAGAATGCCACCCTGGCCCCCATGCTGGACAAGGAGCTGGCAGAGTTCAGGCTGACCGATACTGCCGCGCACATCCACAACTGGGTGCGCGGCATGAACCCCTGGCCCATGGCCTGGTTCGTGACCGCAGGCGGCAAAAAGGTCAAGGTGACCGAGTGCCGCGTGGCTGTCTCCAACGGTGAGGCTCCCGGCACGGTGCTTTCCACAAAGCCCCTGACGGTGGCCTGTGCCGATGGCGCAGTCCAGCTGCTCCATGTGGTGCCTGAGGGCAAAAAGCCGATGGATGGCACCTCCTTTGCGGCCGGTCTGCGCCTCAAAGCGGGGGATACCCTCTGATGGCGGCCAATCCGCGGGCAGCGGCAGTGGCTGCACTGGTCCGGCAGGAGCAGGACGGCTTCTCAAACCTTGTGCTGGATGCCGAACTCCGCCGCCAGAAACTGGAGGGCCGGGATAAGGCCTTTGCCGGTGCCATCTTCTACACCGTGCTGGAACATCAGGGCACGCTGGATTTCATTCTGGAACAGTTCCTGCCCAAGGGCCTTGCCAGGCTGGACCCGCAGGTGCGCGAGATCCTGCGGGCCGCACTGGCGCAGGCCCGCTATATGCAGGTGCCGGTGTCGGCGGCGGTGAACGAGGCTGTCAAGCTGACCCGCACCTTCAAAAAGGCGAGTGCGTCCGGGCTGGTCAATGCCGTCCTGCGCAAGGCCTGCAATTATGATCTGGAAACTGCCCGTTTCCGGAACGAGACCCAGCGCCTCATGGTGCTGGGCTCTGCGGGGCAGGATGTGGCAGAGTTCCTGCGCACCCATTACCCTGAGGAAGCGCTGGGCATCCTGACCCACACCGCCGACGGCGGCTGCACCAGCCTGCGGGCCAACTGCCTGAAAATGGATGCCGCGGCCCTCTGCGAAAAGCTGCTGGAAAGCGGCGTGAAGAGCGCACAGCCCGGCCTTGTGCCCGGCAGTGTGCTGGCAAAGTTCGAGGGCAGCCCGGCGGAACACCCGCTCTTCAAGGAGGGCTGTTTCCATGTGGAGGGGCAGGCCAGCCAGCTGGCTGCCCTCTGTGTGGAGGCAAAGCCCGGCGATACCGTGATCGACCTCTGCGCGGCACCCGGCGGCAAAACGCTGCTGCTGGCCGAGGAGATGCAGGGGCAGGGCGCACTGTACAGCTGCGATGTGGCAGAGCACCGGGTCGGGCTCATCCGGAGCGCTGTGGAACGGATGGGCTTTGCCCATGTCACCGCCCTCTGCAATGATGCTACCCGCCCCAACCCAAAGCTGCCCGCCGCAGACCGCATTCTGGTGGATGCCCCCTGCAGCGGCCTGGGCATTCTGGCAAAAAAGCCGGATATCCGCTATAAGACGCTGGAAAAAGTACGCCACGATGAATTATTGGCCACCCAGTCGTCCATTCTGGACACAGCAGCCGCTCTGCTGAAAGCGGGCGGGCGGCTGGTCTACTCTACCTGTACCATCGACCCCGCTGAGAACGAGGAGCAGGTGGCGGCGTTCCTTGCCCGCCATCCGGAGTTCCGGGTGGTCCGGCCCGCTGTGGCGTTCCCTGACGGAATGACAGTGGGGGAGCACGGGGCGCTCTCGGTGCCCACCCGCACCGGGATGGACGGCTTTTTCCTCTGCGCCATGCAGAAAACGCAATGAACCCGCCGTCCGGTTCGTATTGATTCATAGGAGAATACCATGGAACAAAAACGCTGTATCTCTTCCCTGACGCTGGCCGAGCTGACCGCTGCGCTGAAAGCCATGGGTCAGCCGGGCTTCCGGGCAAAGCAGATCTTCCACTGGGTGCACCAGAAGCTGGTCACCGAGTTTTCTGCCATGACCGACCAGCCCAAGACCCTGCTGGCAAAGCTGGAAGAGCAGTTTTACATTGCCGCCCCCAAGATCGAGCGCCGGCAGGAAGCCAAGGACGGCACCGTGAAATATCTGCTGCGGATGGCCGATGGCAACTGCATCGAGACCGTTGTCATGCGCTACCACTACGGCAACACGGTCTGCGTCTCCACGCAGGTGGGCTGCCGGATGGGCTGCCGCTTCTGTGCCTCCACCCAGGCAGGCCGGGTGCGCAACCTGGAAGCCGGTGAGATCTGCTCTGAGATCTATACCGCCCAGAAGGACATCGGGGAGCGCATCTCCCACATCGTCCTCATGGGCATCGGGGAACCGCTGGATAATTTTGACGAGGTCATGCGCTTCCTTGAGAACATCTCCTCCCCGGAGGGTGTGAACATCGGAATGCGCAACATCAGCCTTTCCACCTGCGGTCTGGTGCCCAAAATCGACCAGCTGGCTGAGAAAAAGCTGCAGCTGACCCTTTCGGTCTCCCTGCACGCCCCCAATAACGAGATCCGCAGCGGCATGATGCCGGTCAATGATGCCTACCCCGTGGAGGTGCTGATGCCCGCCGTCCGCCGCTATCAGGAGACCACGGGCCGCCGGGTCAGCTTTGAGTATTCGATGGTGCGCGGTGTCAATGATTCCGATGCCTGTGCCAGACAGCTGGCCGACCTCATCCGGGGCATGGGTGCTCATGTGAACCTCATTCCCATCAACCCGGTGGACGGCAGTCCCTACTCGGCTACCGATGCCGCCAATGTCCAGCGCTTCCAGAAAAAGCTGGAGAGCCTGGGGGTCAACGCCACGGTCCGCCGCCGTCTTGGCAGCGAGATCAGCGCCGCCTGCGGCCAGCTGCGCCGGGACGAAATGAATGGTAAGGCGTAAATCGCAAGAGGAGAAGCCTATGAAACTAGCAGGAAAAACGGATGTGGGCCGCGTCCGGCAGGAAAATCAGGATGATTACCGTGCCGGAGAGCTGCCCGGTGGTGCTGTCTGGGCACTGGTGTGTGATGGTATGGGCGGTGCTAAAGGCGGCCGCGAGGCCTCACAGGGGGCCTGCAATGTCATCGAACAGGTGTTTCAGGAGCAGTACGCCCAGTGCGGAGCAGGGCAGGAGGGAGCTTTTTTGAAAAAGGCCCTCATCAGCGCCAACCGCTATGTGTTCAACAAAGCTGCCCACGAGGAATCGCTGGCCGGTATGGGCACCACGGCGGTCTGCGCCCTGGTGCGGGGCGGGGAAGCCACCCTCTGCCACGCGGGCGATTCCCGCGCCTACCTCTGCCGGGGCGGTAAAATGACCCAGCTCACCCACGACCACTCCTATGTGCAGGAGCTGGTGGACTGCGGCACCATCACGGAGGAGGAGGCCGAGCATCATCCCCAGAAGAACATCATCACCAGGGCGCTGGGCGTGGATTACCGGCTGGAGCCGGAGGTCACTTCGGTGCAGCTGCAGGCAAAGGATCTGCTGCTGCTCTGCTCGGACGGCCTGACCAACATGGTGCCGGTGGAGCAGATGGAGCAGCTGCTGGCGCAGGGCCCGTTCTACGATCTGCCCGACAGGCTGGTGGATGCCGCCAACGAGAACGGCGGCTCCGACAACATCACCGCCCTGCTGCTGGCTGTGGAACCTACGGAGGTGCACCATGGATAACCTGATCGGCAAAACGCTGGACGGCCTGTACACGGTGCGGGAACTCATCGGCACCGGCGGCATGGCCAATGTCTACAAGGCCGTTGTGGGGCCGGGCGGCCCGGTGCCGGAGGGCACGGTCGTGGCCGTTAAGGTGCTGCGGCAGGAGCTCATGCACGACCCTGACCTTGTGCGCCGTTTCAAGAACGAGTCCAAGGCTATCTCGCTGCTCAACCACCCCAACATCGTCAAGGTGTATGATGTCTCGGTGAGCGACCATCTGCAGTATATCGTCATGGAATATGTGGACGGCATGACCCTGCGCGAGTATCTGAACGAGCGGGGCGGCAAGCTGACCAGCCGGGAGACAGTCCACTTTATCTCTCAGATCCTGAAAGCGCTGGATCATGCCCACCGCAACGGCGTGGTGCACCGGGACATCAAGCCCCAGAACATCATGCTGCTGGACAACGGCCAGCTCCGCATGATGGACTTTGGCATCGCGCGCATCTCCCGGGCCGAAAACCAGCTGCTCAGCGGCAAGACCATGGGCAGTGTGCACTATATCAGCCCGGAGCAGGCCAAGGGCGACGAGACCGACTGCACCAGCGATATTTACTCGGTGGGCGTCATGATGTACGAGATGCTCTCCGGTCAGCTGCCGTTTGATGCAGAGGACGCCGTGGAGGTGGCCATCAAGCAGATCTCGGATCAGCCGAAATCCCTGCACGAGATCGCTCCGCAGGTGCCTGCCGCACTGGTGGAGATCACCGAAAAAGCCATGGCGAAGCTGCCGCAGAACCGGTATGCTTCGGCCCGTGAAATGCTGGACGCGCTGGACACCTATGTGCAGAACCCGTCCGTCATGTTCGAGTATCAATATATCACAGAGGATGCACCCGAAAAGGTGGTGAAACGTACGATGAATCAGAACAAAGCTGCCCGCCAGAACCATCCGAACGAGTCGGCTGCCCCGCGCGGCAAAAATGCAAAGCGCAAGCGGCGCACCATTTTTCTGCCGGTCCTGTTCGGCATCACGATCGCTTTTGCACTGGCCTGTTTGGCCCTGTGCTGGCTGATCCTGAACGACTCGTCCAACCTGATGAACAACAAGGCCGATATCACCCTGAACGATTACATCGGCATGACTCAGGAGGAAGCCCAGGCCACCGAGCAGGTGGCTTCCGGCCAGATCAGCGTGACCTGGGAGCAGGAATACAACAGCAACTATGCGGCCGGTTATATCTACAAACAGTCGCCGGTGTCCGGCCGCACCGTGCGTGAGGGCCAGGGCGTGACCCTGACCGTCAGCCTGGGCACCCAGTATGTCACCGTGCCGGACCTGACCAACTATGTGCAGGCCGACGCCGAGCAGCAGCTCAAGAGCCTGGGTGTTTCTGTGCTGGTGACCCAGGCCGTGGACACCTCCGTGGCCTCCGGCGCCGTGATCCGTACCGACCCGGCAGCCGGCACCCAGGTAGAATCCGGATCCACGGTGGTGGTCTATGTCAGCCGCCCGCAGGTGGCCACCACCACCAAGGTACCGTCGCTGTCCGGCATGAGCGTGGACGATGCCCGCACCCTGCTGGTGCAGAACCATCTGGGCCTGGGCAGCCAGACCGATCAGTACAGCGACCAGCCGGTGGGCACGGTCATCGGGCAGAACCCGGCGGCCGGTTCCACAGCCAAGCTGAACGGCCGCGTGAACATCACCGTGAGCGCAGGCCCGGAGCCCGCGCCGGTGGAGCCGGAAGCACCCAGCGACAGCGGCAGCGACTGGTGGGGCAGCCTGTGGGGCGGTGACAGCAGTTCCTCTTCCGGCTCTTCTTCCAGCACCGAGACTGGTGAATCCGCTTCCAGCAGCGAAGGCTCCGGCCTTGCCGACTGGTGGGCTTCGCTGGTGGGCTGACGGAGGCAGGCATGAACGGTTATATCGTAAAAGGCATCGGCGGCTTTTACTACGTTAAAACGCCGGATGGCATCGTGGAATGCAAGCCCCGCGGCATTTTTCGCAAGCAGAAGATCACCCCGGTGGCCGGGGATGAGGTAACGCTGGAAACCGAGAACGGTGCTTCGGTCATTGCACAGATCACCCCGCGCAAGAACGTATTCGTGCGGCCGCCGGTGGCAAACCTGGACGTTCTGTTTCTGGTGGCCAGCACCACCCAGCCTACCCCCAGCACCCTGGTGCTGGACAAGCTGTCCGCCATTGCAGTGGACAAGGGCGTGCAGCCGGTGATCGTGTGCACCAAGGGCGATCTGGCGGAGGCAGAATTCCTGCGCAGTGCGTATGAAAAATCCACCCTGCCGTTCATCCGCATCGACTACGGCAGCGGAGCCGGGCTGGACGAGATCAAACAGTGGATCAGCGGACGGCTGTGCGCGTTCTGCGGCAACTCCGGTGTGGGCAAGTCCACGCTGCTCAACGCATTGCTGCCGGATGCTGCCCGGGAGACCAGCGCCATCAGCCAGAAGCTGGGCCGCGGCCGCCACACCACCCGGGAAGTGACTATTTTTGAAGCCTTTGGCGGCCGAATTGCCGACACGCCGGGCTTTGCCAGCCTGGAAGCAAACCGGGCAGGCTTTATCCCTAAGGAAAATCTGGAGCACGCTTTCCCGGAGTTCGGACCCTATTTGGGGCAATGCCAGTTCACCGGCTGCTCCCACCGGACCGAAAAGGGATGCGCTGTGCGGCAGGCTCTTGCCGAGGGCAAGCTCTCCCAGACCCGGTACGACAGCTACTGCGCCATGTACGATGAGGTCAAGGACGTCAAGGACTGGCAGC
>ERZ831634.3101-NODE-3101-length-13042-cov-6.780704_pt1 | contig 13042 bp, 8 predicted proteins | sample MGYA00519953_ERZ831634 | MGnify/ENA primary metagenome ERZ831634 (study PRJEB31850, sample SAMEA3708718) | human gut metagenome | biome: human gut; feature: human-associated habitat; material: faeces | place: China | collected 2014 ... | reverse complement strand
CCCCGCCGCCCGCCAGCGCAGCCGAACTGGCCGAGTGGTGGGGGCTGCGGAAAGGCCGTGCCGTCACGAGGCCCCGGCCTGCGGGCATCTGCCCGGCGATGGAGTAAATTTTCGTCGTCTCCACAGCTTCTTCCCGGGTCAGGGGCGGCAGGATGCCGGGCAGGCGGCGGGCCAGCATGGATTTGCCGGTGCCGGGAGCACCGACGAGCAGGACGTTGTGTCCGCCCGCAGCCGCGATGACCATCGCCCGGCGGGCCAGCGGCTGGCCGCAGACGTCAGCGAAATCGGGAACGTGGCTCCACGCATCGGCAGGGTCGAAGGGAACCGGAGCCGTGGGAGAAATGGGCTGGATGCCCCGCAGTGCGTCCACGACCTGACGGGCCGTTGCGGCAGGGTAGACCTGCATTTCGCTTCCGCAGGCCTCAGCGGCTTCGGCAGCGTTCTCGGCGGGGACATAGAGCGCCCGCACACCGCTGGCGGCAGCTTCCAGCGCCATGGGCAGGACGCCGGACACCGGGCGGAGACTGCCGTCCAGCGCCAGCTCCCCCAGAAAGGCTGTGTCCTTCGGCGGCGGCTCCACCTGCCCGGAAGCGGCCAGCACCGCCAGCAGCAGGGGCAGGTCATACACCGGGCCGGTCTTGCGGACGTCGGCGGGAGCGAGGTTGATGGTGATGCGGCGGTCAGGCCACTTGAAGCCCAGATTTTTCAGGGCTGCGTGGACGCGGTCGCCGCTCTCCCGGACGGCGGAGTCCGGCAGGCCGACGATGGAGAGGGCGGGCATCCCGCCCGAGATGTCGGCCTCGACTTCCACGGGGAAGCCGTTGAGGCCCTTGAGGCCGAAGCTCTTGAGGACTGCGTACATGGGCGCTCCTTTCTGCCCGATGGGGCGGCAGAGACCATCCATAAAAGGAGATGAAGAAATTTTTACGTTGCTTCGAAATTTCCGCTGAGATAATAGACAAAAGACATGGAACGGTTGGCTAAGAACTGACTAAGAAATGGTAAAGACAGGGCGCAGATGCCCAAGTTCGACACAATTTTCTGTTTGAATCTATTATATTAAAGGGCATGTGAGATGTCAACGAAACGCGAACCATCTGTAATTGGAGGGAGAATCTTATGGTTGCGAAAGAGTACTGCTGTTACACCAGGCCCTATTCCAGTATCGAAGGCTTTCAAATTGCACACACGCTGTACTACAGCGCAAGCGTAGAGGAAGAGGGAGTTGTATTGGCAGTGCGGCGGCAGCAGGGAGAAGAGTGTGTCACGGAGCAGGTCATCTGCCCGGTGGGCGACTTCGGGCGGCTGATGTCCCTGATGCGGTATCTGTGCGAAAATGGAGTAGGGCTGGGCCACTGGCTGGATGTACTGGACGACGCAGGGCAGGTGTACTGGCCCTGCACGGCTGCAAATGGGCAGCAGGAGAGCGGAAAGCCTGCACGATTTGTGGCATTTGCTGGTTTTGAGGGGGAAAACTTGGTACATAATCCTGAATTGACACAAAGCATATAAAAGCTTATATTATAAGTAGACTTGGATGAATTTGTCCATTATGGTCAAAAATTACAAAGGTAAGGTGTGCAATATGTATCAGGATGAGTATAAGCGCTGGCTGGCAGCGGATCTGGAGGACGCAGATCTGAAGCCGGAGCTGGCCAGGATCGAGGGAAACGACGACGAGATCAAGGACCGCTTTGCCGTTGCACTGAAGTTCGGCACCGCCGGCCTGCGCGGCGTGCTGGGCGCTGGCACCAACCGCATGAACATCTACGTCGTGCGTCAGGCCACCCAGGGTCTGGCAAACTGGGTCAAGACCCAGGGCGGCAATCAGACCGTGGCCATCAGCTACGACAGCCGCCTGAAGAGCGACATCTTTGCCAAGACTGCCGCCGGCGTTCTGGCCGCAAACGGCATCAAGGTGCGCATTTATGATGCTCTGATGCCTGTCCCGGCCCTGAGCTTTGCCACCCGTTACTATGAGTGCAATGCGGGCATCATGGTCACCGCTTCTCATAACCCCGCCAAGTACAACGGCTACAAGGCCTACGGCCCCGACGGCTGCCAGATGACCGATGACGCCGCCGCCATCGTCTATGACGAGATCCAGAAGACCGATGTCCTGACCGGCGCAAAGTACATCTCCTTTGCCGAAGGCGTCGAGCAGGGCCTCATCCGCTTTGTGGGCGACGACTGCAAGAACGCCCTCTACGCCGCCATTGAGGCACGTCAGGTGCGCCCGGGCCTGTGCAAGACCGCCGGCCTGAAGCTGGTCTACAGCCCGCTGAATGGTTCTGGTCTGGTGCCGGTCACCCACGTTCTGAACGACATGGGCATCACCGACATCACCATCGTGCCGGAGCAGGAGTACCCCAACGGCTACTTCACCACCTGCTCCTACCCCAACCCTGAGATCTTCGAGGCTCTGAAGCTGGGCCTCGACCTCGCCACCAAGACCGGCGCCGACCTGATGCTGGCCACCGACCCCGACGCCGACCGCGTGGGTATCGCCATGAAGTGTCCGGACGGCAGCTATGAGCTGGTCTCCGGCAACGAGATGGGCGCTCTGCTGCTGGATTACATCTGCGCTGGCCGCATCGAGAAGGGTACCATGCCCAAGGACCCCGTCGCCGTCAAGTCCATCGTCTCCACCCCGCTGGCCGATGCCATCGCCGCCCACTACGGCGTTGAGATGCGCAGCGTGCTGACCGGCTTCAAGTGGATCGGTGACCAGATCGCAAATCTGGAAGCTGCCGGTGAAGTGGACCGCTTCATCTTCGGCTTCGAGGAGAGCTACGGCTATCTGGCAGGCCCCTATGTCCGCGATAAGGACGCCGTCATCGGCTCCATGCTGATCTGCGAGATGGCTGCTTACTACCGCAGCATCGGTTCTTCCATCAAGCAGCGTCTGGAAGAGATCTACAAGGAGTACGGCCGCTACCTGAACAAGGTGGACAGCTTCGAGTTCCCCGGCCTGACCGGCATGGAGAAGATGGCTTCCATCATGCAGAAGCTGCGCGACAACCCGCCCACCGAGCTGGCCGGCCACAAGGTGGTCAAGGTCACCGACTACAAGAAGCCCGAGGAGACCGGCCTGCCGGCTGCCAACGTGCTGATCTACGCACTGGAGAACGGTGCGACTGTGGTGGTCCGTCCCTCCGGCACCGAGCCGAAGATCAAGACCTACTTCACCACCCTGGGCAAGGATCTGGCCGAGGCCCAGGCCCAGAAGGATGCCCTGGCTGCTGCCATTGAGCCCATCCTGGCATAAACCGCACTGAAATAAGGTCCCAAAGCCCTTTTGCACCCGCCTGCCCGGCGGTGCAAAAGGGCTTTTTTGCTGGGCGGAACCGGTTGCAGTTTGCGGGCCGATACGCTATAATAAAAGATGACTTATTATAGCCAGCCGCAGCCGGAAACACCGGCGCGGCGGCAGCAGGGGCAGGTGTGCAGATTGCAAAAAACGATTTCGGCCGTGCTGGTGGCGGCAGGTTCTTCCACCCGGATGGGGTTCGACAAGCTCAGCTTTGACCTGGGCGGCGAAACGGTGCTGCACCGCAGCATCCGCGCTTTTGACCAGTGCCCGCAGATCGGCGAGATCGTGCTGGTGGCGGGCAAAAACCGTGCTTTCGTGGAGCAGCAGGCCGTCGACTGCACCAAGCCGGTGCAGATCGTAGCCGGTGGTGCCACCCGCGCCGAGAGCGCCAAGAATGGCGTGCTGGCAGCCCACGGGGAGCTGGTGGCCGTGCACGACGCAGCCCGGCCCTTTGTGAGCCCGGCCGTCATCGCGGCGGTGCTGGAAGCCGCTGCCCGCTGCGGAGCCGCCGCCCCTGCAGTGCCGGTCAAGGACACCATCAAGCAGGCCGTGCCCGGCGACGGCAAAACGGTGCCGGAAGCCTGCCTTGTGCACAGCACCCCGGACCGCAGTACCCTGTATGCGGTGCAGACGCCCCAGTGCTTTGACCGGACGCAGTATCTGGCCGCCCTGCAGGAACTGGACGCCGAAAAAGCCCGGCTGGTCACCGATGACTGCAGCCTGTTCGAGCTCACTGGCCGCTCGGTGCAGCTCACCCAGGGTGACTACGCCAACCTGAAGATCACCACGCGGGAGGACCTGCCCCGCCCGGTACAGAAAGAGGAAACGAGAATGCGCATTGGACATGGTTATGACGTGCACCGCCTGGTGGAAGGCCGCAAGCTGATCCTGGGCGGCGTGGAGATCCCCTTTGAAAAGGGCCTGCTGGGCCACTCGGACGCCGATGTGCTGGCCCACGCGGTGATGGACGCCGTGCTGGGTGCGGCGGCGCTGGGGGATATCGGCCAGCATTTCCCGGACAATGACCCCGCCTATGCCGGGGCCGACAGTCTGGAGCTGGCCCGCCATGTGGCCCGCATCCTGTCGGAGCACGGTTACCGGGTGGAAAACATCGACGCCACCATCCTCTGCCAGCGGCCTAAGCTGGCACCGCACATCCCGGCCATGCGGGCCAATCTGGCGGCGGCTTTCGGCCTGCCGGTGGACGCCGTGAGCGTCAAGGCCACCACGGAAGAGCATCTGGGCTTTACCGGCGAGGGACTGGGCATTGCCGCCCACGCCGTCGCCCTGATCGAAACACGGTAACAGGAGTGTGCGTCCATGACACTGAATGCGATCATTGCCAATTTTCAGACCTTCAAGCTCGTTGACCTGCTGGATATCATCATCATTGCGTTCCTGATCTACCAGCTGCTGGGCATCGTCAACCGCACCCGCGCCGGGCAGCTGTTCAAGGGCGCGCTGCTGGTCATGGCGGTTTATCTGGTGGCCGAAACGCTGAACATGCGCACGGTCACCTGGCTGCTCAACTCGCTGCTGCAGGTGGGCCTGCTTACCCTGGTGGTGCTGTTCCAGCCGGAGATCCGCCGTGCTCTGGAGCGCATGGGCCAGACCGACCAGTGGGCCGCAAAGCTGTTCAACGTGAAAGGCCGCTACAACGACCCCAGCCTGAAAGGGGCCTGGCGCAGCGCCATCATTGCCATCTGCGACGCGGCAGAGCGCTTTTCGGAGACCAAGACCGGTGCGCTCATCGTGCTGGAACGCCACACCAACCTGTCTGAGATCGTGCGCACCGGCACCCCGGTGAACAGCGCGGTGAATCTGGAAGTGCTGGGCACCATCTTCTACGAGGGCACCCCCCTGCACGACGGTGCCGCCATCATCGAGAACGGCCGCATCAAGGCCGCAGGCTGCGTGCTGCCGCTTTCCAATAATCTGGATCTGGGCAAGGACATGGGCACCCGTCACCGTGCCTGTCTGGGCATTGCCGAAAACTCGGACGCCATCGCCATCGTGGTCAGCGAGGAGACGGGCATCATCTCCATGGCAAAAAATGGCGTGCTGATCCGTCATTTTGACCGCCAGACCCTGTACACCCGCCTGATCGACGAGATGATCCCCAAGGAGCCGGTGGTGGAAAAGAGCACGGCCGACACCTGGAAGGACCGCGCAAAGAGCCTGATGAAGTGGGTCAGCCAGAAAGGGGAGGACGAGCAGCAATGACCAATCAACCCAAGAATACCAGCGGCGCAAAGCCTGCTGTTCCCCACAAAAAGAACTTTTTGGACGACCGCCGCATCCGGCTGGCACTGTCCATTCTGGGTGCCATTGTGGCCTGGATGATCGTGACCATCATCGTGCAGCCCGGCACCACCAACACCATCTACAATGTGCCGGTGGACTATACCTACGATTCCTCCGTTTATACCTCCCGTGGACTGAGCATCGTCAGCGCCGAGGACAAGACGGTGAACCTGAAGATCTCCGGCGACGGCTACACCATCGGCAGCTTGACGGCCTCCGATTTTGTGGTCTACCCGGACTGGTCCAGCGTGCGGGACAGCGGCCAAAAGACCCTGCGCCTGCTGGTGCGGGGGGCCAACGGCATGCTCAATGGCGTCACCGTGACCATCGACGGCTCCGACAACATGGTGGACGTGATGTTCGATGTGGTGGAGGAAAAGACCCTTCCCGTCACCGTGACCACCAATTACCTGACCATCTCGGACGGGTATATCCTCTACAGCACCGAGGTGTCCAAGGACATGGTCACTCTGTCCGGCCCCAGCAGTGAGCTGGACAAGGTGACCACCTGCACCGCCGAGGTGACCTACTCCAGCGAGCTGGACAGCTCGGTCACCCTGGCAACGCCGCTGCGGTTCTATACCTCCGGCGGCACGGAAGTGAACTTTGAGTACACCGAGCTGGAAGAAAGCAGCGTGGACGTGACCTTGCAGGTGTACAAGATGGCCACCCTGCCGGTGAACGTGAGCTTCATCAACGCGCCCCGCGACTTTGACGCGTCGGTACTGGTGTATGAGCTCAGCCGCAAGCAGCTCAAGGTGGCCGGCCCGGCGGAAAAAATCGACGCGTTGTCCACCCTGTCCATCGGCACCATCGACCTGTCCACCTTCACACTGAACAAGGTCTATGAGCTGCCCATTGAGCTGCCCAGCGACATCTACCTGCTGGACAACATTTCCACCATCACCCTCAGCTTTGACTGCTCCGGTCTGGAGACCAAGACCATGAACCTGCCTTCCAGCTGTGTGCAGGTGGTGAATCTGCCGTCCACCTATCAGCTTACGGTGGAGACCGAACGGCTGATGAACGTGACCCTCTGCGGCCCGAAGGCTGCATTGGAGACCCTGACCCCGGAACAGGTGGTCGTGGAGATCGACGCGGAGGACTTCTCGGTGGCCACCGGCCAGCAGAACATCGCCTGCCGCCTGTATGTGCCCTCCAACGGCAAGATCTTTGCACTGGGCAGCTATGTGCTGCAGTGCCGCATTGAAAGCAACTGATAAAAAGGAACACACTGTACTATGATTCTCGTTCGCAACATCCGTCTGCCGCTCTCCGCCGGGGAACCGCAGGCATTTGAAAAGGCCCTGCGGGAGGCACGCATCCCCCGCGCAAAGGTGCAGCATCTGGGCGTGGCAAAGCTGTCGGTGGACGCCCGCCGCGGCCAGCCCAAGCTGGTGTACACCGTGGCTGTCACCCTGAAAAACGAAGCCGAAGAACCCGCCTTCGCCGGGGCATCGGCCAACGTGTCCCTGCACGGCAGGACCGACTTCCGGGTGCAACGGGGCACGCAGAAGCTGCCCCACCGCCCGGTGGTGTGCGGCCTGGGGCCTGCCGGTCTGTTTGCGGCGCTGCTGCTGGCCCGGCAGGGCTACCGGCCCATCGTGCTGGAGCGCGGCCCGGCGCTGGACGAGCGGGTGCAGGCGGTGGAACACTTTTCCGCCACCGGCGAGCTGGACCCCAACGCGAACATCCAGTTCGGTGAGGGCGGCGCAGGCACCTTCTCGGACGGCAAGCTGACCACCCGCATCGGTGACGAGCTGTGCGGCCTTGTCACGGAAGTGTTTTTGCAGCACGGTGCCCCGGCGGAGATCGCCTGGAAGCAGAAGCCCCATGTGGGCACCGACCTGCTGCGGGGGGTCATCACCTCCATCCGCAAAGAGATCGAATCCCTGGGCGGTGAGGTGCATTTCAACACGGCCCTCACCGGTCTGAAACAGAAAAACGGACACATTACCGGAATTTTCACAACGGATGGTTCCTTTGCCTGCGAAGCACTGGTGTTTGCGGTGGGCCACTCGGCCCGCGATACCTTTGCCATGCTCATGGACAGCGGCCTTGTGCTGGAGTGCAAGCCCTTCAGCGTGGGCTTCCGCGCAGAGCATCTGCAGAGCGAGATCGAAAAGAGCCTGTATCACGAGGCGGCAGGCCACCCGGCCCTGCCCCGCGGCGAATACCAGCTGTCCCAGCATGTGGGGGAGCGGTGCGTGTATACCTTCTGCATGTGCCCCGGCGGGCAGGTGGTGGCCTCGGCCAGTGAGGAAGGCCGTGTGGTGACCAACGGCATGAGCTACCATGCCCGCAGCGGCAAAAATGCAAACGCCGCCGTGGTGGTGAGCGTGAACGGCACTGACTTTGCAAACGACCCCCGGCAGGCCATCGCGTTCCAGCGGGAGCTGGAAGCAAAGGCCTACGCGGCAGGCCGTGCGGCCGGGCCTTACGCCGCCCCGGCCGAGAACATCCGGAGCTTTCTGGAGGGCAAAGGCCAGCTGCACATCGGCAGCGTGGAACCTACCTACGACCGCGGCGTGACCGCCGCCGACCTGGGCAGCCTGCTGCCTGCGGAGCTGGCCGACACCCTGCGGGCCGGTCTGCGTGCCTATGAGCACAAGATCGCGGGCTACACCGCACCGGATGCCATCCTCACCGGCCTGGAGACCCGCACCAGCAGCCCGGTGCGGCTGAAGCGGGAAGAAAACTTCGAGTGCACCCAGCTGGCAGGGCTTTACCCCTGCGGCGAGGGCGCGGGATATGCGGGCGGCATCATGAGCGCCGCCGTGGATGGCCTGCGGGTGGCCCGCGCCATCATCAGTCGGTATGCACCGGCAGAAGGGTGAGAAGATTTTGATGAACGATCGTGAAAACGACAACCGGATCAAGGACGAGGGCCGTCAGGTGCAGCAGGAGCTGGAGGACCAGCTGCGCGCCTTTGGCGACACCATGACCGACGCCTTTGCCCATGGCTTTGAGGGCCGGGGCATGGAGATCGGCGACCGGGCCTGGGATGTGGGAAAAGCAGCCGTCCATGCGGCCAACTACGGCATCTCGGAAGCGGGAAAAGCCCTCCGGAACAGCCGGAACGAATACTACAAAGCCCAGCAGGAGGCACAGAAAACCGGGCCCCGGAACGCGGGCGGGATGCCCCAGTGGGCCAGACAGATCTTTGGCCTGAAAGGGGAGCAGACCCCCGTAGACCTGCTGCGTGCAGACGGCAAAAAGCGCCAGAACGGCGGTGCAGCCCTGCTGGCCGTGGGCATCACCTTCATGGTGATCTTTGGGCTGGGGACGCTGGGCTGCCTCATCGGGCTGGGCATTATTTCGCCGACTGCTTTGGGCGACGTTGTGGTGTCGACTGCTGAGGACGGCGGCATCCTGATGACGGGCACGGGCTACGTTATGAACACCGCCTACAACGTGCTGGGCATCGTCAGCGGCGTGTTGGGCCTTGCCACGGCGGGCTTTGGCTGGATGACGGCCTGTGGTTCCGCCTGGGTGAAAGCTGGAAAGCAGCTGGGGCAGTTCGCCGATCTTGCGGATACCACCGACTACCACCAGGGCCTTTCGGTTCGGATGCTGGCCGACCTCGTCCACCAGAACCGGAAAAAAATGCTGAAGAAGCTGCAAAAGTACATCCGCAAAGGCTGGCTTGCCGCCTGGCTGGATGAAAAAACAGAAACACTCTATCTGACGGCGGAGGACTACCGCGCCGCTCAGGAAACGGCGGCTGCACCCCAGGCACAGCCGCAGCCGGAACCGGCACCGGAGCAGCGCGAGGAAACGCCTCTCAATCTGGAAACGGCCCGCCGCTTCGCCAAAGTGCTGGCGCAGGAGCAGCAGCTCATGCAGGACGCGCAGGGCGTGGAGGAGCTGGCCCACATGCAGAAGACCACTGAGGCCATCTGCGACTGGCTGGAAGCCCACCCCGAAAGCCTGCCGAAAGCACGGCGGTTCGCGGAATACTATATCCCCACCACCCTCAAGCTCCTGCACACCTACAACGATGTGCAGGGCCAGAAAGGCGATAATGCCGAGAGCATCCGCCGGGACATCGCGGGCATCCTGCACACGCTGAACCAGGCCTTTGACAACCTCTACGACAATCTGCTGTCGGACGTGGCCATGGATGTTTCCAGCGAGATCGCAGCCCTGCAGGGAATGCTGGCCAACGACGGCCTGACCGGGAGGGATTTCCAATGACCTACCGTGCCTGGGACCTGAAAACGCTGGACCGCGCCGCCGTCCGGGAGCTGACCCATGCCATCGCGGAGCAGCGTACCGAAGAACTGGAATACAGCGCCATGGACGAGGAGCCCTGGAGCGAACAGAAATATGCCGCCACGCTGGCCGCCCAGCAGAAGGAGACGGCCTTGCTGGCCGGCATCCTGGCGGCCCGCGGCATCACCGACCCGGCCGACGCGCTCACCCTGCTGGCCGGGGAAGAGGAGCTGAGCGACCCCGCCCTGCTCACCGATATGGAAAAAGCCTGCCAGCGCATCTGGCAGGCCATCGACAATGGCGAGACCATCGTGGTGTTCGGTGACTACGACGTGGACGGCGTGACTGCCACGGCATTGCTGTATCAGCACCTCAAGGGCATGGGCGCCGCCGTCAAGTGCATGCTGCCCAGCCGCGAGGGCGATGGCTACGGCCTGTCGCGCAACGCCATCCAGTCCATCCACGACAAGGGCTATCGGCTCATCGTGACGGTGGACAACGGCATCTCCGCTGTAGCCGAGGCCGACTTTGCCGCAGAGCTGGGCATCGACCTTATCATCACCGACCACCATCTGCCGCCCGAGACCCTGCCCAAGGCAGTGGCCGTGGTGGACCCCCGCCGGGAGGACGATACCAGCCCCTTCAAAGGGCTGTGCGGCGCAGGCGTGGCCTTTAAGCTGTGCGCCGCGCTGGACGACTGCACCCCGGAGGAAATGCTGGATTACTGCGGCGACCTGGCCGCTGTGGGCACCGTGGCGGACGTGATGCCCCTGACCGGAGAGAACCGCACCCTGGTCAAGGCCGGCCTGCGGCAGCTGCAGCAGACCGACCGCCCCGGCATGGAAGCCTTGCTGGAAGAAGTGGGCCTTGCCGGAAAAACCGTCACAGCGGAGAATATCAGCTATGCCATTGCGCCCCGCATCAACGCGGCCGGCCGCATGGACAGTGCGGTGACGGCCCTGCAGCTGGTGCTGTGTGAGGACCCGGACCGCGCCGAGGAGCTGGCCCATAAACTCAACGAGATCAACGCGAAACGGCAGGAGACCGAACTGCAGATCTTCAAGGCCGCCGAGGAATTGCTGGAGCAGCAGCCGGAGCGGCTGGAGGATCGTGTGATCCTGCTGTGGGGCCGGGACTGGCACCCCGGCGTCATCGGCATCGTGGCGTCCCGGCTGGTGGAGCGCACCGGCCGCCCGGTCATCGTGGTCACGGTGGACGAGCACGGCGAGTGCAAGGGCAGCGGCCGCAGCGTGCAGGGTTTCAACCTGCACGCCTGCATCGGGGCCTGCGCCGACCTGATCATCCGCTACGGCGGCCACGCCATGGCGGCGGGTCTCTCGGTGCGGGAAGAAAATCTGGAAGCCCTGCGCCGCCGCCTGAACGAGTGGGCGGCAAGGGAGTGCCCCGTGCTGCAGATCCCGCCGCTGACCTGCGATCTGTCCATCCATCTGGACCGGGTCACGGTGGACGCCGTGCGCCGTCTGGATCAGCTGGCCCCCTTCGGGGCTGAGAACCCCACCCCGGTGTTCCTGCTGCAGAATGCCGTGCTGGACGGGGTATACCCGGTGTCGGACGGCAAACACAGCCGCCTGCGTCTGCGGCAGGGCAATGCCAGCCTGTACGCCGTGTGGTTCGGCATGCGGCCGGAGCAGCTGCCCTATGCCACGGGCGACGTGGTAGACACTGCCCTGAATCTTTCGGTCTACGATGCGCCCCGTGGCGCGCAGCTTTCGGGCCGCATCATTGACCTGCACCCGGCGGGCCTTGGCAGTGCCATGCCGCAGCAGGCAGCGCTGGTGCAGGCACTGCGCCGCGGCACCCCGCTCACCACAGAACAGAAAAATCTCATCACCCCGGCCCGCAGCGATATCATCGCGGTATACCGGGAGCTGCAGGCCCGCCGCTGGCACGCGGAGGATCTGCAGCCCCTGTGCGCGAAGCTGGGAGAAGAAAATACCGGCAAAACGCTGGTGGCGGTCACGGCACTGGAACAGGTGGGGCTGATCGCTGCTGCAGAAAAGGGCGGAGCCAAAGTGTGGGAGCTGGTGCCCACGGCCGGCAAGAAGAACCTTGCCGACGCCCCGATCCTGAAATGTTTGGAGGGAATGTAAATGCCTGAGGGAAAGAAACTGCCTGCCCCCGCCCCGGTGCGGGAGGAGGACTCGTATTCGGCCAAGACCCACCTGCACCAGCCGGTGCAGGAGACGGCCACCGTGGCCGCTACAGCACAGCCGGCAGATGCCCCGGAGGGTACTTTGCCCTCGGAGGTGCGCCCGGAGATCGTTACCTGGGACAAGCTCTGTGAGGCCATCAAGGCCAGCGGCAGGGCCTACGATACGGACATGATCGAAAAGGCCTATAACCTTGCCAACGACGCCCACAAGGGCGTGTGCCGCCGCAGCGGCGAACCCTATATCTGCCACCCGCTGGCCGTGGCCCGGCTGGTGCTGGATCTGGGCATGGACTCCGAGAGCATCGCTGCTGCCCTGCTGCACGATGTGGTGGAGGACACCCCCACCACCCTGGACGACCTGACCGCACAGTTCGGCTCCGAGGTGGCCCAGATGGTGGACGGCGTCACCAAGCTGACCAAGATCCAGTTCTCCAACATCGAGGAGCTGCAGGCAGAGAACCTGCGCAAGATGCTGCTGGCCATGAGCCGCGACGTGCGCGTGATGATCATCAAGCTGTGCGACCGGCTGCACAATATGCGCACCGGTGATGCCTGGCCGGAGCAGAAGCGCCGCGACAAGGCCCGGGAGACCATGGAGGTGTATGCCCCCATCGCCAACCGGCTGGGCATCCTGAACGTGAAGGAAGAGCTGGAGGACCGCAGCCTGCATTACCTCGACCCCGTGGGCTACGAGGACATCAGCAAGATGCTGAGCGAGCGGGCCGGGGAGGAGTTCCTGGCCAAGGTGTCCGGCGTCATCGAGCGCCGCCTGATCGAGAGCGGCATCGAGGGTGCCACCATCAAGCGCCGGGTCAAGAGCATCTACGGCATCTACCGCAAGACCATCATGCAGAATAAGTCCTTCGACGAGATCTACGATATCTACGCGGTCCGGGTCATTCTGGATTCTCTGGCCGAGTGTTACAGCACCCTTGGCCTCATCCATGATATGTACCACCCGCTGCCCAACCGCTTTAAGGACTATATCTCCACCCCCAAGCCCAACGGCTACCAGAGCCTGCACACCACCGTCATCG
>ERZ831634.3100-NODE-3100-length-13043-cov-2.627040_pt1 | contig 13043 bp, 8 predicted proteins | sample MGYA00519953_ERZ831634 | MGnify/ENA primary metagenome ERZ831634 (study PRJEB31850, sample SAMEA3708718) | human gut metagenome | biome: human gut; feature: human-associated habitat; material: faeces | place: China | collected 2014 ... | reverse complement strand
TTCGGACGCTTCGAGCCACTTGTGCAGCTTTCGGCGTTCCGTGTCGGTGAGGGGTACACCGTCGAGCTGGCGGGTTATCAGTTCTTCAATGGGATGTTCGGGTGTCTTCATTCTATTTATATCACGGACGAGCCCCCGAAAACCCTACCCCTGGCTTCGGATATTTTTTATGATCCGGCAAAAAAGGCGGAAACGGATGTTTGCGTCCGGCTTTTCGGGGCATTTTGCCGGTTATTGAAAAAGGCGCTTCGGGAAGAAGCGCCTTTTTCAGAGGTCCGGGTCGTCTAATAGACCCACTCGAAATTGTCGACGTAGAGTACGTTCGACTTGCAGCCTACCATGAAGTCGCCGTAGGCGCTCGTCGAGCAGGAGATCACGATCTGATACAGTCCCGACGGTTTGGCCGTCCGGTCGTAATAGTTGAGCGGAAGCTGTACGTCGATCATCTTGCCGCCGGTCGAACTTTGGTCGATGAAGAGCGAGCCGTAGGCGATGATCGGTCCCTCGTCGACCGCCGTCGCCTCTTCCGGGTCCCAGGTCCCGGTGGGGGCTTCCGTGCCCGATCCGACCTCGCGGCGGGTGTTCCAGTCCACGATGGCGACCATGATGCGGGCCTTGTCCTGATCGCCCTCCCTGATCGGTGCGCCGAAATTCTTGTCGATGTCGGCGATGCCGATTTTTTCCGCATAGTATTGCAGTTTCAGCGCTTTGGGACGGGCTTTCCAGGCGTAGGGCTGGCCGAACGACACGACACCCCGGGTCAGAACGTCCTTTTGGAAAAGTCCCGAGAAGAGGTTGCCCGAGGCGAGGACTCCCACGGCGGACGTAGCCTGGAGTTTGGCACGTGTGCCCCCGTCGAAGGTGGCCTGCGTGCAGAGTCCCCTGGTGAAGGTGTTGTTGCCGCTGCCCCAGAACTCCGCGGTCTTGTTGTTCTGTGTCCAGCAGCTCAGCGAACTGTCTTCCATGTCGCCGTCGGGAATCGTGTTGCCCGCGGGGGCCACATATTCCATCAGCTGGGTCTGCTCGCCCCCGACCGTCAGTCGGAATTCGTAGGTGTGACCTGCGAAGAGACCCTTGTCCGGTACGAAGTTGTAGACGGCAAGACCGTAGGGGTTGGTCGACGAACTCCATTCGGGCGCGAGCGTCGCCGTCAGGATGCCGGCATCGTAGCTGCTCTCCGGCATTCTCTGCCACTCCGTGTCGCCCTTGATGCGGTATTCCAGCGCGGCGCCCGAGGCATACTCCTCGGCGGAGACGAGTGCCGTGGCCGTGGCCGTATTGTTCCACAGGTCGGTTGCCCGGAGAGCGACCTTTACATTGGTAGGCTCCACGTAAAGCAGCCACTGTTCGGTGATCCCGTGGCAGGTGACGTCTACGAAGCGCACCGATTCGAAGCTGCTGCCCGAAAGTTCTTCGAGCGAAGGCGAATAGGTCGTGATGTCGGCGGGACCGAGTTTGAGTTCCGTGACTTCGATGTGCTCCAGGTCGGTGCCGCCGGGGACATAGACCCGGGCGATGCGGTTTTTCTCCTCGATCTCCGTGGCGCCGATCTGTCCCGTCACGCTGAAACGGCGCTCGATGGTCTGCGCGGCGCGGATCGTCCATTCGTAATCCTGATAGAGCGAAAGCGTGGTGTAGATCGGAGAACGCATGTCGAACGTGCCGGTCAGCTCCCGGGAGCTGCGGATCTGTTGCAGGACCTCCTTCTTGTCGAGCTGGATGCTGTGGATGACGGCGTCGTAACCCACGGCGTCGATCCGCACGTTGCGGATGTCTGTCGCTTCGTCGAGCGAGAGGGTGACCACCCGCGACGTGACGTTGTTTTCCGAGACCGAGAAGCCCTGGCCTTCGACGCCAGCGATGCGGAGTTCGACGACCGGATAGGGGATGTCGTTGTGGATGCACGACGACGCAAGAAGCGCCGCGGCTGCAAGGAGTGCTGTTTTCAGGTATCTGGTCATAACTTATCTCTTTTTCTTGTCCCACAGGTGTATCGTCATGCCGAAATTGATGGCGGCGACGTTGAGCCTGAAACGCATGTTCGAAGCCTTGCGCGTGCCGATCTTGTTGCCGGCGTCGTCCTTCTGCGTGACGGAGGTGTACTGGATGCCGCCCAGACCGAACGAAAGCGTGGCGCAGACGTTGGGGAAGATATAGACGGCAGCTCCCGGATTAAACGCTAATTTGAGCTGCGTATTGTCGCTGAGGGTGGTTTTCATGTTGTCGCTGGCGGTGTCCGGCTGGTAGGAGAGTTTCGACGTTCCTGTCGACAGCGAGAGTTCGAACTCGGCGAACAGTCCGAAACGGCCCTTCGGGTCGAGTCCCGCGTAGGAGCGGTGGAAAATGCCGAACGAATAGTTGTCGCTGTTGAAATTGACCTTCGGGATGCTGCCCGAGGCGTCGTTGCTTTCGCCCAGGTCGTAGCGTGCGGCATCGAGGTTGCCGTCCATGTGGCGGTAGCCGAAGCGCACGCCCAGGCAGTTGTTGTCGCGGTAGAAATAGCCGATGAAGGGCTTGACGGTGGCCACCGTGCCGTCGGCGTCGATGCCGTCGAGGATGAGCATGATGTCCGTGTCGTCGCTCGACATCGTGCCGTAGGAGGCCGTCAGGCCCATCATCACCTCGCCCTTGTAGGCGAATTTGAGTTTGTTGATCTCACGGTCGATGCGCCGGCGCGTGGGCAGGAACCGGTTTTTGCCGCGGATCGGCGACTCGGCTTCAGCGGCCTTGAGGGCCTGCATTGGCTTTTGTCCGGCATGTCCGTCGGCCGGGGCTGCCGCTTCCGAGGCCGGAACTTCGTCTTCGGTGGAGATCGTTTCGGCTGCGGGGGCTGCGATTGCGGCTGCTGCCGCAGCGGCCGTTTCCTCCGGGTTTCCGGCCACGGCGGTCGGCCGCGACAGCGCGTTGCCGCAAGAGATGATCATGATCAGCAGGGTGCAGAGTATGCTTCGTGTCATAGTATGCCGTTTTTAGAGATAGAAGGCCATGCCGAGGCCGATCGAGAAGATATTGACCTTGAAGTTCATCATGCTCGTGTTACGCTTGCCCACGGTGACCTGGTTGTGAACCTGCTTGGTGTGGTTGTAGGTGATGCCCATCACGCCCACGTTCACCTCGACGGCCATGTTGTTGGTGGCGAAGGCTATGATGCCCGGTGAAATGCCCAGCGAAAGGGTGTAGCCGGTTTCGTAGGTTCCTTTCACGGGCGAGTCGTTGGCGAAGCGCGCCTGCGTGCCGCCGGCCGAGAGCGACATTTCGTTGAACAGCGCGAAGCGTTTGCTGCGTCCCAGCGGGATGTACTGCCGCCAGATCGCCGCCGCCGAATAGGTCTGCTTGAGCGAGTAGAAATCCCTGGCCACGATGTTCGTGCCCGTCTCCTCGTTGCCGAAGTGCAACTCGGCGTTGTCCAGCTTGAGCAGCGTGCGCGAATAGATGAAGCGTCCTCCGAGGGCCATGTTGTCCCGGAAGGCGTAGGCGATCAGCGGGCTGACGCGGAAGGTGTAGCCTTTCGAGTTGATTCCCTCGATGACGAGGAACTGGTAGCCTTTGTTGGTATGGGTCGAGTAGGAGGCCGTACCGCCGAAAATCCACTGTCCTTTCGGCACGAACAAGTTGTGCGTGTCGGTAAGTCCGCGCTCCTGGCGCATTTCGTTGATCGTTTTCGGGCGCTGGTCGGCTGTCGCCGCAGTTTGTGCGGCGGTTGTTTCCTGTGCGCGCAACGCCTGCGCCGTGCCCGTGAGGCACAGCGCGAGGGCGAGCGTGCGGATGAATAGCTTGCGCATCTGCTTGCGTTTAGTGATTAGTATACCCATTCGAAATCGTCTACGTACATGACATTGCCCAGACAACCGACCTTGAAGTCGCCGTAGGCGCTCGTCGTACAGGAGATGACGAGTGTATATGCGCCCGTAGGTTTGGTCGTTCTGTCGTAATATTCGATCGGAATCTCCACGGTCGTCATCGCGTCGCCTGGTGTGGTTTCGCCGATCAGCAGCGATCCGTAGGCGATGACGGGGCCTTCGTCGGTTTTGGCGGTTTTGGCGGGGTCCCACACGCCTGTCGGCGATCCCATACCGGCGACAGTCGCGTGACGGCTGTTCCAATCGACGATAACGGCGAAGATACGTGAACGGTCTTGGCCGTCCTGGATGTATTCGTGCTCTTCGGTGACGGTCCCCTTATTGACGGCGCCCACGGTGGCGTGGTATTTGAGCCGCAAGGCCGTCGGACGCGCTGTCCACTGGTAGGGCATTCCGAAACTGGCCGTTCCCGAGAGACTCGCAAAACGGAACGTTGCCGAGAAGAGATTGCCCGCGGCGAGCAGGCCGAACGCCGACTGCGATTCGAGCTTGGCGCAGTAGTTGCCGCCCATGCCGGGTTTGGTCGACTGCGCACACAGTCCCGAAGTTGCGGCATTGCCGCTGCCCCAGAACGTAGTGGATTCCGACGTGCTTTTGCCGAAACAGGGGAGCGATCCGCTTTCCATATCCCCGTCGGGGATGACCTGCCCGGCAGCGGCCTGAAACTCTGCCGAGGAGACGGTTTCGTTATTGAGTGCCGCCCGCGCCTCGTAGCTGTTGCCGGCGAAGACGCCTGTACCTGCAACGGGCGTGTAGACAGTCAGGCCCGCGGCATTGGTCGATTCCTCCCATTCGGCCGTGAACGTGGCCGCATAGATGCCCTCGCCGGCGCTTACGCCCTCGGCGTCGGACCACTCGCCGTCTTTGACGCGCAGCCCGAAGGTTGCCGCCGTGACGTTCGGGTCGAGGACCAGCGCGCGCAGCGTGAGACTGTTCGTCCAGAGGTCGTAATCCGTCTTTTCAATGGGCAGAAGGCCTTGCAGACGGTATTCCGAGATGGCGGTGGCTTCGGCGCCGGCCGAATCCGCGACGCGGATGGTTACCGGATGGCTGCCGCCCGGCCTGCCTGCGAAAAAGGCGTCGGAAAGGGTGACCGTCAGGCTCAAGTCGCTCTCCCTGACGACTTCGATACCCTCGGTCGTGTCGTTCAGCACGTCGTAGCTGTCGTCGCCGATGCCGATCACGACGCTCCTTACGGCGGCCATCGTCGTTATCATGTAACGTTTCGGGGCGGTCGTCCCGGGGATGAAATCCTGCGGCTGGTCCATGTCGAAGCCGTCGCTTTCGATGCTCGGCTCGGGGCTGAACGGGAACGTGTCGTCATAGTCGTCGGTCGAGGTGTCTACCTTGACGACGAAACATTCGATGAAGCCCGGCAGGTCCTTCGAGAACCGGAAGGAGACGCTGTATTTGCCGCCGGTCTGCACGCCTTCGAATCGGCCCTCCTTGACGATGACGCCGCGGTCGGGGTGCGTGCCCTCGAAGCGGGTCGTGAGCGTGGTCACACCCTCGGGCATGGTAAAGTAGCCCGTGCCGTCGGCCGTGTAGTTCAGTGCCGGGACGCTGCCTGACTCGGCCTTTTCGGCGTCGAACGAGTCGGCGGCGACTACCCACGCATGGAAATTCTCGCCGAAAGCGGCGGAAACCGTGGCGTCGAATTTCACTTCGGCGACGACGTTCTGCCGTTTGCACTCCACTTCGGCGACGGTCGTCTGGCCGGCTGCCACCGTAAAGGTCTTCTCTCCTTTGTAGAGACGCTTCGAGAACGACGCAGGGACGGCTTCTCCCGCGTCGACCTCTACGCGGTACTCGCCCGCGAGCAGTTCCAGCCGCGCGGGGAGCGTCTCCCCGGTGTATTGGCGCAGCAGCTCGTTGCTGCCGCGGTAGATGCGTACGGCAAGATGCTGCAAGGGGTCGTATTCCCCGTCGGCCTCGGCCCGCGTGGCCGAAACCCGCATTTCGAGCGCCCCCGTGTCGCCTGCGTCGATGCTCCCGGCCGTCTCTTTCGAGCAGGCGGCAGTCAGCGCGGCGCAGAACAGCAGGGCGGCGGTAATATATTTTTTCATAATTCGTCAGCCTTAATTCACCGGTACGTAATATTTCAAGGTCTTGGTCGTGCTGAGGCCGTTGTTCTCCGTCACCGTGAGTATGAAATTGTTGTTGCCGGGGAAGCCTGCCAGCAATCCGGTAAACATCTTGTCGATCTTGAGCCGGATGGACGGTTTGTCCTTGACGGCATCATCGATGGGGAATCCGAGGGCCGAAATCGCTTTCCGGACATCTTCGGCCGGATGCATGGTTCCGTCCGTATCCTCGAAGCCCTCGATATTGCAGAGATCGAACCGGGCCGGGATGCCCATCTTGCCGAGCTCCTTGGCGTCGAGCTGGTAGACGCGCTCACCACCGTACTGGTTGTCGCAGTCGATGGTCACGTCGAGCGATTTGATGCCTGTTTGCGCCGTGATGTCGATCTCCGTGTCGCGGTCTGCGGACGGCGTTTGCGTTTCGTCGATATTGAAATCTACGCCGACAATCGAAGGGCCTTCGTTGTCCGGATCGACCACGAGCGTCAGCGATGCCCGGGCCGAAAGCCCTTTGGCGTCGGTTATCTCGAAGGCGAATGCGTGCGTGCCCTCGTATGCGGGATAGAGCAGTTTCATGGCTCCGGCGATGTCGAAACTCTTCGAAGTCGCTCCCTTGAGGTCGTCGCCCAGCGGGAAGCCGAGGCCTGCGAGAACCGTGTAGGCGGGATCCGACGCCCCGATCGTGCAGAGGTCGAATTCCGGACCGCCGATTCCGGCCACCATGCCGGCCAGCTCCGCGTTGTCCGACGTGATTTTCACCGCGAACGATTCGATGCCGTTGGGCGAGGCGAGGTCAAAGGCGAACGGCTGGGTGTAGTTGCCCTGGGCGTCGAACATCGAGGCCAGAAGCTGGAAGGGTTTCGTGAGGTCGTAATCGGGACATTCGAGGGTCGGGGCGACGGGAAGTCCGGGTTCGCCCGGGTTGTCGGGATCGTTGACCGGGATTTCGTCGTCCTCCACGAAGTCGTCGACGTCGATGTCCAGTTTGATGTCGCCCTTGTCCGAGTAGGTGATCACGATGGATAGTTTGCGCCATTGTCCGGCCTTGACGCCCGGGATGCTCTTGTTGATCCGGACGGGTGCGTCGGGCGCATCGGCGAAAGCGCCTTCGAGGTGTAATTTGAGCGTGTTGGTCTCGCCCTGCGGCATGAAGTAGGCCGCGCGGGTTTCGTTCTTCAGGAAGGTCATTGTCGTTTCGCCCAGCGAGACCGTCGACTTGGTGTCGTCGGTGAGCTGGTCGGCGAGGTCTTTCGAGCACATCAGCGTCACCTTGATGTTGTTCAGCGTGCAGACGACCTCGTCGATGGATGTGGTTCGGTTCTTCTCGATGATGAACTCCTGCGAACCGAAATAGACGGGGCGTTCCCATTCGGCTGCCGGCGTCGTGGCGGCCTCTTCCGAACGGACCTCCATCGTGTAGCTGCCCACCGGAAGCTCCAGCCTGCCCGCCTCGCCGATCGAGACCATCAGGTTGCCGTAGGTTTCCTTGAGCACCTGCTTGCCGGATGCGTCGCGAATTTCGACGATGTATGCGTCGACGTCGGGCTGCGCCTCTTCCGCACGGGTCGTGGGCTTGGCCGTTTCGTCGGACGTGTCGTCGGGCTGGGTTTCGGTATCGGTGTCGACCACGACGCGCATGCTCATGTCCGCCAGCGTCAGGTAGCCTTTGGCATTGGGATCGGGAAGCGTTCCCGGCTCGTTGTTCTTATAAGCGGGATCTTCGTTCACACAGCCGGTCGCGAGCAGCGCCGTCGCTGCCATAGCCGTCAGAATCTTGGTAAAGGTTTTCATATCTCGGTGTTTTTATTTGCGTTATTCGATGGCCTCGTCGTTGAGTTCTACGTCGAGGTCCACGGTCTCGGTGTATCCTTCGCCGAGGGTGACGGTCAGCGTTGCGCTGCCGGCCTTCCTGGCGTCGAGGGTGAAGATGTGGCGCGTGGCTGGGCGTGCCGCTTCGAGCGGCTCGGGGGTGAAGGTGTAGAGCGGACCCTCCGACGTGCCGTCCTGGCTCTGGCCCCGGGCCGTGCCCTTCACGGTGAGCGGCTTACCGGCCTGCACCCAGACGGATTCCGCTTCGGTCGCGTCGCAGGGACGGAACGTGAAGACATTGCCCGCTCCGGTCGTCACGGAGAACTCCGCGTTGTTGTAATATTTTTTGAACGACTCGGTGGCGCGTACCAGGGCCTGCGAATTGCCGATCTTCGCCGTGATCTGCGCGGTGCAGGTGCGGCGCGCTGCGACCTCGACTTCGGTCGAGCCTGCGTAGTAGGGTTTGTCCACGCCTTCGGCTTCGGGATCGCCGTAGGTGACCGTGATCGTGTAGCGGCCTTCGGGGAAGGAGTAGGAGGTGTCCTCGGCATTATACGCCGCGACCGTCTCCCACGTGCGGTCGAAATCTTCGCCCGTGATCCGCAGGGCGAAATCCTCTCCGGCGGGTTTTGCCGCAGCGCGGGTCGCGCTCTGGGCCGGAACCGTCGATGCGGCGTCGATCGTGGCGTCGGCCTCGCAGACGATGCGGATGGTTCCGCAGCCCTCTCCGGCCGGGGCCTCTTTCTTCTCGGAGCATCCTCCGGCTGCGACAGCCGCCGATGCAAGGATATAAAGCAGTTTTCTCATGGCGGTTATTCGTTGACGATGGATACTTTGATATTGTCGAGGTAGACGTTGTCATAAGCAAACACGAATCCTCCGTTTGATCCATTCGTTTTCCAGGCGATACGGCTGTTTCTGCCGAATGAGGAGATCATCGTTTCGTGTGAAGTCGGAATGTTGTCTGCCGACGCCGATTTATTGTCTGTCAGCGTGATGTTGGTACTGTTGCTTATCGAGGAGTTGAGATTCGTTTCGGTCGAAAGGCCTACGGTGATTTTCATCTCCTTGCTTTTGTTTTTCTTCCAGTCGCAGTTGAAAGTTACTTTGACACGGGGCGTCTTGCCCTCTTTGATGGAGGTAATGGGAGCCGTGTCGATACGGGAGTGGTAGGGACCGCCGAGGTTGCTATACATTCGTAGAACTGCGCATTTACCAGCATCTATTTCAAGCCGTTGTCCTCCGACCCATCCGGAAAGGCCCTTGTCGGACAGGTCGTTGCCCGCCGCCGAACCGGATGTGGAACTGCCGCCCGTGAACGAGGAGGCCTTGCTGAAATCCTCCGCCAGCAGGTAGGGAACGCTGAACGTGATGTCGCTGCTGCCGGATTCGGTGATCTGCGGCATTGTCAGCGTGTTCGAAACGACGGCGCTTTCCGATTCGTAGCGCACCGTGACGGTCTTTCCCGAGAGGTTGTCGGTCCACGAGGGTTTGAGCACCATCGTGTATTTGCCCTCGGCGTCCGGCGTGAACTGGCGGACGTTCGTGCCGTTGTCGAACAGCGAGCCTTCGGGAGCCGTGAGGGTGATCTTTTCGACCGTCTCGCCCAGCGTCGCCGTGCCCTTGTCCGCAGGCAGCGAGAAGTTCAGACGCGTGTAATAGCGGCCGATGGCGGGGATGTGGTAGGCGATCGGGGTGGTGTGGCCTTCGGAAAAGTGCTTGCCGGCGATGTCGCGCGGCTCGGATTCCCCGGCTTCGCAGATCGCGGTGATGGTCACCGCCTGGTCGGCGGTGAGTTCGATCGGCGCGATGACGGCGAAAACCGCGTCGCCCGCATCTTTCGGGGTATCGAAACGCAGCGTCAGCGTGTTGTCGCCGCCGGTGAGCGTCGGCGCGGCATCGGGGTCGGCGGCATCGACCGTCATGCGCCCCGTGACGGGCTGCGGGAATGCCAGCGTGATCTCCGAGACCTTTTCGCCCAGATCGTTCTTCGGAATGCGTATCTTCAGCACGTGAACCTTGTGGCGGAACTGGAACTGCACCGTCTCACCGGTGTCGTTCTTCTCCAGGGCCGGAGCCTCGACCGGCTCGGCCACCATCACGTCCCAGTCGCCGTTGAAGTCGCCGTTCTGCACGGCAGGAATCTCGTAGGTGGCCTGCGTGCCGTCGCTTTCTGGCGGAACGGGCGACACGGCATAATACGTATAGGTGTCTTCGGGCATTGGTGTGATGTCGCCCGTGAATCTGGCCGTGTTGTATTCGGCGTTGTAGTGGTAGAGTTTGAAAACCTGTTTGCTGAACGCGGTTTCGGATCGGGAGTTGACGGCCCAGAGTGCGATCTGGTCGTCGGAAGCCCATTTGACCGATACGCCGTCTTCGCCGAGCTGGGTGCGGGACCTGTCTTCGGCTTCGATGTCGATCTTCGGGCCGGAGCCTACCGATACGCTGATTGTTTCGGTCGCGGGCCGGGTGTCCGCATCCGAAGAATCGGAGCATGCCCCGAAGACCAGAGGCAGCGCGAGCAAAATAATCCGGAAATTTATTCGCATAGAATAGATTCTTTTATCTGTAATGTGTACAAAAATAGGCACGTGTTCCCGTTCGCGGAAATAAATTCAACGAACGCCGAGATTTTCATCACGAACAGCTCCCTTTTTGCCCTCCCGGATACTCCTTTCCGGGGGTGCGGAGGGTAAAAAACCTCCCTGCCGGAAACAGGGAGGTTTTGCATTCGCCGGAGCGCAGCTCCGGTCCGTCCGCGGGATCAGTAGACCCACGCGAAATCCCTGGCGTAAAAATCGTTCTCCGTGCCGTTCAGGTAGTCGCCGTAACGGCTCGTTGCGCAGGAGATAATGATGGTGTAGCTGCCGTTCGGCGCGGCGGCGTCCTTGTCGTAGTAACGGAGCGGAATGGTCAGCGGCGTGTCGGCATTGGCGTCGGCATCGGGATAGGCGACGCCGTAGGCGATCAGCCCGGCGCGTTCCGTTTCGTTCAGTCCGTACAGCGATTCGGGATTCCAGACTCCGGTCGGGGCCGCTTTGTTGCCGGAGGCCACTTCATGCCGGGCTTCCCAGTCGATGATGCATACGACAACGCTCGCCTGGTCCTGTCCCGAAGTGATCGACGTATGGTAGCTGTCCTCCCATTTTTTGTAAAATCCCTTCCCCGTAACGTCGAATGCCGCTTTATAGGTCAGTGTCAGGGCTGTCGGACGGGCGCTGTAGGTATATTTCTGCCCGAATCCTACCGTGCCGGTCTGTTTCAGCAATTCGAATTTGAATGTGCCGGTGAACAGGTTGCCCGGGGCCAGAATCCCGATCAGTGCATTTTTCCGGCCCTGCAAATAGGCATACGGATCGGAGAAGGTGCAGAGCGAGGATGCGAAGGTATTGTTGCCGCTGCCCCAGAAAGTGGCGTTCGAACTGTTCGTGGTGAAGCAGGTGGAGCCGGATGTGAATTTGTCGATCTCGTCGCCTCCGTTGTTTTCGGGAGCGAATTTCCCGGTTTCCAGGAGGCTGCCGTCGACCAGAAGTTCGTATTCATAGTTCTTTTGCGCGAAGATGCCGGCGTCGGAATCGGGAATGTATATCGTGAGTCCGCTCGGGTTCGTCTCCTGGCTCCAGACATTGTCCGCCGTGATGTCGGCTTTCCACGTCCCGTTGGCGGCGTCGACGGCCGAGGCCGTCAGCTCGTGCCATGCGGAAGCGCCTTCCGCCCGGTATTTCACGACGACCGACCGGGCTTGCGGGTCGACGGCGTAGATCGACAGCGTTCCCGTGTTGGCCCACAGGTCGCTTGCCGAGCACTCCACCCGGTTGCACCTGAAGGTCAGAGGCCGGGTTTCCGTGTTGCCCGCCAGGTCGACGACCGTGACGTTGAACGTGTGGTCGCCGTAAACCAGGCTGCCCAGACCGTCTTTCAGCAGCGGAATCATCGGAACGAGCCGCGTAATGTCGAACAGCGTGGATTTCTGATACTGGATCTGGGTCGTGCAGTTCAGGCCCAGGTCGGAGTAGTTGATCCCGATGGGCAGCTGTGTCTCGTTGAAGAGGTCGAGCCGTCCGATTTCCAGGGCATTCAGCGCCGGGGAGACGACGTCGACGTACAGTTGTGCGATGCCTGCCGGGGCGTTGATCGTGATTGCCGCGGGATAATCCAGCACCATGTCGCCGTCTTCATCGATGATCTCGTGCGGAATGTCCATGTCCTGTCCGGGCCAGTCGAGAGACGGCTTTTCGATCGGTGCGAACGCCGGTGCGCCGGTTTTTTTCAGGCGGTAAAGCTCGCCGGCCTCGAATGCGGGAAGGCCCGCCAGATCGATGCTTCCGATCTGGCCGTTTTCCGTGATGATGTCCAGTTTCAGACTTTCGTACTGGCCTTCCGGCAGGTTGAAGTAGGCGTGCAGGCCGGCCGTCGTCGGAGCCGTGCCTTCGGCGAAAGTCATGGCGATCACGTTCGAGGCCGCCGGAATGCCGTTCTGGACGCTCGTGTCGATGCCGCCCGTGCCGTCGGTCGCGCCGATGAACCCGGACGAGGAGACGGGGTGGTTTTCGTCCGCCGTCAGCAACAGGGCCTTTACCGGATCGCTGCCGCCCGAGATTTCGAATTTCAGGATCGAAGTCAGCCGTTTGAGCGTGAAGACCAGTTCGTCGGATGCCGGGTCGGCGGTCCGGGCCGCCGTGGTGATCAGCGGATCGTAGCGGTGGTTGAAGTTGTTGCCGTCCTGCGTACGCAGGTTCCCGAACGGAATCGTGAAGACGCTGCCGGCATAGGAGTTCTCGACGTGGGGCGAGAAGGCGTGGAAATCCTGCGTCCCCGGGGTGATTTCGGTCGCGAATTTTTTGGTCGCGCTGCTGTAAGTCGCCTTGGCGGCAGTGCTCCCGTAGAGCAGGGTCATCTCGTTTCCGTCGTCCCAGCGGGACACGAACGATCCGTCGCCGATGTGGATGCTGGTGCGCGTTTCGGCTGCGGGCGTCGGGCCGATGCCGGTCCCGGGATTTTCGGCGGTGAATTCGATGCGGATTTTGTCGCCCGTTGCCGGGCCGTTGGGATTCTGTTCCTCGATGCCGCCGGAACAGGCGGCTACCGTTGTCATGACAGCGATAACCGGCAGTGTGCGGAAGATGTCTTTCATGGCTCCTCCGCTTTAGTAGTTGTCGTAGGGATCGTCGTAGGACGTAAGCTCGGTCACGCCTCCGCCGCCGTTTTCGGGATCGTCGCTTGCGGCGAATCCCTTCTCTACATGTACGTCGATTCGTTCAATCAGGGGTACGACGTAGCTAATCCCCCC
>ERZ831634.3088-NODE-3088-length-13087-cov-4.791283_pt1 | contig 13087 bp, 9 predicted proteins | sample MGYA00519953_ERZ831634 | MGnify/ENA primary metagenome ERZ831634 (study PRJEB31850, sample SAMEA3708718) | human gut metagenome | biome: human gut; feature: human-associated habitat; material: faeces | place: China | collected 2014 ... | reverse complement strand
CTCGAGCTCTTCTTCGACGAATCTGACTGAGTGTAGATTCCACGGTTTTCAGGATCAATGTTGAAAACTCGACATTCACGAAGAATACTGCCGGTCAGGGCGGCGCCATTTCTCAATTCCTGCATCCATCGCGCGCCAAGGATGTTCTGAATGTCAAAAACTCTACATTCACGGAAAATCAGGCCAATGCCGGTGGCGCAATGTCCATCTTGAAGGTTGCCAACATCACGGACACGCAGTTCGTCGGTAATTCGGTCGTCGGTGACACCGACGGCGGCGGCGCACTCTTCATCGGCGCGGAAAGCAACGTTGTGATCACCAACACGCTCTTTGACGGCAACAAGTCCCTCACGTCCACGGGCGGTGCCATCGCAACCCGACAGGGTGACTTGGGCAACAACAAGGACGCCAAGCTCGAAATCGTCAATTCGGTTTTCAAGAACAACTCGGCTCTGGGTGAATATCAGAACTCGTTGACCGAAGATCAAAAGTCCACCTACTCGGGTCGTGGCGGCGCCATTCAGAATGCCTTCTACTCTAGCAAGTCGGACCCCGCCCGCGTCACGATCACCGGCTCCACATTCGAAAACAACAAGGCTCTTTGGGGCGGAGCTATCCTCAACGAGTACAAGGGCAACGTAGCCGAATCCACGAAAAAGGTTGCCTCCATCGCCATCAAGGACACAACCTTTACGGGCAACTCCGCCGTTGAAGCAGGCGGTGCCATCTACAACACGATCGGCAGCGAACTGCAGTTCTCCGGCACGAACACCTTCAGTGGCAACACCGTCAATGGCAAGGCCAACGACATTCACAACGACGGCACGATCAAGGTGGTCGACGGCACGCTGTCGCTCGACGGCGGCATTACCGGCAACGGCACCATGGAGATGGCCGCCGGTTCCGCTCTGACGGTCAAGGTCGGCGCTTCCCAGGAGCAGTCCACGACGATTGCGAACGCTGTGACGCTAGGCGATGGCGTAACGCTCAACCTCATCTTCTCGACGGGCTTTGACGGCGAATACAAGCTGGCCGACACCGTGAACGGCACGTTTACGCTCGGCGAAGAAAACGCGCTCTTCGACATTACGGCGGTTGACGGCAAGAACGGCTCCTTTACCGTTGCCAAGAAGTCAGTTGAAGATATTGTCGAATCCACGGGCGGTGACGCCAATCAGGGCTCCGCTCTCGACGCCCTGATCTCTGCTGACGCTTCCGAATCCAAGAACGAAACGTTTAAGGAAATCGCCGAGTCCATCACGACGGCTGTTCAGTCCGCCGATCCCGTTCAGAAGCAGGCCGCGCTTGACGCCGTTACCGCCATGTCCGCCGACGCTGCTCCGGTCGTCCATCAGGTTCAGACCGATACTGGCGTTCAGGTCTTCTCCGCTGTCGGCTCTCGTCTGAGCGGCGGCGTTCAGGGCATGGCTTCCGGCGACGTGCTATCCGAATCCGCCATTTGGGTTCAGACCATGGCCGGCCGTACGGACATGGACGACACGTCCAAAGCCAAGGGCTACGATGCCGACAGCTACGGCTTTGCCTTCGGCGGTGAAGCCAAGGTCTTTGATGTGGCCAAGGTGGGTGTGGGCTTCGCCTACAACAACACCGACGTTGACGGTTTTCTGCGCCAGACCGACGTGGACGGCTACACGGCCTTCGTCTACGGCGAATACAAGCCCTCCAACTGGTTTGTCAACGGCATCATGTCCTACACTTGGGCTGATTACGAAGAAACGAAGAGCGTGCTCGGCACGTCCGTTCGCGCCGACTATGACGTCGAAACTTTCGGCATTCAGGCTATGATGGGCTGTGACATTAAGCTCGCCCAGTTCTTCGTCACGCCTGAAGTTGGTTTGCGCTACTTCCATATCAGTCAGGACAGCTACACCGATACGGCCGGCATGAAGGTCGCCAGTACGAGCGAAGACGTTCTCACGGGCGTCATCGGCGCTCGCATCGGCACGGCCTTCGAAGCCACGCCCACGATGACGATCCGTCCGGAATTCAGTCTTGCCATGACGTACGACGTCGTTCAGGCCGACAACAATTCCTTCGTGACGCTCGCCAACGGCGCAAGCTACACGGTCAACGGCGAAACGCTCGACAACTTCGGCATTGAAGCCGGCCTTGCCGCTACTGCCGAAATCGGCGACAACGTTGAAGTGTCCTTGAGCTACGAAGGTGCCTTCCGTGGCGACTATCAGAACCACATGGGTATCATCAACGCCAAGTACAAGTTCTGATAACCTTCCGATGAGCAAGGCTTCGGTCTTGCTCTGACGATTTTCGGTTGAAGGCGGTTCGGCGAAGTCGAGCCGCCTTTTTCAATGCAAGTGCGAAGAATTGAACAGTTACCTTGCCGTTGGTTTGCAACCGGCCTTTTCTGTGCAGTCGTTGCAATGATTTCCGGATGTGCCACTGCTCCGGTACCGCCTCTCGGCTTCGTCGAACGAACGCTCCGGACGGACGTCTTCCCCATCCTTGTCTGGGCAAAGCTTTTGGACCCGAATGCGTACATTCGGGTCTACATCGAAGGGGACGGCCATGCGTTCAATGCCTTTGGACGGCCTTCGTCCGATCCGACTCCAAAGGGCACGCTGGTTCGCCGAATGGCCTTCGGCGATCCGCACCCCAATGTCATCTATCTCGCCCGGCCCTGCCAGTTCAACACCAAGGTGCCGGCTTGCACAAAGGAAGTCTGGACGACCAGCCGCTTTTCGCAAGCCGTCATCGACGCTGAAGTGGACGCGTTGAAAGAGCTCACTGGCAACCGCGAAACCGTGCTAATAGGGTTTTCCGGCGGCGCACAAGTCGCCGGCTTGATGAGCGTACTCGACAAAGACCTGAAGGTCCGCAAGCTCGTGACGGTCGCAGGTAATCTCGATCATGAAGCCTGGTGCCGACAGCACAAGATGCCGATGCTGGATGGTTCCTTGAGCCTGGCGGACTTCAGAGAAGAATACATTTCGATCCCGCAGGCGCACTTTGTCGGAGAAAACGATGCCGTCGTAAATCCTTGCCTGACCAGGGAGTTCGTCAAAGATCCCGGCCGAATTCGTGAAGTAAGAGGTGCTTCGCACGCCAAAGGGTGGGATGCGGCATTTCCCGCCATCTGGGAAGAGAATTGAAGAGAAAGCAACCCGGATACTGCTACACATACGGACGGCCCTTGAGATCGACTCTTCGGGATGGGTTACCCAATCACCCCCACGGTAGTCATCCGTTTTCGGTTGCGGTTAGAACACATGCCTCACGCCACCGGTGGCACGCCAGTCTTCATCCAGGTAGCCGCCACTCGTGCGTTCGACGTCACCAAAAATCAATCTCCGTTCCCGAAACAGAACGGTTACCCTCTCAACTCGTCAGCGTATAAATCGTTAAGATCGTAAAGAACAAGATCGTCCCTATATTCAGCTTTCTTAAATCCTGATTTTGAAATGAAGCCGTAACGAATCGCTTTAAGCGGCGAAGCGTTCACCTGCTCAATCTCGGCCTCAATTTGGGCCGGTGTCATAGGCTGATTTCGACATTTCACTTCGTAAAATGTGAATCCTGTTTGATCTTCCGTAACAACATCGAATTCACCGTTTTTCTTTAACTTCGGAATGTCATAGTAGTATCTTCCGATTTTAAAGAATGGAGGGGTGATCCTGTTTAATTTGTTGGATCGAATAAGGAATTCCCGACAGATGCCTTCGAATTGCTTGGGAATGTGTTTGGTGTCCAAATCGGAGCCAATGAACAAGTCGTAAAACTTTTCGGGATTCATGAATCCCATATGACTGATGTTTTTGTAGATGTATTTATAGTAAAAGTGCACCATGTTGTCTCGGAAGACATACTGAGCCTTTTTGAGATTATCGGGCGCATTGATGGGATAGTCTTTCGAGATCAAATCCAGGGATCCCAACTGATTCAGAACAGAAGCAAGCGAGGAGGCGGGGAGCTTCGTATACGTAGCGATGTCGGAATACTTCCTCGCGCCTTGTCCGAGAGCCTCGAGAACAAGATTGGCGTTGTTCACCTTGGAAACTTCCGCAGCGAGGAACAGCGTGACCTCGTTTGAGAGAATCGCCTCAGGCAACAGAAAGAGCCTTATGAAGTTCTCCTCAACGGAAATGGACGGATCGATGAGCGAATTGTAATAGGGGATGCCGCCCAATGCTGAATAAATCTTTATTTTATCTTCGTTGGAATAAGAGGAATAGAATTCCGCCGATTCGTAATAATCCATCGGATGGAGATTCATGACGAACGAAGAGCGGCCGTAGAGGGGGCTTTTGTAGGCGAGTATCCCCTTCATAATGTCAATATAAGATCCGCAGAGGATTATTTTTAGTTTCGATTCCCCCTTGTATCGATCTACCAAGGCTTGAAGAATACTGTCAAAACCGGGAATCAAATCCCGCAGGAAGGGATATTCGTCGAACACTAAAACGGTGGCGTCTGATTTACAGAATTTGAACAAGAAGTCGATGGCGTCCTCAAAGTTGTCAACTGCAAGAGGCGGAATGCCCAACTTCAAACCCAACAACGACATCAGCTGACGGAGATTATTTTCTTCCGACGTCTGCTTGCACTCCAGGTAGATGAAGGGCAACCCGGAGCGCTTGAGCGATTCCTTGATCAGGAGGCTTTTCCCCACACGCCGACGGCCGTAAATCACGCCAAGATTCGTCGACGCGTTTGCGTAAAACGCCGACAGCGTCTGAAGTTCGGACTTGCGTCCATAAAAGGTGAATTGAGTCATCGTAGAGAGATCCGGCTTGGGGGTGAGCAGTGAAGTGCGCTTGCGAATGGCGGAGTTTGGTTTGCTTCCGAACAATGTAGTAAAACTCACCACGGGCGTCTGAAGTAAATTTTACTACAACTGTAAGAAGTAAGTTGCGATGATTCGTCTTCGAACTTGAGTCGACTCCGCAGCGAATTCATAACGCTTGTCGTAGGCAATCCGGTCAATGAGATAGGGTTCCTTGAGATCAGAGTTGAACGCTGCAAGAGCCATGTCGAGGCCAACAGCTTCGTATGCGATCGATGTGTCGAGTATTGACAGGGGGCGCTTTCTAGCCATGATATGGACTCCAAGAAGACTTGTGATATAGAGTCGATTTCGAACCTTCGTCTCGCTGCAGCAGTCTTTGCCGGCGCAGAACTGAAGGCGTGCAGGGTTCTTTGATGATCTCGAATTCGATGCCGTCCGCGGCTTGGACGCAACATCCTGACCAACTTGACGAAAGCAGACTTTCAGTCAGCTGGGAAGAGATGCGCAGCCGCATCGAAGGTTGCAGTGGGAAAAAGTCAAGGGAGCGGAAGAAGGGAGGAGCTGCTCCCTAGCGACCTTGCGGTGCGAGGGAGCGTTCCTTCTGGTCTACTGAGGGGACCGATTACTTGGATGAACGCCTGGGGCGCTTGAGCGAGACGGTGGAAGTTCCGCACTCCTCCTCTGTGTCGGACTCGTCTTTTTTACGGCGGGCCTTCGTAGAAGCCACCTCTTCCATCGCTTCTTTGCTGGGCGTCTCAAGCTTTGAGCCGTGCTTATGCCTGGGTTCTGCGATCAGGAGCGAAGCTGCCAGTTCGTCCTCGGTGATGCCGAGGGCTTTGCACAACTTGACGGCGCACGTCGTGGTGCAAGTGCGGGTTTTGGCAATCTTCATGATGTGGTGTTCCGTGAGGCCTGCGGCTGCAGCGAACTCCTTGTACGTAGTGTAGTTGCGCTTCTTGATGAGAAGCTTAAGAGATTTGGGGACGGGATCGAAATCCGAGGCTACAAGTACCGTCCTGATTTCTTCAAGGGACACATTCAGGGCCTGGGCAAGCTTCATCCCCGTCGAGTCCGTGCAGCGGCGATGGAGGGAGATCGTATTCATGGCGATCGGGTCGAAGCCGTGGACCTCGCTGAAATGGTTCAGCGTCTTGTAGCCATGCTTGACAACGCACTCCTTAAGAGTGTCGGCGGGCTCGGCGACGACGGTGCTGGGCTTCGAGCAGGAGGGCAACGTGAGCGCCGCGTGCGCTTCCATCATGAAGGCCGTGTCGAGACGGAGGTGGAAGGTGATGAGGGCAAGCTCATCCGGGCAAAAGACCTTGCTCTGGAGCATGTCCTCGACCGCGGACATGTCGAGGCGAAGCTCCTGACAGAGCATCTCAACGGTGAGGCCAGCTTCATGCAGGGCACGATGAATGACCAGGTTGAAGTAGTCGGCGGTATCAATCGGGAACCTGGGACCGTTCAACTGGATGGTCGCGTAATGAACCTGTTGACGGTCGATGGCGTCGAGAGAATTCAGAGTAGGCAGTTCAAACATGGAGCTACTGAGGATTAGGTTGATTGGAGGAGAAGCGAAGTCGAAATGACGAGACGGCACCGGGAGCGATTTGGGCATTGTGGGCTTAAAACGACTGTGTATCCGTCGGATGAATGCCGGGCTGTGCGCCGGCCGTTGTGCGCAGGTGCTGCCTGCGGAGACTCGTCCTGTCGGGAGAGATTTGAGAAGGACGGGGAGGTGCCAGTGGTTGTATCGGGAGAGGGCAAAAATTGTTCATGATGATAGTCGATGCAATCACGATTTTGTATATATGGAAAATGTGAATAAAAATACGTCTAAGTGCGGATGAGTCGATGTCATCCATTCAGTAATTGCACTCTACTACAGGGTGAAACAAAGATCAAATCCACTGGGCGTCGGTAACTTCCTTTTAGACAGCTCTGGGGTGGTGATTAATTGGGTGTTTCATGAGTTGGTCGCTGGTTAGCGATCGCTTAACTTCGGCAGTGGCTCAGGCTTTGACAACGAATACACTATTTGCCCAGAAGTTACTAGGAAAATAGGTTGAGGCCCTGAAAAAATGTTAAAGGCAGGATTTCTACCTAAGTAATCACCCTAGAAAAGGGCGGGTTATGAATGATGCGTTTTTACCACACTGTTTTTGACGAAAAGGTGAGAGGCGATACTTTGTCAAGAAGGCGAGCACAGGAAGGAGGTGAATTTGGGAGGGCCGGAAGGAAGGGAATGTGCGCTTTCAGTGAAATCAGAACCCATGAATTGGTCTCAGTGACCTCGGTCTGTAAGCTTTAGGCCTCTTGGCAGTGTCGCCTTCATTCGCGGTGAGGACGTCACCTTAAAGCGGTACAAGCCGCCCTGAAGTACGTTGCTGAGTGACCGTCCGCAGCAGATGGGGTGAAATCATGGTAAAACCGTCGCATCACACTTGGGAAGGCAAACACCGACTTGTCGGTTGGGTAATCCTGTGACTTGTCTAGGTCCCGTGCTTGATTCCATGGCATTTGAAGAAGACAAGCAGGCGGCGAAGGATACGCTGCTCGCGCCGACAGACAAGCGCGTGGACATGTACCGCAACTGTCTGATTGAGTTGAAGGCGGCTCTGACAAACGAGCAATGGAATCCGAATCCGTACGAGATCAGGCTGACAGTGCCGGCGCCGGGCGAACTCGACTTCCTTGAGGAGCGCGAGGCGTTTCGTCGAGCACGGTTTGAAGGGCGGCGACGCGGGTGCGGTCGGCGTCGTCCATGACGGCGTCGGCGAGCGTGCGACGCCACTGCGAAAGGGCCGAGACGATGGAGGCCGTGCCCGAGACCGCATAGACGCTGCGGCCGATCGTGAGGAGAACGGCGGGGGCGGTAGGCGCGGCGGTCATCACTTCGTAAACCTCTTCGGTCTTCGCATCGAGCCTGCCGCCCGCCTGGAGACCCTCTTCGGCAAGGGCCAGAAGAAAGGCGAAGCGTCCCGGATGGATCGCGGCTCCAAAGCCTGCATCAACGAGCGGCGCAAGACGTTCGGCGGTGGCCTCGAAGTCGGTCTGGTAACCCGTCGGGGTGCGCGTCACGGGGAGGCCTCGAACGAGGACTTCGACGTCTGCGGTGTCACCTACGAGCTTGAGTTCCTCGGCCGCCGTCTCGACGAGCGAGGCCGTCATTCCGGTGTCGAGCAGAATCGTGATGCGGGGTCGCCAAGCGTTCGAGTTGTCGGACTTCGAGTCCGAAAAGGCTTCAGGAGACGAAGAGGCGGAAGGCGCGGCGGCGAGCTCAGAAGACGGGGCCTTCTCCACTTCACGGACCTCGGGCGCAATCGAGGCGGACGAGGATTCGAGGGTGGAATCCGCAGGACCTGATGCGAAGGCGGCGGGAAGGAGGATGCAGGAAAGGGCGGCAGCGCCGAGCGTGGACACAAAATTCATGACGGCTCTCTCTTTAATGGAGGGTTTTCGATGCAGCGGGGCGCACGGCGGGTGCGGAGAGGTCGATGGACTCCTTCGAAGCAAAGCCTGCGGGGACGGGCGAATCCGGAATGCCGTCGGCATTGAGCGCAGGAGTCCAGACGGAGATTTCCGACGGGGTGAGCTTCACGAGGGCGGGCCAGTGATTGAGACCGAGACGACGCGTGAGGACCGATCCCTGGTCGGCCCAGACGCGAGTGCCGAGCTTTTCCTGAGCGAACGCCACGCTGCCCGCCGCCACAACGGGGCGGATGGCGAAGGAGGCGGTGGAGAGCATCTTCATCGCGAAATTGACCTGACCGCCCGCACGGGAGTCGAAGAAGAGAAGGAGGCGGCTCACGTCGTGGAAGAGCTCGGCGCGCTTGATGTCCTCGACGGAAAGGCCCGTGGGCTTGCGAATGAGCATGGTCTTGACGGCCATCGGACGGAATTCAGGAAAGGCAGGAGACTTCATCCATTGAATGAGCGTCTCTTCCTTTTGTTTCACACGACGGGACCATTCGCCCGACTCCACCGCAATGCGGGCGTTGGCCTGGAGAATTTCCTCGAAGTCGGGATCGGACGAGGCCTGCACGGGATGGTCGGCAATGAGCGTCGTCACCTCATAGTGCTGCGAAGGTTCGGACGTGCAGGCGGCTTCGGCCGAGTCGGCAAGGCTGATCAGGAAGACCGATGCGGCGGCCGGAATGCATACGAAAAGGCAGAGGCGAAGCGCCGAGGCGCAGAGGCGCTCGATGAGCCTGGGCCTCACGAAAAGGCTGCGGCTGATCGGTTCGTCGGGCGCAAAGGGCGGCGTGTCGTTGGATTCGTGCTTCATGAGAGTCTCCGTTGTCTTTCTGTGGTCTTGAACTTTATGAATTCCCGCAAGGGGCTTGAATGTGGATTTTTGTCAGGGTCATCCGTTCCATTTGGCGGACATCGAGCAGCAGTCGCGGCGTCGCCAGACGAGTACCACGCCGTCCTCGCCGCCGGGACTCCAGCTCTTTCCCGAGCCGGATGCGACGGTGGTGCGCCCGAGCGGGCTGCAGCAGGAGCCGTCGGTGTTCTTCCCCGAGTGCGCGGGCCAGACGAGCTGGGTGCGCCAGACGTCCTTTCGCATCAGAGGCTCGTAGAAGGACTCGCAGAGACCCTTCGAGCCGTGGGCGGCAAGGAGCAGCCCCTCGCGCGAGAGCTTCATCGCAAAGCGGTGGGTCATCAGCTGCCAGACGGCCGTGTGGGAGGTGAGCGATGCGCTCCAGCCCGTGAGCGGAAAGACGTTTCCCTGACAGCCCGAGCACCAGTAGAGGTCGTTCTGGGGAAGGCCCGAGGAGGCGGACGTGCAGTCGGCGGCGCACGCGCCCTGGGCGATCGGGTTCGCAAAGAGCGCGGCGTCCGGGTTCAGGATGAAGCTTGAGAGCGTGTCGTCCCAGAGCGGGTCGAGCTCCGACATGTAGGCGAGGTCGAACGTCTGCTGGTCCAGACACCCGTCGTCAAGGAGCGCCTCGAGAATGAAGAGCCAGGGCGTCGCGTACCAGTGCACCTGACGAAAGTCCGTGTGCCGCTTCATCGAGCCGTCTGCTTCGTGCGAATGCACCTTCACGTGGTCCGAAATGCGAAGCCCCATGTCGCCCATGTTCACGCCGCCCATCGAGGGAAGACACCCCGCATGACGAACGATCTCCGCCGTGCGAAGTGGCTCCCAGAAGCTGAACGTGACGCCGGCCCTCAGGTTGAGGCCCTTGCCGCAGGTGCAGAACGGTCCGCCCGCACCCGTGTCGGGGTCGGGCAGAACCGAGGTGGTGAGCGAGGCCTTGCCGCCGATCTTCACGGGAAAGACGCAGCTCCAGCAGACGTCGGTCACGGGATTGATGAACTTGCCCTGACAGACCGTGGCGGCATTCCCCGAGAGGGACGTGACGAGCATCGCCGCGCCCAGAAGAAGAGTGGAAAGCGGGCGCATCAGGCGTTCTCCTCACGTCGGGCGAGACGCGCGGCCCTTTGGGCCTTGCGTTCTTCGCGAAGCTTCGCCCTGCGCTCGGCCCTTTGGGCAAGCTCGGCCTCACGCAGTTCACGAGCGCCGTCGGCGAGCTTTTCGAGGATCGAAGCCATTTCGTTTCGCACGGCCACGTAGTTCTCGCGCTGGCGTGCGGCGGCTTCGAGCGCCTTTTCGTCGACTTCAAGCCCGCGGCGGGCGGAGTTGTCTAGCGCAAGCGTCACGGAGAGGAGCGACTTGAAGCGCTCGGCCCACACGCAGGCCTCGGCCCCCGTGAAGGCGGGAACATTGCCCGCCCTTGCGGCCTCGTCATAGGCGTTGATGAGACCGATTTCGGCAAGGGTCTTCATCCAGGGGGCGAGCTTCTCGCCGTCGCGAAAGCCCTTCGGGTCGACGCGGCCCGTGGCGCAGGTCACCGTAAAGCCGCCGAGGCGCGGTTCGATCAGACACGGCGTCTTGTCGACGGCAAGGAGCGCACGCAGAAACCCGCGCGTGTCGACGACGAGTGGAATCTCCCACGCATCGAAAGGGTTCGTCGCGGGGACGCTCTCGCCCGCATAGACGACGGCGGTCTGCGGATCCGCAGTCCAGCAGTCGGTGACGAGCTTCACGGTGTAGGCGTTGATGCGGTCGATGAAGACGAGCGGACGACGGTGCTTCCAGACGTCGGCAGCGCCTCGTCCGAAGAGAAGCGAACGGCCGACGGCCAGATGCACGCGCGAAGAACGCTCGGACGTGAGCGCATGGGCCCAGCGAACGAGTCCTGCGGCTCGCGAGACTTCACGCGAGGCAAGATGGCCGTCGTGACGGGCGTCCCAGGGAATGGCGTGGTACGTGCCCGTGAGCCTTGCGGTTACGGCGGGGCAGAGCGCGCGCTCGCGGGCCTCGCGTTCGGAAATCCCCTCGGGATCCTTCTCGCAGGCTCTCGTCATGGCGCGGGCATGGCGTTCGGCCGCAAGGCCGCACGCTTCGAGCACGTCACGGGCTTCGGAAACGGTGAGCGTGTCGAGCCTTGAGGCCAGACGCCTGCCGTTGGCCACGAGGCCGTCGTGCCCGAGACGCAGGAGCGCTGCCATCACGGCCTCGGCCGTCGCACCGCCCGTACCCTTGAGGTACTGCGAAAGTTCGACCGTCAGAAAGCCCGCGGCCGACACGTCGGGCCAGGAGCGGATGCGCCTCTGGAGCGCACGCTCGTAGAACTGCTCTCCGGGCTCCACGGCGACATTGCTCTTCGGAGCGGGCGAGACGGGCGCGGAGCCCTTCACGCCTGAAGGCGGGGTCACTAGATTCATGTTTGTGCTCTTTATCAAATGGCTGTTGTCAGCGTTGTTTGTCAGCGGTTTTTGACGGATGCTTCGGCAGAGGCCGAAGGCGCGGTCGTCGTGGCGTTGGGGACGGCCGTCATGGCGGCGGAAAGCCCCGAGGGACTCATGAGGCCCGAGACCACTTCGCGTGCGGCAGCGGCCGACACGTTCTTGAGGCCGAGGCGCTCGATGACGAGGTTCGTCACGTCAAGCGTGCGGCCCGTCGTGGAGTGAGCGGGGTCGGGCATGGCCAGCACGGCGGCTCGGGAGAGGACCGGCGCACCCGCCATGTCGGCGGCCTCCATCACGGCGGCCCTGAAGAGACGGTCGTCAAGCGGCAGCGACATGCGCGAGGCTTCGTTGTCCGTGACGATGATCTTTCTGAGTTCGCCCGTCAGATACACGCTGTCGACTTGAGGAGCCGTTCGGCCCGTCGGAATTCCCTTGGCGTCAAGGAGCGCCGTCATCAGCATCAGGTTCCTGATCTCCTCGTCGGCCACGACGGCCGTGACCGACACGGGCGTGTGCATGACCGTGAGGTCGGGCACGACCGACTTCGCCGTCGTCCAGGCGGCAAAGGCGGCCACGGAAGAGACGCAGGCAACGGCAAGCGCCGCCCTCAGACACCCCTCGAGCCCCGACCAGCGTTCATGAAGGCGGTTGAGCCTTTCACGAACGATGTCAAGACGCGATTCGCGCTCCTCTTCTTCACCGCCTTCGGCCTTCCAGGCGCGAGTCTGGTGCGGGGTCGGAAAGCCGCCGAGCGTCTCGTGCGTGCCCGTGCGGACGGGAACGCGGGGACCGGGCTTCGGGCCGCGGCACGACACGCGCTGGTCGCGGGATTCACTCTCCGCCATCACGTCCTTTTCCCAGGCATCCATGCGGCGGGCATAGGCTTCGTCACGCTCGACCTGAGGACGTTCGTCCTCGTCAAACGCATAGCGCGGCGGACGACGCACGTCGACCAACGCGTTCTGCTCGGCCTCGGCATCGCGAACGCCGTTTCCCCAGAGCGAGTTCCAACCCTTGCTGCGGGCGTCCTCGTTCCGGTCGGGAACGGAATCCGAATCACCTTCCTGAGAGGGATCCTTCTCGAACGCAGGATTGCCGCGCTCCATCTGCTCAATCTTCCTGGAGACCAGCATCGAAGCCAGTTCGGCACGCGTGGGCTGGGTTCGGGCGTGAAGCCTGAGAAGGGCCTGCCTCGCCGTATGCTCGGCATCAATGCGCTCGGCCTCGAGGTCCACGGTCCTTGACGGATCGGCGGGTTCCTCAACGGGCGGCTTGACGCGAACGGGCGTGCGGCGGCCCGAGAGCACCTCGGTCGCGTGATAGGGACGGCCCTGGCTGTCGAGCTCAACGTGTTCGGGGTCCTCGGCCGCGGGACGGATAATGGAAACGGGCTTCTTCACGGGCGCGTCGGCAGAAGACTGTTCGTCGTCAGGCTCATCATCCTCATCATCCTCGAGCTCATCGTCGTCGGCCGATTCGGACACCGAGACGGTCGGGTCGGGAATGCCGTCGTAGTCCTCGTCATCATCTTCGCCGTCGACGTCGGTGATTCGGGAACCG
>ERZ831634.3082-NODE-3082-length-13111-cov-16.637178_pt1 | contig 13111 bp, 8 predicted proteins | sample MGYA00519953_ERZ831634 | MGnify/ENA primary metagenome ERZ831634 (study PRJEB31850, sample SAMEA3708718) | human gut metagenome | biome: human gut; feature: human-associated habitat; material: faeces | place: China | collected 2014 ... | reverse complement strand
CAACCCCGTGGAGATCCACGCCAACGACGAAGGCTTCGTCAAGTCCATCACCTGCATTGAGATGGAGCTGGGTGAGCCTGATGCTTCCGGCCGCCGCCGTCCCATTGAAAAGAAGGGCAGCGAGTTTGAGCTGGATGTGGATACCGTGATCATGAGCCTGGGCACCAGCCCCAACCCCCTGATCCGCTCCACCACCCCTGGTCTGGAGACCAACAAGCACGGCTGCATCGTCACCGAGGGCGACGAGGGCAAGACCAGCCGTGAGGGCGTGTACGCCGGCGGCGATGCCGTGACCGGTGCCGCCACCGTCATCAAGGCCATGGGTGCCGGTAAGGCAGCCGCCAAGGCCATGGACGAGTACATCCAGAATAAGTAAGGAACACTTCCCTTCTCCATAAAAAAACAGGTGCACCTGAACGGTGCACCTGTTTTTTGTGCATCACTATATTTTTAAGTCGTTATGAGGCCCTGTTCCAGACAGTACCAATAGATGCCATCCTCCATCACGGTACGGCAGTGTGCGGCAGCAGCCGCCTTCAACTTCTCAGAGGCATTGCCCATAGCCACACCGGTGCCCACAGCCCCAAACATCTCCAAATCGTTGTTGCCATCTCCGAACGCCATGCTATCGGCTTTGGAGATGCCATAGAACTCCAACACCTTTTCCACGGCAATCCCCTTGCCGCCGCTGGCCGGGATGATATCCACGGCGCGGTCCCACCATGCGGCGATCTTCGCGTTCTCCACATCCTTCAGGATGGCTGGGTACTCCGCTTCCCTGCCACTCATCAGCACCTGAAAGATCTCGCCCTGCGCCATAGCATCAAAATCGTCGGCGATCACCAGCTCGACCCCGCCGATGGCAAAATACTCCGCCAGATCAGGGTCGGAGCCGTTAGCGGCCAGCCGGTCCTTGGTGGCCAACGCCATGGGCCGCCCCAACGCTTCGGCGTTCCGGCGGAGCAGGGCAATGTCCGCTTTCGGGATGAGATTTTTGAAAACATCGCGCTCCGGCGTGAAGCAATAGGAGCCGTTGTAGGTCAGGAACGCATCGAAAGTGACCCCTTCGAACTTCGGCACTTCCATGGGAGCGCGGCCGGTGGCGATGCAGAGCTTGATGCCGTTCTGCCGCAGTTTTTGCAGCGCCTCCACCGTTCTGGGGCGGATGCCCTCCTTGAGCGGCACCAGTGTGCCGTCGATGTCAAAAAAGATGATCTTGGGCTTTGTCATAGCGTTCCTCCTGCATTTTTCTTATATCATAGCACACTTGCTGCCGTTTGCCAAATGTATCCCAGTTGTTGTGCAACCTGCTCAATTTTCCGAGGTGATTTTTGTCGGCTATTTCTGGCGCATTGTGATTGATTTTGACTGAAATCTTGCTATAATAAGGACAGGAAGCTTCATAAAGCTTCAAGTTCAATCACAAAACACCAAAGGAGTGACCTTTCCTCATGTTGGCAGAAGAACGCTTCGCCCTCATCCTTGACCTGCTGGCGCGGCAGCGCACCGCCACCGTGCAGGAGTTGTGCGAGGCGTTGAACGCAAGCGAATCCACCATCCGGCGCGACCTGAACGAGCTGGACAAGCAGGGCAAACTGAACAAGGTGCACGGCGGGGCCACCCTGCCGGACAGCCCCTTCCGCACCGACGAGCCCACCATGGCCGCCAAGGAAGAGCTGGCCGTCAGTCAGAAGCAGAGCATCGCCCAGGCGGCGGCAGAACTGATCCTGCCGGAAGATTTCATCTATCTGGATGCAGGCTCCAGCACGCTGGCTCTGGCACGGGCGCTGAGCGGCCCGGCCCTGAACGCCAGCTATGTGACCAACGGCGTGGCCCACGCCCGCCTGCTGGCCCAGAAAGGCTGCCGGGTGTTCCTGCCCGGCGGGCTGCTGCGGCCCCAGACCGAGGCCATCATCGGGGCGGCTGCGCTGACTGCCATCCAGCAGTACAATTTCACCAAAGCGTTCATGGGGGCCAACGGCGTGGCGCTGGATTCCGGCTTCACTACCCCAGACCCCGAGGAGGCCGCCGTCAAGGCTGCGGTCATCCGCCGGGCGCGGGAAACGTGGTTCCTGGTGGACGACACCAAATTTGCGCAGGTCTACCCCGCCGTCATCTGTGATCTGCACAGCGGTGCCATCCTGACGAACCGGTGCCCCAACCCCAAATACCGGCAATACACTCTGATAAAGGAGACCGAGGTATGATCTACACTGTAACGTTCAATCCTGCCATTGATTATGTCGTCCGTCTCGACAGGCCCCTTGAGGTGGGCGAGGTGAACCGCGCCGCCGGGGAGGACTGCGTGCTGGGCGGCAAAGGCATCAATGTTTCCGGCGTGCTCCGGGAGCTGAGCTGTGAGAGCGTGGCTCTGGGCTTTGTGGCCGGTGAGACCGGTGCCTGGCTGGAACGTGGTCTGGCCGCGCAGGGGCTCCGGACCGATTTCATCCATCTGGCCGAGGGCATGACTCGCATCAACGTCAAGATCAAGGCAGGCACCGAGACTGAGCTGAACGGCGCAGGCCCCAGCATCCCGGAAAGTGCCATGCAGCAGCTGGAAGCCCAGCTGGACACCCTGCAGCCTGACGACATCCTCATTCTGGCAGGCAGCATCCCCAAAAGCCTTTCCCAGAGCACCTACGAGCGGCTGCTGGCAGGGCTGGAGGGCCACGGCGTGCGGGCCGTGGTGGATGCCACCCAGGATCTGCTGGTCAACGTCCTCCCCTATCACCCCTTCCTGATCAAGCCCAACGATCACGAGCTGGGCGAGATCGTGGGCCGGGAGCTGAAAACGGACGCAGAGATCACCGCCGCTGCCCGCGCCCTGCAGGAAAAGGGTGCCCGGAACGTGCTGGTGAGCATGGCCGGGAACGGCGCCCTGCTGGTGGATGAGCACGGCGAGGTGCACCGCATCGGCTGCCCCAAGGGCAAGGTCGTGAACAGCGTAGGCGCAGGCGACAGCATGGTGGCCGGTTTTGTGGCAGGTTATCTGCAAAGCGGCAGCTATGAGCAGGCCCTCCGGCTGGGCACCGCCTGCGGCAGTGCCACCGCGTTCAGCCTTGGGCTGGCAACGAAAGAAAAGATTGCCGAACTGATGCAGGAAATTTGAAGCAGGGCCCTCTTTGCGGTCTGCGGCGCAGACCGCAGCTGAGAGGGTTGCACAGAGAGAGAAAGGAGAACCCTTATGCGCATTACGGAATTATTCACCGCAAAGTCCATCGAGTTGGATTCCGCGGCCTCCAACCGGGACGAGATCCTCTCCCGGCTGGTAGAGCTGCAGGCCACCCACGGCAACATCACCGACACAGAAGCCTACAAGAAGGCTCTCTACGCCCGGGAGGATGAGGCCTCCACTTATGTGGACAACGGCATCACCGTTCCCCACGCCAAGACGAATGTGGTCACCCGGCCCAGCCTGGCCGCCCTGCGTCTGAGCACCCCGGTGCAGTACAACGCCGAGGATGACGGCAAGACCGACCTGCTCTTTGCCATTGCAGCCCCCGAAAACGGCAGCCTGCATGTGGATATGCTGGCCCGCATGATGCAGATGCTGATGAACGAGGACTTTGTGGAAAAGCTGAAGGCCGCCAGGACCCCCGCCGAATTCCTTGCCCTCATCGACGCACAGGAGGAGGCCCAGTTCGGTGAGGAGAGCTTCACCCAGCAGGCCATCCCCCAGAGCGGCTACCGCATTCTGGCCGTGACCGCCTGCCCCAACGGCATTGCCCACACCTACATGGCCGCCGAGGCGCTGGCCAAGGCCGGTGACAAGCTGGGCCTGCCCACCAAGGTGGAGACCAACGGCTCCGATGGTGCCAAGAACGTGCTGACCCGCGCTGAGATCGAAGCCTGTGACGGCATCATCGTGGCTGCAGACAAGAATGTGGAGACCGCCCGCTTTGACGGCAAGCCCGTGCTGTTTGCCCGGGTGGATGACGGCATCCACAAGCCCGAGGAGCTGCTGAAAAAGGTGGCCCACGGTGAAATTCCTGTTTACCACGCCAAGGGCGGTGCCGCCGCTGCCGAGGAGGAGACCTCCGGCGACAGCTTTGGCCGCAAGGTGTACAAAGATCTGATGAACGGCGTGTCTCACATGCTGCCCTTTGTGGTGGGCGGCGGCATTATGATCGCACTGGCCTTCCTGCTGGACGACTACACCATCGACCCCTCCAACTTCGGCATGAACACCCCCATCGCCGCCTTCTTCAAGACGGTGGGCAGCGCCGCCTTCGGCTACATGCTTCCCATTCTGGCAGGCTTCATCGCCATGTCCATCGCCGACCGTCCCGGCCTGGCCGTGGGCTTTGCGGGCGGCGTGCTGGCCATGAACGGCACCAACTTTGCAGGCCTTGCCAACGGCGAGACCACCGGCATCTCCGGCGGCTTCCTGGCCGCTCTGCTGGCCGGTTTCGCGGCCGGTTATGTGGTCGAGTTCCTGAAAAAGATCACCGAAAAGCTCCCCGCCAGCCTGAACGGCATCCGTCCCATGCTGATCTACCCGCTGGGCGGCATCCTTATCATCGGTGCCGTGATGTGCGGCATCAACCCGGTCATGGGCATGATCAATACCGCCATGACCAACTGCCTCAACGCCATGGGCGGCACCTCCAAAGTCCTGCTGGGTGCCATCGTTGCCGGTATGATGAGCATTGACATGGGCGGCCCCTTCAACAAGGCTGCCTACGTCTTTGGCACTGCCGCGCTGGCCTCCGGCAACTACGAGGTCATGGCTGCTGTCATGGTGGGCGGCATGGTTCCTCCCATCGCGATCGCCCTCTCCACCACCTTCTGCCCCAGGAAGTGGACCCCTGACGAGCGCCGCAACGGCATCGTGAACTACGTCATGGGCCTGTGCTTCGTCACCGAGGGTGCCATCCCCTACGCCGCCGCCGACCCGCTGCGCGTCCTGCCCAGCTGTGTGGCCGGTGCCGCGCTGGCCGGTGCCCTCTCCATGACCTTCGGCTGCGCCCTGCGCGCTCCCCACGGCGGCATCTTCGTGTTCCCCGTGGTCGATCATGCCCTGCTCTACTGCGTGGCTCTGGCCGCTGGCAGCGTGGTGGGTGCCGTGATCCTGAGCCTGCTCAAGAAAAACCGCACCGACGCTGCCTGATCTGCCATTTTCCTTCTTCCTTTACCATATAAAAAGGGCCCGTCTGCGCGCACCAAAATGCGGCAGACGGGCCCTTTCGCGCTTATCCCTTGATGATCCGGAGCAGGGTCTTGTCCAGCTGGATGGTGCGGTTCCAGGGGTTCAGGATAATGCCCTGGATCTCCGGCACCTGCAGTGCGGCATCCAGCAGCTTTTCAAACTCCACCAGAAAGGTGGACTGCACCGCTTCCGCGCCCTTCATCTCCTCTTCAAAGCTGGTAAAGGCATACCACCAGCTGGCCCCATCGGCCGTGCGGAGGGCCCGCAGCTGCATCTGCTCACTGGCCGGGTTCGGCTCCACCGCCACCACGACCTGTCCGTTTTCCCGCATCCGCCGCCGGATCACGGTCAGGGTATGCGCCAGCTGCTCCTGTGTGGGCTCCTGCTGTAACTGGTAAACCGCCTGTTCGATCTTCTCGTTGCCGTTCAGGCCCTCGTCCTTCTTCTGCGCCATAAGCTCTCCCGTTCTTTTCGTTTATGTTTTATGCTTGTATTATATCCGGACTTTACGAAAAATGGAAGCGCTGGCCAGAGATTCTTTCTTTTTTCGTCTGCTTTCGGGTGTTTTTTCAAAAATCAGTAGCCCCCGCCCCGAAAAAGTGTTACAATATTTTCGTCTGGTATCATTTCAGAAACGACAGGACGCGCCGCTTTTCCGTGAGCCGTTTTGTCGGAATGGGAGAGATAAGGTAATGAAACGAATCCTTCGTTCTGCCGCCAGTCTGCTGCTGTGCGCCGCCGTGGCGCTGGGCGGCACTGCCTGCGGCCGAAGCAAGCTGCCCACCACCATCACGATCTGGACCTATTACAACGGCGATCAGCTGGAATGCTTCAACCAGCTGGTGGAGCAGTTCAACTCCACCGTGGGCAAAGAGAAGAACATCCGGGTCGAAAGCTCCAGTCAGGGCAGCGTGAACGACCTGGAGACCAGCGTGCTGGCCGCCGCCGAGGGCAAGGTGGGTGCCGAGAAGCTGCCCAACATCGTCTCCTCCTACGCGGACACCGCCTTTACGCTGGATCAGATGGGCCTTGCCGTTGACCTGAGCCCCTACCTGACCGAAAAAGAGAAGTCTGACTATATCGCCGGGTTTCTCGAAGAGGGCGACCTGATGAACAACGGGGAGCTCAAGGTCTTTCCCATTGCAAAGTCCACCGAGCTGCTCTACCTGAACGTCACCGATTTTGCCCCCTTTGCCGAGGCCACAGGCGTGACCTATGCGGATCTTTCCACTGTGGAGGGGCTGAACGAGGCCGCACACAAATACTACGACTGGACCGATGCCCAGACGGCTGCGCCCAACGACGGCAAGGCCCTGTATGGCCGCGACGCGCTGACCAATTACCTGCTCTGCGGCGCACAGGAACTGGGTACGACCATCTTTGATGCAGAGGACGGCGTGATGACCCTGCACTTTGACAAGCCGACCCTCCGCAGGCTGTGGGATAACTACTATGTCCCCTACATCAAGGGCTGGTGCAGTGCCAGCGGCAAGTTCCGCAGCGACGATATCAAGATCGGCAGCCTGCTGGCCTATGTCGGTTCCTCCTCCAGCGCTTCCTTCTTCCCCACCCAGGTGCTGACCAGCGACACCGAGAGCCACGGCATCGAGATGGCCGCGCTGCCCTGCCCCAGCTTTGCGGGCTGTGAGCCGGTGGCCGTCCAGCAGGGGGCCGGCATGGTAGTCATCCCGGGCACCGAGGACGAGATCAGCGCCTGCGCTGCCTTCCTGAAATGGTTCACCCAGCCAGAAAACAACCTGCAGTTCTCGGTGCAGTCCGGCTATATGCCCGTGACCTATGCCGCCAACAGCATATCCGCCCTTGAGAACAGCGGCCTGACGGTCTCCGAGCGCATCCACAAGGTGCTGAGCCTGTCCATTGATGCCATCGATCGCAGCAAGCTCTACACCACCCATGCCTTCCCGGCTGCCCTGCGCGCCCGCAATACCCTGCAGTACGCCCTGGAGGACCGTGTCACTGCCGACCGTGCCACGGTGCTGGAGCGGCTGGCTGCCGGGCAGACCCCCGAGGAAGCCGAAGCCGAGTTCCTGACCGATGCCTATTTTGATACCTGGTACGACCAGACTCTGGCCGCTCTCAGCGCCTTTGCGGGCTGAGATGCCCTTGGAACAACCACAAAAGGAGAGACCCTCAGATGCAGAACCGCAAGCCGCACAGTCAGAAGGCCCCTCAGACGGGCCATTCTATCTTCGGCACCATCCTTTTCTCCCTGCTGGCTGTGCTGGCGGTGGAGATCCTGCTGCTGACCTTTACCGTCCACGCCACCCGGCTTGGCCCCCAGCTGAACCAGAACGCCGAGGATATCCTTGCCATGCAGGTGGACAACCGCAGCCGGTATCTTCAGTCCATCTTACACGATGCACAGGAGCTGACCAGCCTTTCCGATGCCATCAATGGCCTGACCCAGCAGCTTCTGGACGAGGGAAAAATCAGCCTGAGCACGCTGGACAGCAGCAGCGACGCGGCCTATCCCCTGCTGGAAGCCGCCGCGCCGGAGCTCATCAGCACCCTGCGCATCAAGTCGGTGACCGGCGTGTTCCTTATCCTGAACACCCATGATCTGGACAAGCGGAAGCAGGACAGCCTCATGCCCGCCATCTACCTGCGGGATCTTGACCCGGATGCCGCTCCCTCCCAGCGCAACGCCGACCTGACCTTTGTGCGGGCACCGGCCCAGCTGGTGCAGTCCCTCTCCATTGCCACGGACAACAGCTGGTCCCCCACCATCCGTTACCGGGCACTGGGAAACCGCGGCTTCCTTTATCCCCCTTTCCAGGCCGCCTATAAAGACGGAGCCAGCCTTGCCGCCTCCGATTATGGCCACTGGACCTCACAATCCTATCTGGTGCCCGGGGACACCCACGAGGCCATTGCCTACAGCCAGCCCCTGATCCTGCCGGACGGCACCGTTTACGGCGTGATCGGCGTGGAACTGCTGGCCGACTACCTGTGGGAGAACCTGCCCTGCTCTGAACTGCAGAACAACGGCACCTATTTCCTTGCCGTGACCGATACGGAGGAGCTCTCTGCCTCTGAACTGCAGCTGCGTCCGGTGCTCCGTTCCCACTGCGACGGGCAGCCGGGTTCTGCGGACGAAAGCCTTACGCTGCGCCTCCACAGTGCCCATACCCACCGCTACCTCTTCAGCAATGCCCTCTACATTGCCTCGGTCTCCCCCTTGAACCTCTACAGCCGGAATGCCCCTTTCTCAGGCGAGCACTGGCTTCTCGTGGGCTCTGTTCCCGCGGTGCAGCTCTTTGCTTTCGCCCAGCGGCTGCAGCAGCTGCTCTCCTTCATCATTCTGATCACGCTGGCCGTTGGCTTTGTTTGCAGCTGGCTGATCAGCAGGCGGCTGGCCCGGCCCGTAGCCAAGCTCTCGGCTGAGGTAGCCGCTGCCGAAGCGGATTCCTCCGCCATCCCGCATCTGTCCGCCACCGGCATCAGGGAGCTGGATCAGTTCTCCTCTGCCTTTACCCAGCTGAGCAAAGACGTGCTGGACTCCTCCACCCGCTTTTTGCGCATTATGAAATTGGCCAGCGCGGAGCTGGGCGGCTATGAGCTGCGCGATGACAGCGTTTATGTGACTGATAACTTCTTCTCCATGCTGGGCCTTGCACAGGAGCAGCCCGATCCGCTCACGCCAAAGGCTTTCCGCGCCCTGATGGGCACACTGGAGCAGCGGTGGTTCTACCGCCTGTCCCCGGCCAACAACAAGGTCTTTGCCATCCCCCAGCCCGACGGCAGCACCCACTACATCACCCTGCGTATCACCCATATCCTGGGCGAAAGCGCCTCCGAGGTGGGTCTGGCTGAGGATATGACCACCACGGTGCTGGAGCAGCAGCGCATTGAGCACGAGCGCGATTACGATACCCTGACCGGTCTGTACCGCCGCCGTGCCTTTGACCGCGCCTGTGACGCGCTGTTCCAGCAGCCCGAAAAGCTGGGCTGTGCCGCCCTGCTGATGATGGATCTGGACAACCTCAAGCAGATCAACGACACCTACGGCCACGACTGGGGCGATCAGTACATCCGCCAGACCGGCCAGTGCTTTGCGGCCAACACGCCCGCCAACACCATCTGCTCCCGCCTTTCGGGCGATGAGTTCCTGATCTTCTTCTATGGCTACCAGGATCAGGCACAGCTCCGCGCCCAGCTGGAGCTGCTGAGTGCCGCCCTGCAGCGCAGCGTGTCCATCCTGCCCAACGGCAAGCAGCTGCACATCAGCATCTCGGGCGGCATTGCCTGGTACCCCACGGACGGCCACGACCTGCTCACCTTGAAAAAATATGCCGACTTTGCCATGTATCAGGTCAAGCATTCCCACAAGGGCCGCATGTGTGATTTTGATATCGGCAGCTACCATCAGGAGGCATACGCTGCTCAGACCCAGCAGGACTTTGAGCTCCTGCTGCGGGAGGAGCTGGTGTCCTACCACTTCCAGCCCATCTACTCTGCCCGCAGCGGCCGGATCGCAGCCTACGAGGCCCTCATGCGGGTGGATCTGCCTACCCTGCACTCCCCCGCTCAGGTCATGCAGCTGGCCCATGAGACAGGCCGCCTGTATGAGATCGAACGGATCACTGTGTTCCATTCCAGCGCGATCTTCCAGCGCATGCAGGCACAGGGCCTGTTCCAAAGCGATGCCCTGCTCTTCATCAACTCCATCGCCAATGTCAGCCTGACGAATGAGGATGTGGAGGAATATACCCAGCGCTACCCCGAGCTGCTCAAGCGGCTGGTGGTGGAGATCACCGAACAGGAGGATCTGGACCGCGCATGTCTGGAGCGGAAGCGGAACATTCCGGGCTTCTCCGGCTCCTTTGCGCTGGATGACTACGGCAGCGGCTACAGCAACGAGCTGAACCTGCTGGAGCTCTCGCCCCGGTATATCAAGATCGACATTTCCATTGTGCGCGGGATCGACACCGACCGTGATAAGCAGCAGATCGTCTCCAACATTGTGGCTTACGCCCACGCCCGCAGTATGCAGCTCATCGCCGAGGGCATTGAGACTGAGGCCCAGCTGCGCACCGTCATCGGTCTGGGCGTGGACCTGCTGCAGGGCTACTACCTCAGCCGCCCCGCCGCAGTGCCCGCCCCCATTGCACCGGCAGCGCAGGCGGTGATCGACCAGCTCGAACACCAGCGGTTTGATCCTCTCGGTTTATGATCTTTCCGGCTCCCCTGTGGGGGAGCCTTTTGTGACCCCATTCAGAGAAAGGAGACACGATGAACCACGAATCCAGTTCCGCTCTCCCCGCCGCCATCCGGGTGCGGGGCGCGCGGGTGCACAACCTGAAAAACATCGACGTAGATGTGCCGCTCCACAAGATCGTCGGCATTGCGGGCGTGTCCGGTTCCGGCAAGTCCTCGCTGGCTCTGGGTGTCCTCTACGCCGAGGGCTCCCGCCGCTATCTGGAGGCCCTTTCCACCTATACACGCCGCCGGATGACCCAGGCCGAAAAAGCACAGGTGGACGAGATCCGCTATGTTCCCGCCGCACTGGCCCTCCACCAGCGGCCCGGCGTGCCCGGGATGCGTTCCACCTTTGGCACCATGACCGAGCTTTTGAACAGCCTGCGGCTGATGTTCTCCCGGCTGTCCCACTACCCCTGCCCCAGCTGCGGCTGCATGGTGCCGCCCAGCCTGAACATTGCGGCCGAGATCCCGCTCTACTGCCCCCGGTGCGGCGCACAGGTGCCGGTGCTGGGCGCGGAGCAGTTCGCCTTTAACAGCACCGGGGCCTGCCCCAGCTGCGAGGGCACCGGCATCGTGCGGGTGGTGGACGAATCCACTCTGGTGCCGGACGAGAGCCTTTCCATCAACGAGGGCGCAGTGCTGCCCTGGCAGACCCTGATGTGGTCACTGATGAAGGAAATCGCCGAAAAGATGGGCGTGCGCACCAACGTTCCCTTCCGGGAGCTGACCCCGGAAGAGCGCGACATGGTGTTCCACGGCCCCGCCAAAAAGGTGCACCTGCTCTACCAGAACAGCAAGACCGGCGCGGCGGGTGAAATGGATTTCACCTACTTCAACGCCGTTTATACCGTGGAGAACGCTCTTGCCAAGGTGACGGATGAAAAGGGCATGAAGCGGGTGGAACGGTTCCTGAAGCAGGGCCCCTGCCCCGCGTGCGGCGGCTCCCGCCTGAACGCCGCGGCCCGGGCTCCCCGGCTGCGGGGCATCGGGCTGGCCGATGCCTGCCGCATGACGCTGGACACGCTGGTACAGTGGGTGGAGGGGGTGCCCGCCTCCCTGCCCGTGGAAATGCGCCCCATGGCTGAGAGCATCTGCGAGTCCTTTCAGGCCACCGCTGCCCGCCTGCTGGATCTGGGGCTGGGCTACCTCTCCCTTGACCGGGAGGCCGCCACCCTTTCCACAGGGGAGCGCCAGCGGGTGCAGCTGGCCCGCTCGGTGCGCAACCGCACCACCGGCGTGCTCTATGTGCTGGACGAGCCCTCCATCGGCCTGCACCCCTCCAACATCGAGGGCCTGCGGGGCGTGATGCACGACCTGATCGCGGACGGCAACTCCATCGTGCTGGTGGATCACGACACTGAGATCCTGCGGGATGCCGACTGGCTCATTGAGATGGGCCCCGGTGCCGGTGAAAACGGCGGCACCATCCTGACACAGGGCACTGTGGAGCAGGTGGCCCAAAGCCCGGCCTCCCGCATCGGGCCCTTCCTTGCCGACCTGCACACCCTCTCAGCCCGCACCCGCACCCCGGAGGCGGAGCTCTTTGCGCTGGGCACCATCACCCTGCGCACCCGGGCCATCCACACCGTCAAGCCGCTGGAAGTCCGGCTGCCCAAGGGGCGGCTCATCGCGGTGACCGGCGTGTCCGGTTCCGGCAAGACTACGCTGGTGCTGGAAAGCCTGATCCCCGCGCTGGAGGCCGCCGCCAAGGGCGAAGCTCTGCCCGCCCATGTGGAAAGCATCACTGCACCGGGCATTGCGCAGGTCAAGCTCATTGACGCAACGCCCATCGGCATCAATGTGCGGTCCACGGTGGCCACCTATGCCAATGTCCACGATGAGCTGCGCAAGATCTACGCCCGCTCCCCCCTTGCCAGGGAGAAGGGCTACAAGGCGGGCGATTTTTCCTACAACACGGGCCGCCTGCGCTGCCCCGGCTGCGACGGCACCGGCACCATCAGCCTGGACATCCAGTTCCTGCCGGATGTGGAGATCACCTGCCCGGACTGCGGCGGCTCCCGCTACCAGAAGGATGCCGCCGCCCTCTACCGCACCCGGAAGGACGGCACCCAGGCCGAGAGCCTGCCCCGCCTGATGGAGATGAGCGTGGACGAAGCCCTTGCCGCCTGTGCCGACCTCAAGCTGGTGGCCAGCCGGCTGCAGACCCTTTCCAGCCTGGGGCTGGGCTACCTGACTCTGGGCGAGGCCACCCCCAGCCTTTCGGGCGGGGAGGCCCAGCGGCTCAAGCTCGCCAGCGAGATGGGCAAAGGGCAGGCTGACACCGTGTTTGTATTCGACGAGCCCACCATCGGCCTGCACCCGCTGGATGTGCGCACCCTGCTGGGCGTGTTCCAGCGCCTCATTGACAGCGGGGCTACTGTGGTGGTCATTGAGCACGATCTGGATGTGATCCGCAACGCCGACTATCTCGTGGACCTTGGCCCCGGCGGCGGCGAGAGCGGCGGACGCATCGTGGCCTGCGGCACACCGGAGCAGGTGGCCGCCGATCCCGCCAGCATCACCGGAAAATATCTGCACCTGTAACCAAAAGAGGGACCCCGCCCAACGGCGAGGTCCCTCTGACATTTTATGACAAATTTTAGGTATCCTGCAGTTCCCCGCGGCTGGCGGCCTTGAGGTAAGCAAAGATGAAGCCGTCCAGATCACCATCCATCACGGCATCGACATTGCCGGTCTCGTAGTTGGTGCGGTGATCCTTGACCATGGTGTAGGGCATGA
>ERZ831634.3067-NODE-3067-length-13160-cov-4.468905_pt1 | contig 13160 bp, 10 predicted proteins | sample MGYA00519953_ERZ831634 | MGnify/ENA primary metagenome ERZ831634 (study PRJEB31850, sample SAMEA3708718) | human gut metagenome | biome: human gut; feature: human-associated habitat; material: faeces | place: China | collected 2014 ... | reverse complement strand
CTCAGCGGGGAGAAAAGACTTTTTCGACACGCTGATGCAAGCAGCCTGCCCATTCGGGCAGGCTGCTTGCGTCTGAACAGAACCGGGGGAAAAGTTCATATTGTATTCAGCGGGGGTTTGTGCTAAACTACTATAATTACAATAGACTAAAATAGTATCGTTATGTCCATCGCAAACTGCCATAAAAATAGAAAGGTTCTGATTTTCCATGAAAATCGTTGTTTTAGCCGGCGGCATCTCCACCGAGCGAACCGTCTCTCTGGTGTCCGGCACCGGCGTGTGCCAGGCGCTGCGCCGCAAGGGCCATCAGGCCATTCTGGTGGATATGTTTATGGGACTGGAAAATCCGCCCGCAGATCTGAACACGCTGTTTGACGCGCCGGATGGCCTGTGCCCGGATGTGAAGATCGAGGTGCAGGCCCCGGATCTGGATGTGGTCCGCCGCAGCCGTCCGGATCAAAGCCCCAGCCGTATCGGCCCTCATGTGCTGGATATCTGCCGACTGGCGGACATCGTGTTCCTGGGCCTTCACGGGCAGGACGGCGAGGACGGCCGCATCCAGGCAACGCTGGACCTGCTGGGTGTCCCCTATACCGGCGCGGGCTACTTAGGCTCCGCCATCGCCATGGATAAGATCGCCGCCAAGGAGATGATGGATGCCAACGGCATCCCCAATCCCAAGTGGCAGAAGCTGACCTATACGGAGGAAGAGATCCCCCAACTGGCGGAGACGCTGCCCATGCCCTGTGTGGTGAAGGCTCCCACTGGCGGGTCTTCTCTGGGCGTCTATCTGCCCAAGGATCGGGCAGAGCTGGCGGATGCCCTGCGGCAGGTCCGCAGCTTCTGCCATGAGGTGCTGGTGGAGCAGCGGATCTACGGCCGGGAGCTGACGGACGCCGTGTTGGGTGAGCGGTATCTGCCCCCGGTGGAGACCTTCCCCAGCGTGGAGAACTTTGACTATGAGGCCAAGTATCAGGCCGGCGGCGCCAAGGAGATCTGCCCGGCGGAGCTGACGGAGGAACAGGCGAAGGCCGTGGGTGAGATGGCTTTGCGGGTCCATAAGGCTCTGGGGCTGGCCGTCTATTCCCGGACGGATATGATCATGGACGAAAACGGGCAACTCTGGTGTCTGGAGGCCAACTCTCTGCCGGGAATGACCCCCACCAGCTTCGTGCCCAAGGAGGCCGCCGCCGTGGGCATCAGCTATGATGACCTGTGCGAGGAGATCGTGCGGCAGTCCTTAAAAATCAAGAGGAGATAACTTATGCAGCCAATGACGGTAACAGAGATCGCATCTGCGGTCAAGGGGGTCTGGTGGAATCCCAGTGAACAGGTCCCGGTGGTGAGCGCCGTTTCCACGGACAGCCGGAGGATCGTTCCCGGCAGCCTGTTTCTGCCCTGGGTGGGGGAGAAGTTCGACGGACACCTGTTCATCGACGCGGCGCTGGACGCCGGCGCCGCTGGCTGCCTGTGCGCCAAGCTGCCCCAGAATATCCGGGAGGATAAGTTTTACATCAAGGTAGCGGATACCCGACTGGCTCTGCGGGATCTGGCCTCCGCCTACCGGGACCGGTTTGAGATCCCCTTTGTGCAGATCACCGGCAGCGTGGGCAAGACGACCACCAAGGAGATGATCGCTGCGGTGCTGGGGGCCAAGCTGAACGTCCTCAAGACGCCGGAAAATTTCAACAATGACATCGGCACGCCCCTGACGCTGCTGGGCCTTGCTCCGGAGCATGAGGCGGCGGTGATCGAGACCGGTATGAACCACTTCGGTGAGATCGAATATCTGGGAGCCATGGTGCGGCCGGACATTGCCGTGATCTCCAACATCGGCGACGCCCATATCGAATATCTGGGCAGCCGGGAGGGCATTTTAAAGGCCAAATGCGAGATTTTTGAACATCTGAAGGCAGACGGCGTGGCTATCCTCAACGGCGATGACGCACTGCTGGATACGGTGACGCTGCCCCAGCGGATCGTCCGCTGCGGTCAGAGCGAGCACTGTGAGACCCGGATCAGCGACATTGTGGATCACGGCGTGGACGGCATCACCTGCACGGTGACAACGGCCCGTGACACCTACGTCCTGACCATCCCGGCTCCCGGCGAGCACATGGCCTATTCCGCATCCATGGCGGTGGCCGTGGGGGAGGAGCTGGGCCTCAGCCGGGAGGAGATCGTCCGGGGCGTGGCAGCCTATGAGCCTACCGGCTCCCGAATGCGGGTCATCCGCCTGCCTGGGGGACGGGTGCTGCTGGACGACTGCTACAACGCCAATCCCCAGTCCGTGACCGCGGCACTGGAGGTCCTGGGCCGCACGGACTGTGAGCGCCGGGTGGCGGTGCTGGGCGATATGGGCGAGCTGGGGGACCTGACGGATCAGGCCCACTTCAATGCCGGCGCTCTGGCGGCCATGCTGGGCATTGACTTTGTGATCGCCATTGGCTCCAAGGCTGTACGGATCGCAGACGGCGCCGCCATGAGCGGCGGAGACGTGGTGCATTTCGCCACGAAGGAGGAGGCGCTCCCCACGGTGCGGGAGCAGCTGCGGCCCAACACCAGTATGCTCATCAAGGCGTCACACTCCATGCGCTTTGAGCGGCTGACGGAGGACTTGCGGAAGTATTATGATTGAGATTCAGGTCAACAACCTTGTAAAATCCTTTGAGGTGGGCCACAATGTTCTGGATGGCGTCACCTTTCAGATCGATCAGGGGCAGCGGGTAGGTCTGCTGGGCAAAAACGGCGCCGGCAAGTCCACGCTGTTCAAAATATTGATAGGAGAACTGGACTGCGACGAGGGCACCGTCACCATTTCGCCGGGTCACCGCATGGGTCTGATCTCTCAGATCCCGGTGTACCCGGAGGGGTACACCGTGGACGATGTGCTGCGCTCCGCCTTCGGGCGGCTCCACGCCCTGACCGCTGAAATGGAAGAACTGGCGGGCCGCATGGCGGCGGGAGAGACAGACCCGGCCATTTTGAAGCGCTATGGGAGCCTTTCCGAGCGGTTTGAGGTGTTCGGCGGATACGATACGGACGTGGCCATCAGCAAGGTGGCCAATGGCCTGTCCATTTCCGACGATATGCGGGGCCGGCTGTTCGACCAGCTCTCCGGCGGAGAAAAGACCCGGGTGAACCTGGGCCGCCTGATTCTGGAGGATACGGACATTCTGCTGCTGGATGAGCCTACCAACCATTTGGACCTTCACGCTACGGAGTGGCTGGAGGCCTATATCCAGAAATTCCGGGGTACCGTGGTGGCCATCTCCCATGACCGCTACTTTTTGGACCGCTCCGTGAACCGGGTCATTGAGATTGAAAACGGCAAAGCGGAGTTTTACTCCGGCAATTACAGCTTCTACGCGGTGGAAAAAGAACGCCGCTATCAGGAACGGATGAAGCAGTACGAAAAGGAGCAGGCCAAGATCGCCCAGCTGGAAAAGTCTGCGGAGCAGCTGCGGATGTGGGCATTTCAGGGTATGGACAAGACCTATCGCCGCGCCATTTCCATGGAGCGCCGCATTGAGCGGATGCGCACCACGGCCAAGCCCACCAAGGCCCGGAAGATGGACGCCCGCTTCACCGCCGCGGAGTTCCACGGGGACGAGGTGCTGGGCATCCGGAACCTGAGCAAGGCCTACGGCGAGAAGCCGCTTTTCGAGGGGATCTCCCTGAAGGTGGAGGGGGGCGAGCGCATCGCCCTCATCGGTGACAACGGCACCGGAAAATCCACCCTCATCAAGATGATCGCCGACGAGGTGTACCCGGACAGCGGGCGCATCCGGCTGGGGCCGCAGGTGAAGCTAGCCTATCTGCCTCAGATCATCCACTTTGACCACCCGGACTGGAATCTGGTGGAGAACATGATGGCGGCCAAGCGGGGCATTTCCGCCCAGTCTGCCCGAAACCGGCTGGCGGCCTATGACTTCCGGGGTGAGGACGTCCTCAAGCCGGTGTCCGTCCTGTCCGGCGGCGAGCAGAGCCGCCTGCGGCTGTGTATGCTGATGGATGACGAGATCAACTTCCTGATTCTGGACGAGCCTACCAACCATCTGGACATCGCTTCCAGAGAGTGGATCGAGGAGGCGGTGGAGGCCTATGACGGCACGTTGCTGTTCGTCAGCCATGACCGGTACTTTATCAACCGCTTCGCCACCCGAATCTGGGAGGTGGCCAATGGCACCATTACCGACTATCCCATGGGCTTTGCTCAGTACCGGCAGGTAAAGGCGCAGGAGGAAGCGGAAAAAACAGAAGCACCAAAGCCTGTAAAGGAAAAGATGGTTACAGAAAAACCGGTTCGCGGCGACCGGGCGCAGCAGGCGGCCCGGCGGCAGCTGACCATCTGCGAGCGGGAGATCGCCAAGGCGGAGGAGCGGATCGGGGCGCTGGACGCCGAAATGGAGGCCAACGCCTGCGACTATGAAAAGCTCAATGCGCTGGTGGCGGACAAGGACGCTGCCCAGGCGGAGCTGGATGCCCTGTACCTCCGCTGGGAGGAGCTCAGCGAGGCGGCAGGCGAGGCATAAGAAACAGAGGTGAAAACATGCGGGATGTACTCTGCATTTACTATTCCCGAACGGGGAATACCAAACGGGTGATGGAGACCATCGCCAAAGAAATGGACGCGGAGCTGTTGGCACTGACCGACGGCGTGGAGCGGAGCGGCCTGCGGGGCTGGCTCCGCAGCGGCATGGACGCCATGCGGAAGGACTGCCCTGACGTTCTGCCCTTTGAAACGGAACGGAAGCTGGAAAATTACCGCCTGGTCATCATCGGCACCCCGGTGTGGGCCGGACGGTGCAGCAGCGTGGTGCGCAGCTTTCTGAAGCAGCACGGCAAGGAACTGGACCGGGTGGCCTATGTGCTGACCCGGGGCAGCGAGCACAAGAGCGAGGATATTTACCGGCAGATGGATCAGTATACGGGAAAGCCCCATCAGGCGGCCACATCCCTGCGGGTGGGCCATGTGGGCCACACCTTCTGGCAGGAGGAGTTTCTCCGGCAGATCCGGGAGCTGCTGGCAGAGGAGGAATAGCGACACTCCTTTTCAAATTTCAACATTTGAGAAAGGAGCACAGTCATGCTGGATAAATTAAAGGATCTGGACCTCCGGTATGAGGATCTGGAATCCCAGTTAGGCGATCCCCGGGTGTATGGCGACGCAGAGAAGCTGCGTCAGGTGAACCGGGAATTGAAGGAGCTGCTGCCGGTGGTGGAGACCTACCGGGCTTATCAGGCGGCGGACAGCCGCCGCCGGGAGGCGGAGGAGCTGCTCCATGACCCGGAAATGAAGGAAATGGCTCAGGACGAACTGGCGGAAGCCAAGGAAGAACTGGAACAGCTGAAGGAAAAGCTGACGATCCTCCTGCTGCCAAGAGATCCCAACGACAGCCGAAACGTGATCCTGGAGATCCGGGGCGGCGTGGGCGGCGAGGAAAGCGCCCTGTTTGCCCATTCCCTTCTGCGGATGTATACCATGTACGCCGAGAGCCGCGGTTGGAAGCTGGAGATCGCCAGCATCAACGAAACGGAGCTTGGCGGCGTGAAGGACTGCTCTGCCGTTATTGAAGGGGACGGGGCCTGGTCCCGGCTGAAGTTTGAATCCGGCGTCCACCGCGTCCAGCGCGTGCCGGAGACGGAGTCCGGCGGCCGTATCCACACCAGCGCCGCCACGGTGGCGGTGCTGCCGGAGATGGAACCGGTGGACGTGGAACTGAACCCCGCGGATATTGAAATGCAGGTCTACCGGGCCAGCGGCGCCGGCGGACAGCACGTGAACAAGACCTCCTCCGCCGTGCGGCTGATCCATAAGCCCACAGGCATGATCGCCGAGTGTCAGGAGGAGCGCAGCCAGTTTCAGAACCGGGAGAAGGCCATGCGTCTGCTGGCCTCCCGGCTGTACGAGGCGGAGCGGGAAAAGCGGGAGAGCGCCTATGATGCGGAGCGCCGCAGTCAGGTGGGCAGCGGGGACCGCTCTCAGCGGATCCGCACCTATAATTTCCCTCAGGGACGGGTGACGGACCACCGCATCGGCCTGACGCTTTATAAGATCGACGCCATCATGGACGGCGCGCTGGACGAGCTGATCGACGCGTTGGTGACGGCGGATCAGGCAGAGAAGCTGAAACAGGGACAGGAAGCAGAGTGAGCATATTTTGAGAGCAAACGCCCGGCGGCGTTGAATATAAGATAATTCGAGGCGAGAAATGATGCATACACGATATTTTGACCTGCGGGACACCAAGGGTCAGCAAAAGATCATCGAGGATCAGATCTCCGCAGCGGCAGACATCCTGCGGCAGGGGGGACTGGTGGGAATTCCCACGGAAACGGTCTACGGTCTGGGCGCCAACGCATTGGACGCAGAGGCTGTCAACAAGATCTTTGAGGCCAAGGGCCGTCCGCAGGACAACCCTCTCATCATCCATATTCCGGGACCCCAGTGGCTGCCCCGGTACTGTGAGGACGTGCCGCCGCTGGCGTATACGCTGGCCCGGAAATTCTGGCCCGGTCCTCTGACCATGATCCTGAAGCGGAAGCCCATCGTGCCGGACACCACCACAGCGGGACTGGACACCGTGGGCGTCCGGTGCCCGGACCATCAGGTAACGCTGTCCATCATCCGGGAGGCAGGCGTTCCCGTGGCCGCGCCCAGCGCCAATACCTCCGGCCGTCCCAGCTGCACCACTGCGGCGGACGTGATGGAGGACATGGAGGGCAAGATCGACGCCGTGGTGGACGGCGGTCCCTGTCAGGTGGGCGTGGAGTCTACCATTTTGGATCTGACCTGCACACCGCCCCGTCTGCTGAGACCCGGCGGACTGCCTTTGGAGGCATTGGAAGAGGTCGTCGGCCCTGTGGCGGTGGATAAGGCCGTAACAGAGCGGTTGAAGGACGGGGAGCAGCCCAAGGCTCCCGGTATGAAGTATCGCCATTATGCCCCCAAGGCTCCGGTGACTGTTGTTACCGGCCCGGCGGAGGCTTCTGCCCGGACCATTTTGCAGATGGTGAAGCCCGGTGACGGTGTCATCTGCTTTGATGAGTTCGCGGAGCTGTTCAAGGAACAGGAAGTGGAATGTCTGGGTCCCAGTCAGGATAAGCGGATTCAGGCCCAGCGGGTGTTTGACGCTCTGCGGGCCTTTGACAGCAAGGACGCGGCTCAGATCTATGCCCAGTGCCCGGACAGTCAGGGCCTTGGCCTTGCTATCAGCAACCGGTTGAAGAAGGCGGCGGGCTTCAAGACCATCGCCGCTGGACAGAAGCGGGTGGTCATTGGCATCACCGGCGGTACCGGCTCCGGTAAGACCAGCGCGCTGGAGGCCATCCGGGATCTGGGCGGCCGGGTCATCGACTGCGACGAGGTGTACCATGAGATGCTCCGGGACAGCGCAGAGCTGCGCCATGCCATCGAGGTGAAATTCCACGGCGTGTTTAATTCCGACGGTACACTGAACCGCAAGAAGTTGGGTGAGCTGGTCTTTGAGAACAAGGAACGGATGGCGCAGCTCAATGAGGTCATTTACCGGTTCATTGTACCGGAGGTACAGCGCCGCTGTCAGGCCGGCGAACTGGTGGCGGTGGACGCCATCAACCTGATCGAAAGCGGTGCGGAGGCCCTGTGCGACCGGACCGTGGCTGTCACGGCCCCGGCGGAGCTGCGGGTGCGGCGGATCATGGCCCGGGACGGCATTGACGAGCGCTATGCCCGTATGCGGATCTCCGCCCAGAAATCCGACGAATTCTACCGCGGTAAGTGCGACTATGAGCTCAGCAACACCGCTGAGACGCCGGAGGATTTCCGGGAGATCGCCAGAGATTTCTTCCGCCGCCTTATCGGAGAGCTCCGGGAGGAAAAGAACGAAGCCAGCCGGTAAACGACAGACAGGAGCCGCTAGTGGCTGCCCTGCCTTACCGTCGCGGAGAATTTACCACTTTATCGACAGTCTCGAAGGAGGATACTATGTCTGATAGCAACAAAGCATTGAAGGAAAAGCTGCTGAGCAGCCGTAAAAACGGCTTTGACCGTGTGGACGCGGCGGAGCTGGAGCAGATGGAAGCCTACTGCAAGGAATATATGGCGTTTCTGGATGCAGGCAAGACCGAGCGTCTCTGCGCGGCGGAGACAGTCCGCCTCGCAGAGCAGGCCGGATACAAGCCCTTGGTCCGGGGACAGGCCTTGAAGGCCGGAGACAAGGTGTATGTCTGCAACCGGGGGAAGAGCGTGCTGCTGGCCCATATCGGCAGTAAGCCCATGAGCGAGGGAGCCCAGATCGCCGCCGCCCACATCGACTCTCCCCGGCTGGATCTGAAGCCTAACCCTCTGTATGAGGACAATGAGCTGGCCTATTTCAAGACCCACTACTACGGCGGCATCCGCAAATATCAGTGGGTGACCATCCCGATGGAGCTTCACGGCGTGGTGGCGCTGACGGATGGCACCACTGTCACAGTGAACATCGGCGGCGATGAAGGCGATCCCAAGCTGGTCATCACGGACCTGCTGCCCCATCTGGGTCAGGAGCAGAGCAAGAAGCCGCTGGCTGAGGGAATCGTGGGCGAACAGCTGAATCTGCTGCTGGGCAGCAAGCCCATCGGAGACGATGAAGGCTCCGACCGGGTGAAGCTGGCTGTGATGCAGCTTTTGAACGAGAAGTACGGCATCACGGAGGATGATTTCACCTCCGCTGAACTGGAAGCGGTGCCGGCTGTGAAGGCCACGGAGATCGGCCTGGACCGCTCCATGATCGGCTCCTACGGCCATGACGACCGCGTCTGCGGCTACGCCGCCTTGAAGGCATTGCTGGATCTGGACAAGACGCCTGCCAAAACCGCCGTCTGCGTGCTGGCGGACAAGGAGGAGATCGGCTCCGACGGTGTGACCGGTATGCAGTCCGCTGCCTTTGACACCTTTATGGAGGATCTGTGCGAGGCTCAGGGCGCGGCCCTGCGGGTGTGTCTGGAGAATTCCTTCTGCCTCAGTGCCGACGTGACGGCGGCCTACGATCCCAACTTCGGCGAGGTGTTTGAAAAGAAGAACGCCGCCTATCTGAACTACGGCATTGGTCTGTGCAAGTACACCGGCGCCCGCGGCAAGTCCGGCGCCAGCGATGCCAGCGCCGAGACGGTGGGCTATGTCCGGGGTATCTTTGACCGGGCCAAGGTCATCTGGCAGATCGCGGAGCTGGGCAAGGTGGACGCCGGCGGCGGAGGCACCGTGGCCATGTATATGGCCAACCGCAATATCACGACGCTGGACGCCGGCGTGCCGGTGCTGGCCATGCACGCCCCCTTTGAGGTGGTCTCCAAGCTGGACTGCTATGAGACATATAAAGGTATGAAAGCTGTTTACGAAGCGGAATAAAAGCTGTTTCAAAAGAGTTTGACGGCGAGAAAATATGGAAAAGGCAGGAGGGAAAACCGCTCCTGTCTTTTCATATATGACCTTTTTCAACAATTTGACCGTAAACGGCGGACAATTTAACGAAATTTTTCCAAATCCCACAAGGGTATCTTTGCCGTTTTCGGTTGCAAGCTGTTGGGAAAGCTGATAGAATAGAACTACTCAAAGACAAATGACCGTATGAGGTGGACGATATGGCGAGAAAAATCAAGTATTATCTGGTGGCGGCGGAGGCCCTGCCGGAGATCTTTATCCGGGTGGCGGAGGCCAAGCGGATGATGCAGACCGGCGAGGCGGACACGGTGGGCGCAGCCACAAAAATGGCCGGCATCAGCCGCAGCGCCTTCTATAAGTACAAGGACGCGGTGCAGCCCTTCAACGATATGAAGTCGGAGCATATCATTACGTTTTACACCCTGCTGAAGGATGTGTCCGGCACGCTTTCCAGCGTTCTGGGCGTGTTTGCCGCCTCCGGCGCCAACATCCTGACCATCAACCAGAGCATTCCCACAAACGGCTGCGCGGCCGTGACCATTTCCGCTGAGACCTCCGCCATGGAGAAGTCTCTGGAACAGCTGATCACCGACATTTCCGCATTGGACAACGTTATCAAATTCGAGATCCTGGCCGGATAAGGGAGGAGCAACGATGATCAAGATCGCAATTCTGGGATTGGGTACAGTGGGGACCGGTGTTGTGAAGGTAGTAGAGGCCAACACAGCCCCCATCCAGCACAAGCTGGGCCAGCCGCTGTCCGTGAAAACGGCGCTGGTCCGGAAGCTGCGGGCCGACCCGTATCAGCACTTGATGACCGAGAATTTCCGGGAGATCGAACATGACGGCGAGATCCGGGTGGTGGTGGAGACCATCGGCGGCGTGGAGGCCGCCTATGAGTACACCCGCCGGTGTCTCATGGCGGGCAAGCACGTGGTCACAGCCAACAAGCAGCTTGTGGCGGAGCATGGCTGCGAGCTGCTGGAGCTGGCCCGGAAGAACCATGTGAATTACTTGTTTGAGGCCAGCGTAGGCGGCGGCATCCCTGTGCTGCACCCCCTGACCCAGTGCATGGCGGCCAACCGCGTGGATGAGATCTACGGCATCCTGAACGGCACCACTAACTTCATCCTCACAAAGATGGTGAAGGAGGGCGCGTCATTTGCCGAGGTTTTGAAGCTGGCGCAGGAGAAGGGCTACGCGGAGGCGGACCCCACGGCGGACGTGGAGGGCATCGATGCCGGCCGCAAAATTTGTATTTTAGCGGATCTGGCCTTTGGACATCAGGTGGACCCGGCGCAGGTGCCCATGGAGGGCATCACCGGCATTGATCTGAAGGATGTGGAGATCGCCGGACGCCACGGCTACCGCATCAAGCTGTTGGGCCGCTGCCTGCGGCTGGAGGGCGGCCGCCGCACCGCGTATGTGGCGCCCCACCTGATCTCGGAGGAGAACCCCATGTCCGATGTGAACGATGTGTTCAACGCGGTGGTGGTCCGGGGCAACGCCACCGGCGAGGTCATGTTCTACGGCAAGGGCGCGGGCGAGCTGCCCACCGCCTCTGCCTGTGTAGCGGATGTGATCGAGTGTCTGCAGGAGGAGCGCCACCGGCCGGAGATCGGCTGGAGCGCCGATACCGGCGGCTTTGCCTCTCCGCTGACGCTGAAGAACCGTTGGTATTTCCGAGTGGGAACGGATACCCTTCCGGAGGCCTTACATAGCGCAAAGGTGCTGGAACAGGGCACGGAGACCGCCTTTATCACGCCGCCCATTACCGGCACGGATGCGGAGCGGCTGGCGGCTTACCTGCCCACACTGGCAAAGATGCGGGTGCTGGATTGATTCCCCAATCCCGGCTTCCCGCGTATGATGGAGTGGACCCTGCTGCCGGTCGGTAAGATTTCAATGGACTGGCGGCAATCTGAAGCAAAGAGGGAACAACCATGAGCTTGATCGTACAGAAATTCGGCGGCAGCAGTGTGCGGGACGCACAGCGGATCCGCAACGTTGCCGGTATCATTGCGGAAACTTATTTGGAGGGCAACGATGTACTGGTGGTGCTTTCCGCACAGGGAGACACCACGGATGACCTCATTGCCAAGGCGGAGGAGATCAATTCCCATCCCTCCAAGCGGGAAATGGATATGCTGCTGTCCACAGGCGAGCAGATCTCCGTAGCCCTGTGTGCCATGGCGCTGGAATCCATGGGCCTGCCCTGCGTGTCCCTGACCGCCTGGCAGGTGGGGATCCAGACCACCGCCGTCCACGGGGACGCCCGGATCAAGCGGATCGATTCTGAGCGGGTCCAGGCGGAGCTGGATCAGCACAGGATCGTACTGATCACGGGCTTTCAGGGAATGGATCGGGCCGGGGATGTTACGACCTTGGGCCGGGGCGGCAGCGACACCAGTGCTGTGGCGCTGGCGGCGGCGTTCCGGGCCAAACTGTGCCAGATCTACACGGATGTGGACGGTGTTTACACTGCGGACCCCCGAATCGTGCCTAACGCCAGACATCTGGACGAGATCACCTATGATGAAATGCTGGAGCTGGCGTCTCAGGGGGCCGGCGTGCTCCACAACCGCAGCGTGGAGCTGGCGAAGAAGTTCCGGGTGGATCTGGAAGTGCTCTCCAGTCTGGAGAGAAAGCCCGGAACCAAAGTGAAGGAGGTCACAAAAGTGGAAAAGACGACCATCGCCGGTGTGGCGAAGGATACCAGCATCGCACGGATCGCACTGATCGGGCTGCGGCACAATCCCGGCGTCGCATTTCAGGTGTTTGACCTGCTGAGCAAGCATAACATCAATGTGGACCTCATTTTGCAGTCCATTGGCCGGGAGGACAGCAAGGATATTTCCTTTACTGTTCACGAAAAGGATCTGGAGGACGCTCGGGCGATCCTGACGGAAAATCAAGAGGTTCTGTGCTTTGACCATATCGAGGTGGACGGCAACATCGGCAAGGTCTCCATCGTGGGTGCGGGCCTGATGACCAACTGCGGCATGGCCGCCCGGATGTTTGAGGCGCTGTATGAGGCGGGCATCAACATCCAGATGATCAACACCTCTGAGATCCGGGTCTCCGTCCTGCTGGACGAGGGGGACGTGGACCGGGCAGTCCGGGCCATCCACGCCAAATTCTTTGACGAAATCTGAGTGATATAGCGGAACACGGGGAAGCCGGTATGGGTTCCCCGTGTCCCTTTGACTGTTTGGAAATCATTAAATAAGCCGCATCAAGCGGCGGAATGGAGATAGGTATGAACGCAATCGTAACCGTGATCGGAAAGGACAAGGTGGGCATCATCGCCGCCGTGTGCATCAAGCTGGCGGAGATGAACGTCAACGTGCTGGACATTTCCCAGACCATTCTGGACGGCAAGTTCACCATGGTCATGGCGGTAGATGCCGCCAATGCCAACGTGGGCTTTGAGGAACTGGCTGCCCAGCTCCGGGAGCTGGGGCGGCAGCTGCTGAATATTCATGGGCAGCACGACGGGCAGCAGCTTCTGGACCCGGAGAGCCACCTGGACTAGTTGGACTGCTTCGGCAGGACCGGGGACCTTTTGAAAGACTATCAGAGCAGCTATCAGGCCATGAGTGAGAAAAGGCGGCAGATCGCTTCGCTGGAGATGGACGAGGCGGAGCGGAGCCGGAGGGTGGACACGCTGACCTATCAGATTCAGGAGCTGGAGCGGGCCGGGCTGAAGCCGGGTGAGGATGAGGTGCTGGATGCCCGAAAGACCTTGATGCGCAGT
>ERZ831634.3057-NODE-3057-length-13188-cov-15.602528_pt1 | contig 13188 bp, 6 predicted proteins | sample MGYA00519953_ERZ831634 | MGnify/ENA primary metagenome ERZ831634 (study PRJEB31850, sample SAMEA3708718) | human gut metagenome | biome: human gut; feature: human-associated habitat; material: faeces | place: China | collected 2014 ... | reverse complement strand
TTCTGGTCTTTGAGCTGATGAAGGTCGCTCTGCAGTTCATGAACGTCAACTCCTCCTACACCTACATCGTTCAGGGCCTTGTCATTATCGTGGCTGTCGCCATTGATATCCGCAAGTATCTGGCTAAGAAGTAATCTCCTCATCATCCCCCTTTGCACCCGCAGTCTTTGTACTGCGGGTGCTTTTTTTGTCCACATTTTTGTGGTATCATAAGGAAAACATCTTATGCTTACAGGAGGGACTTTCCATGGCACAGCCCACCCCGGATACCCAGACCGAACTTGAACGCCGCGAGGCCGCACTGGCCGCCCGTGAGGCAGAACTTGCCCGCCAGCAGGCTGAATTGCAGGCGCAGAGGGCCGATTTTGAGCAGGGCAAAAAGCGCCTGCTGGACAACGGCAACAAGGACTTTGTAAACCCCAAGGAAAAGCTTTACGATAAATTCCCGCTCACGGTGCACCAGATGGACATCATCATCGGCGTGCTGTTCGCTCTGATTGCTCTTTTTCTTGTGCTGGGCGTGACCCACACCAGCTTTTTCGGCCTGTTCGGCGGCTGAGCCGCAGGCGCATCCTCTGTGAAAAACATCCCGTAAAGGAGAATAAAAATGGCACACTATCCCGGTTATACCGTCCTGCGCACCGAGGACTGCCCCGAGCAGCACGGTACTTTGACCCTGCTCACCCATGACGTCAGCGGCGCAGCCGTGCTGCTTGTGGAGAACGAGGACGTCAACAAGGCCTTCGGCATCGGCTTCGGCACCTTCCCTTCCGATGACACCGGCGTGTTCCACATTCTGGAGCACTCCGTGCTGGCCGGCAGTGAAAAATACCCGGTCAGCTCCCCCTTTGTGCAGCTGCTCAAAAGCAGCATGGCCTCCTTCCTCAATGCAATGACCTTCCCGGACAAAACGGTCTACCCCTTTGCCACCCCCAACGAGACCGATTTCTGCAACCTGATGGACGTTTACCTGAACGCGGTGTTCTGCCCGCTGGCCATGGTGGATTCTGCCGTGTTCGAGCAGGAGGGCTGGCACCGGGATGCAGACGGCACGGTCAGCGGTGTGGTCTACAATGAGATGCAGGGTGCACTGGCCTCCCCGGATGCTCAGCTGCAAAACGCCCTGCAACGGGCGATGTTCCCGGATACCGCTTACGGCTTTGTGTCTGGCGGCGATCCGGCGTCCATCCCCGCCCTGACCTATGAGAAATACCAGCGGGTGTACCGCCGCCATTACAGCGCCGACAACTGCTGCATCACCCTGTACGGCAAGATGGACATGGCCGATAAGCTGGCGCGGCTGGATAAGGACTACCTGTCCAAGATGCCCAAGGCCGCTGCCCGTCCCCGCCTGACCATGCAGGACGAGCAGCCCGGCGCATTCGTGGAGCTGCCCTACTACACCGACCAACCCAAGCCGGACGAGGTGCAGTGCGCACTGGCATGGTACACCGGCGCATTTGCCGACCGTGAGCGGCAGCTGGGTGTGGAGATTTTGCTGGGTGCGCTGCTGAGCACCAACAGCTCTCCCCTCAAGGCCGCGCTGCTGGCCGAGCAGCTGGGCGCAGATATCGACATCGGCTTTGACGACAGCACCCTGCAGCCCACCTTGGAGCTGCTGCTGCGCGGCGCTACGGTGGATTCTGCCCGCAAGTTTGCCCCCGCCGTGCGCAAGGCCGTGGACGAGCTGCTAAAGACCGGCATTCCTCACGACCTGCTGCTGGCCGCTTTGAACGAGGCCGAGTTTGCCTCGCTGGAGCGCCCGGGCAGCCTGCCGGACGGCGTACTGGACGCCATCAACGCCGCCACCGGCTGGCTGCACACCGGCGATGCCGCCCTGCTGCTGCACACGGACAAGCTCTTTGCCGCCCTGCGCAGCAAGCTGGAAGAGGGATGGTTCGACACCCTGCTGCGGGAGCTGTTTGCCCCCGCCCCGGTGCAGGTGGTGCAAATCCCCAGCGCACCTAAGGCCGCAGACGCCGCCGCCCCGGTGCGCACCGATGGCAAGCTGGTGCTGGAGCATCCCCTCACCGCCGCCGACCTTGGCGCGGGCGATGCCACCCCGCAGGGCAGCGCCGAGCAGTTGGCCGGTGCCACCCTGCTGCGCCACCCCTCTGCCGGCAGCCTGTACCTGAATTTCTACTATGACCTTGGCACTGTCACCCCGGAAGAGCTGCAATACCTGAACCTGCTCACCGATGTGCTGGACGAGCTGGACACCCCCGCCCACACCGCCCAGCAGCTGAACACCCTGCGCAGCACATGGCTGGGCGACAGCCGCGCCCAGCTGGACCTCTGGACCGGGCGGCAGGAGGGCAGCCCCTGCCACGCGAAACTGACCCTCTGCCTGAGCCTGCTGGAGCGCAGCCTGGAAAAGGCGGTGGAGATCGGCGGCGAGTGGCTGTACGATACCGTCCTTACCGGCGCTGCCGCCGAAGCAGCCTATGCCCGGGTGGTCAGCCAGCTGAAATTGCGCATGGAGCAGCTGTTTATCCAGCAGGGCAATGAGTTTGCCTCCACCCGCGCCCGCGCCCATTATTATGTAGAAGGCGCTGCGGACGAAGCCTGCACCGGCGTGAGCTACTACCACTTCCTGTGCAATCTGCTGGAAAAGGCCGACTGGTCCGCACTGGGCGCAAAACTGGATGCTGTGCGCTGCCGGGTGCTGCAAAACGCCGCCCTGACCGTCAGCCTGCACGGCACCGAAGCTGCACTGGAAAAGCTGCGCACCCTGCTGCCGGAAAGCCGCTTTGCCGCCGCCCGGCGCACCCCGGCGCAGCCCTACACCCAGCCCCTGACACCCCCGGTGAACGAAGCCTTTATCATTGACGGCGGCGTGAACTACGATGTGCTGGCTTGGCCCATGCCCCGGGACAGCCGCCGCCGGGTGCTGGCACGGGTGATGAGCTACGAATACCTGTGGCACACCATCCGGGAGGTGGGCGGTGCCTACGGCACAGGAATGCTCCGCGCCGACGGCATCGAGTTTTTGTACACCTACCGGGACCCCCACCTGCGGGAAAGCTACGAGATCTTTGCAAATGCCCCTGCCGCCCTTGCCGCCCGGGACTACACCGCCCGGGATCTGGACGAATTCATCGTGGGCACCGCCGCCAAGCTGGACACGCCCCGCAAGGCGCGTGCCGCCGCCCGGGAGCTGGATCACCGGTACTTCTGCGGCATCACGGACGAGATGCTCGCCGCCGACCGCAAGGCGCTGTGCAGCGTGGACGCTGCCCTGCTCAAAGCACAGGCCGCCGCCCTGTCTGATGTGTTGTCCGGCGGCGTACGGGTGGCCTTTGGTAGCAAGGACGCCGTGGAAGCCGCAAAGGATCTGTTCGACCGGGTAGAGACGCTGTAAGCGCCGGTAATTTGTAAAAAATATTTTATTTGTAGTTCCGAAACACCCGCAGGGTGTTTCGGAACTACTTTTTTCCCTCACACATTTTTTCTGCACATATCGCCTGCATTCCGTCCAAATTACTAAAATATGCTAGATTTTTTGCGAGATAAGTCATACTTATTTAAGAAAATTTGAACAAATTGCGAAATTTGTGTGTTTCTGGTGTGGACAAAAACGTTTTCAACTGATAGAATGGGAGCTGTTCTTTCTCCGCCGTCCGCAACCGGCGGAGTGTTTTATTGGAAGCAGGAGGTTTCTCATGTTAGAAAAGTTCTTTCACCTGAAAGAAAACCACACCGATGTAAAGACCGAGATCATGGCCGGTATCACCACCTTCATGACCATGGCTTACATCCTTGCCGTCAACCCCAACATCCTGTCCGCAGCGGGCATGGATTCCAAGGCTGTGCTGATTGCCACCGCGCTGGCATCCTTTATTGCCACCGCACTGATGGCTGTGCTGGCCAACTACCCCTTTGCCCTGGCTCCCGGCATGGGCCTGAACGCCTACTTTGCCTACACGGTCGTGCTGACCATGGGTTACAGCTGGCAGCTGGCTCTGATGGCCGTCTTTGTTGAGGGCGTCATCTTCATTGCACTGTCCCTGACCAATGTGCGCGAGGGCATCTTCAACGCCATTCCCATGACCCTGAAGAGCGCCGTCAGCGTGGGCATCGGCCTGTTCGTGGCCTTCGTCGGCCTGCAGAATGCCAAGCTGATCGTCAACAGCGATTCCACGCTGGTCACCTACCAGCACTTCAAGGGCGCAACCTTCCACAGCGTGGGCGTGGGCGCCATCCTTGCTCTGCTGGGTGTGGTCATCACCGCCATCCTGCTGGTCAAAAGGGTCAAGGGCGGCATCCTGTACGGCATCCTGATCACCTGGCTGCTGGGCATCGTGTGTGAGCTGACCGGTATCTACGTCCCCGATGTGGATGCCGGCATGTACTCCGTCATCCCCACCGCCTTTGTCAGCTTTGACTTCTCCGCACTGGGCGAGACCTTTGGTCAGGTGTTCAAGACCGACTTCTCCGGTGTTGGCCTGCTCAACTTCTTCGCCGTGATGTTCTCCTTCCTCTTCGTGGACCTGTTCGACACGCTGGGCACCCTGATCGGCGTGGCCTCCAAGGCTGATATGCTGGACGAGGACGGCCGTCTGCCCAACATCAAGGGCGCACTGATGGCGGACTCCATCGGCACCTGCGTGGGCGCTGTGCTGGGTACTTCCACCACCACCACCTTCGTGGAGAGTGCCTCCGGCGTTACCGAAGGCGGCCGCACCGGTCTGACCGCTATGACCACCGGCGTGCTGTTCCTGCTGGCTACCATCTTCAGCCCGCTGTTCCTCACCATCCCCAGCTTTGCTACCGCTCCGGCTCTGATCATCGTGGGCTTCTACATGATGGGTTCTGCCATCAAGATCGACTTCAATGATCCCAGCGAGGGCATCCCCGCCTTCCTGACCATTCTGGCTATGCCCACCGCTTACAGCATCTCCGAGGGTATCGCCATCGGCATCATCTCCTGGACCATCATCAATGTAATCACCGGCAAGGCCAAGGAGAAGAAGATCAGCCCGCTGATGTATGTGCTCACCGTGCTGTTCATCCTCAAGTATGTGTGCCTCTAATTCCCTGCGCATCTGAAAAGCCAAGCACCCCCTGCGGTCTGCCCGTACAGGCCGCAGGGGGTGCTTTTTATGGTTTTGCTTTGTAATTTTACTCCGGAGCCTTCATGCTTTCCACCATGCTGATGCGCCGGACGTGCCGCCGCATGACAAAGCAGACCACCACGGTAAACACCATGGTCAGCGCCACCGCCAGCAGGTAGCTGCGGGGCGCAATGGTGCGGATGAACATGAGCTGATCCATCTCCACGGTCAACACAATGAACTTGTGCAGCGGCACCCCCAGTGCCAGACCCACGCCGGAGCCGATAAGCGCCAGCAGCTCGATCTCGCGGAAGATGTAGCGGTACACCTCCTGATCGTAGAAGCCCAGCACCTTGATGGTCGCCAGCTCCTTTTTGCGCTCCCCAAGGTTGACGCTGATGAGGTTATACAGCACCACTGCCGCCAGCGCCGCCGCGCAGATGATGATCAGCACCACCACATAGCCCAGACTGACGATGAGGTTATCGAACAGCTCGGTGGTGTCCTCGGTAAAGCTGATGCTGCTGACGTAGTTGCAGTCCAGCAGGTCGGTGCGCAGGGCGTTGTACCCGGCAGCATCGGTGCAGGTGGTCTGGCCATAGACCGTGTTCCACGGGATATCCTCCGTGCCCAGCAGGCTTTCCAGCTGTGCGCGGGGGAGGTACAGCCGGGTGAACATATAGTTTTCCGTGATGCCGGTCAGGGTCAGCTCCACCCGGGTGCCCTCGGCGTTCTCCACCCAGAAGGTATCGCCGGTGTGCAGCCCCAGATTCTCGGCGGTCTTTTCGGTCAGGATGGCGCTGCCGCTGTCAAAGCTGATGGCCTTGTGTCCCTTGCGGGTGCGGAAGGTGACGTAGCGGGTCAGGTCGCTGTCCTTTGCCGCAGCCACGATGCTCACGCTGGCGCTCTCACCTTCGGCATTGTAGATGGTGGTGGATTTGGTATACACCGCGCCCCAGTTCTGCACGGCGCTGTTGCTGTCCAGCTCCTCTGCCAGCCCCTGCTCCATGGTCAGGGCTTTGGGGTCGCTGAGGGTGATGGACATATCGTTGTGGGTCAGCTCCGTAGACTGCTTCGTGACGATGGGCAGCAGGGAATCCTGTATGCCGAAGCCGATGAGCAGCAGCGCGGTGCAGCCCGCCACGCCCAGCACGGTCATGAAGAACCGCTTTTTATACCGGAACAGGTTGCGGGCGGTGGTCTTTTGGGAGAAGGACATCCGGGACCACAGCGGGGTGATGCGCTCCATCAGGATGCGCTTGCCCGCCACGGGAGCCCGGGGCAGCAGCAAAGCTGCGGTCTTTTCGGCCAGACTGGAACGGCAGGCATACCATGTGGCAAAGCCGATGACGGCGGCGCTGATGCCCACGCTGGCGGCTGCCATGCCCGGGTAGAAGTACAGGGTGAAGGTAGGCAGGCTGAACACCAGCTGATAGGCGTTCCAGATAATGATAGGGAACACCACAAAGCCCACCACCATGCCGACGATACTGCCCAGAATGGTGGCCAGCATCGCGTAGAACAAATACTTGCCCGCGATGCTGAAGTTGGAGTAGCCCAGCGCCTTTAAGGTGCCCATTTGCAGGCGGTTCTCGTCCACCATGCGGGTCATGGTAGTGGTAGCCACCAGCGCCGCCACAAGGAAGAAGAACACCGGGAACACCCGGGCAATGGCGTCCATGCGGTCGGCGTACTGGGCAAAAGTGACGCAGCTCATGGTGGAGGTGCGGTCCAGCACATACCACTCGCCCTTTTTGATCTGGCTCACCTGCTCCTCGGCATCGTTCAGCTGGGCAAGGCCGTCCGCCAGCTTCTGCTCTGCCTCGGCTTTCCGGCTCTCGTACTCGGTGCGGGATTCTTCCAGCTGGGTCTGCCCGGCGTTATATTCTGCCCAGCCCTCTTCCAGCTGCTTTTGTGCGGCATCGAACTGGGTGTAGGCGCTGGCGGTGCCGGTGGTCAGCTGCAATTGTCCCTGCAAAAGCTGCAATTTCATCTTGCGCAGCGCAGCCTTGGCTTCGGTCACCAGCTGGTCGTTGGAGAGGTTCGGCGAAGAGATGAGCCCCTGCTTGTACATCTGCCGCTTGCCCGCGTCCAGCTGCTGCTGATAGCCCTGCAGCTGGTTATAGATGTTGTCGTAAGCGGCCTGCGCCTTGGCCAGCGCATCCCGCAGCTCAATGTAGTCTTCGTCCTCCGGCTCGGCTTCGTCCAGCGCCTTTTCGGCGTTGCGCAGGGCAGCTTCCGCGTAGCTCAGCAGGGGGTCTGCCACCTTTTTCAGGTTGACCAGCAGCTCGATTTGCTGTAACTGTTCCTCAAATTCCAGCACCTGCGCTTCGCTGCTCACCAGCTTGTCGGCACCACTCTGCATGGTGTCCGGCAGGGCAGCCTTCTGGGCAGCAAGTTCCTTTTCCCCGGCCTCCAGCTGCGCCTTGGCGGCATCCAGCTGCTGCTGTGCGTCCGCCAGCTTTGCCTCCGCCTCGGCGAACTGGCGCTCGGCTTCGGCCTTCTGGCTGTCGTACTCCGCGCGCGCTTCGGTCAGCTTGTCGTTGGCGGTGTCCATCAGCTCTTCCCGCCGGGCGGTGCACTGCACGCTCTGGATGGCCTTGAGGTTTTCCGCTACGGCATCCACTGCGGCCTGATATTCATCGGAATAATTATCATACAATCCGGCGTTTTCCACCTTGATATAGCACACCGTATAATAATCTGCGGTCAAAGTGCCCTCCGGCACAAACAGGATGCAGTCCAGCTGGCCATCGCCCACAGTGCTGCTCTCGGAATCGGAGGAAAAATGCAGCGGGTCCTGCACCGTGCCCACCACCGTGAACACCTGCCCGCTGACCCCTTCGGTCTCTTCCGGCAGGGTCAACTGGGTGCCCAGCTCCACCGGACTGCCGTGCCCCATCACGTGCACCACGCACTCCCCGGCAGCTTCCGGCATCCGGCCGGACAGCAGCACCGGGCGGTTCATGTTCTCCGGCGTATCGGCCTGCGGGTCGGCAGGCAGCTGATACAGCCGCGCCACCGTGGTCTGCTCGTTCTCTGTCCAGTGGCCTTCCACGTCCTGATACTTCACCGCCTGCACGGCGTCTACCCCGTCCACAGCGGCAATCGCGCTGATATCGCCCTGACTGAGGCCAAGGGTGGACAGCACCCGCAGGTCGAACACATTCTGCTGCACATAGTACTTCTGGGCAGCGGTGCGCATATCGGGGGCAATGCACATCAGGCCGGTGAGCATCATCACTCCCAGCGCCACGATGCCAAACAGGGACACCACCCGGCTGATGCTGCTTTTCATCTCGCGCAGGATATTTTTGCGGTAACTTTTCTGCACAGTTCTCACCACTCGATCTGTTCCACCGGCACCGGGTGCTCGTTGACCTGATTGGACACGATGCGGCCGCTGCGCACCTGAATGATGCGGTCAGCCATACCGGTCAGTGCCGTGTTGTGGGTAATAACAATGACGGTGCGTCCGGTCTTGCGGCAGGTATCCTGCAAAAGGCCCAGCACCTGTTTGCCGGTGCGGTAGTCCAGCGCACCGGTGGGCTCGTCGCAGAGCAGCAGCTTGGGGTTTTTGGCCAGTGCGCGGGCAATGGACACCCGCTGCTGCTCGCCGCCGGAAAGCTGCGCCGGGAAGTTGTTCAGCCGCTCGCCCAGCCCCACGCTGCGCAAGGTCTCGGCGGGGTCCAGCGGGTCGCGGCAGATCTCGCTGGCAAGTTCCACGTTTTCCAGTGCGGTCAGGTTCTGCACCAAGTTGTAGAACTGGAACACAAAGCCCACATCGTACCGGCGGTAGGTGGTCAGCTCCCGGGCGGAAAAGCGGCTCACGTTGCGGCCGTCCAGCCAGACGTTGCCCTCGTCGCAGTTGTCCATGCCGCCCAGAATGTTCAGCAGGGTGGTCTTGCCCGCACCGGAGGGCCCCACGATGATGCAGAACTCGCCCTTGTCCACATAGAAATTCAGGTGGTCTGCGGCAGCGATCTTCACACTGCCGGTCTGGTAATATTTACAGACATCTTCAAACTCCACAAAATGCTCCATGGCGTTTTCCCTTTCTGTCAGAATGCAAAGTATTTCAACTTAAATATAGCATAAACCCACCGGGATTTGCAAAGCCCCCGGCACGAATTTTCAAAAACTTAACAGACAACGCCATAAAATGTAAAAAGGGACACCGGAGCGTCCGCAGACGTTCCGGTGTCCCGAGATATAAAGCTCCTGTACCGCCGCGCGGCGGGCATTGTCAGCTTATTTTGCAGCGTACCAGTCTGCGCTGGGCTGGTACTGACCGACGGTCACGGCATTGCCCTGATAGTACAACGTACCATCTGCACTGCGGCTATAACGAGAGAAGAATTCGTTCCAGATGGCAACGCTCTCCTCCTGCAGGTAAACGTGGGGGGTATCTTTGACCACGGTGTACTGCACCAGCGGAGCGTTGCCGCCCATAAAGCTCTTGGTCACAAAAGCGCCATCGTAGGAGGTGCTTTCTGCAACAGCTGCCTCGTTGGTGGCGTTGTGGGCGTTCCAGCCCTGCAGCGCCTTCACCGTGCCGTTATCCTCCACCAGCTCTGCCACGCCTGCCGAGTCGTACTCGCCAAGGAACGCCCATGCCGGAAGCAGAACAGCGGGGTCAAGGTCCTGCAGCGGGGTGGACATATAGCCGATGGGCGCAATGGCGGCAAAGCGGCTTGCGTAGCGGCAGGCGGTAGCCCAAGTCATCAGGCTGCCGTTGGAGTGACCGGTAGCATACACGCGAGTGGTATCGATGCTGTAATCCTGCTCCATGCGGTCTAGCAGGCTGTTGATGAACTCCAGATCCACACTGGGGTCGGTATCCTTACCAGCCAGTGCGGCAAAGGGACCAGCCAGCCACATGGCGGTGGGAATGTTGCCCATCAGGTCCGCAGGACGCACCAGACCCTGTGCGAACACCACGATAAAGCCATTCTGCTCTGCCACCTCGTACCAACGAGATTCCTCTGCAATGGCATACATGGAAGCGGTGTAGCCGTGCATCACCAGCACCAGCGGCACCTTTTTGCTGCCAGTGTAGGTAGACGGAACATAGACCATCCAGCGGCGCAGCTCGCCGTTGACCCACTCCTCGTGAATATCAAAACCACGCCGGGTAAAGTCCTCTGCCTTTGCCACGCGGCCCGGCAGCTGCAGCGCCATGAAGCGCTTGAACTGACCAGAGAACTTTTCCCAAATGTTGGCCGGCCACTGTGCCTTTTCCGTGACCCACACCTCAGCTGCAGAGCCTACGCGGCTGCTGACATACACGCCGTTCCCCTTTGCTACAGCCTGATTGGCCTTCAGATAGAAATCCAGCGCTGCCTTATTAGCAGAATCGACCTTGGAGCGGATAAACCAGACGGGGGTATCCACCGTCTTTGCCGCAATGGCTTCCTCCTGCACGCCACGGGTGGAGTCGCCGGGGAAGGGCAGCACATACTGACCACCCACTGCCTCTAACGAAGCTGCCGGAACCTCAGTGGCGTCCACAGCGCAGATGGAACTGAAATCGCTTGCCCAACGGGCACCAAACAGCAAGGCGGCTGCGCCACCCTCCTTATAGCCCACCAGTGCAGTGTGGGACTTATCCATAGAGAAGGCACCAGACAGCTTAACGCTCTTTTTGCGCATCAGCTGATACAGTGCGTCCAGCGCTGCTGCGTCATCGCGCCCGGTAGTGCTCAGGGACAAGTTCCAGCTACCGCCGTTCTCAGGGCCAAAGAATGCAACGCCGATTTTATTTTTGCTGGCCACTGTGCGCCACATACGGCCGGTGACCGTACCGGAAAAATCTTTTGCAGTGGTTTTATCTGGGGTCAGCACAATGATTGCCGGTGCCCAAGGATCCATGCCGTCCGGCAGATAGTAGGTAGCAGCACCAACATTCTGTCCGCCTGCTGTTACCTGCACGTCATGGAACAGACCCACATTCACGTTCAGGTACGGGTTTTCCGGGTCATAAGCAAAGGTCTTGCCATCGCCCAGACCCATAGCTGCGGTCTTGCGATCTACGGTAGTGTGCAGATTTCCGTTGGTCTGGTCCAGCTCTGTCGCAGCCAGAGCCGAGGGTGCCATAGCGGCTACGGTAGCGCCCAGCGCGGTAGCGGCGGAAAGCTTCATAAAATCGCGGCGTTTCATAGTGTTTTCTCCTTCTTGTACGTGTCTGCGTACTTTGTTATGCCCAGCTTTGAAGGCCGGACTCGCTTGCTTTTTCTCCGACTTTTTTCTTCACAGCAGGTACCTTCCTGCTTCAATCTTGTACAAAGAATACCATTTATATCATGATTTGTAAATAGTATTTATGCTTTTTGTTATAATTAATATATTAGTATATCATTTTTTGTGAAAAGAGCTGATTAGCGAAAGCACCCTATAACGCTGCTGTTTCTCATGATACACTTCCTTTTCTCTATGAAAGCGCAAAAAGCCCCTGCACGCAGGGTGCAGGGGCTTTGGAACAGCTTTTTACTTGCGGTTTGCCAGCAGGTTCTCGATCTTCTTCAGGGGGTCGATAATGCTGGAAACGGACATATCGTGGTTCAGAGCCACCACAAAGTAGGCAGCATACTTGGAAACGTCCACGTCCACATACCAGTCGCGGGTCAGCAGCTCGGGCATACGGTAGGTCAGGTTGGTGCCCACAACGTAGGTCAGGGTGCCGTCTGCCACAGCCTTGTCGAACTTCTCCAGGCCGCTGGTGAACAGGGGGAAGGTGGCGTTGGCGATGATGTTGGCAGCGCCGCGCTCCTTCAGGTTGCTGGCGACCTCCAGCATGCTCTCGCCGGAAGCAATGATGTCGTCTGCGATAAAGACGGTCTTGCCTTCCACGCTCTCGCCCAGATACTCGTGGGCAACGATGGGGTTGCGGCCATTCACCACGCGGGTGTAATCGCGGCGCTTGTAGAACATGCCCAGATTGCAGCCCAGCACGCTGGAGAAGTACATGTTGCGGTTCATGGCGCCCTCGTCCGGGCTGACCACGGTAAACTTGCTCTTATCAAAGGAGAGGTCCGGGTCCTTCTTCAGCAGGCTCTTCAGCACCTGATAGGTGGGCATTGCGTTATCAAAGCTCATCAGCGGCACAGCGTTCTGCACGCGGGGGTCATGAGCATCAAAGGTGATGATGTTGCGCACACCCATGGTCTGCAGCTCCTGCAGGGCCACAGCGCAGTCCAGACTTTCGCGGACCACGCGGCGATGCTGACGGCCGCCGTACAGGCTGGGCATAATGACCGACACACGGTGTGCCTTGCCGGCCACTGCCTGGATCAGGCGCTTCAGGTTGGCGAAGTGATCGTCCGGAGACATGTGGTTCTCGTAGTTGAACAGCTTGTAGGTCACACTGTAGTTGCCGGGATCGACCACGATGAAGATATCGTCGCCGCGCACCGACTCCTTCACCAGACCCTTGGCGTCGCCGCTCTGGAAGCGGGGGCAGTCGCAGGGGATGATAAAGGTCTCCTTATCGATGCCGGCTTCTCTGGCCCAGCGGGTCAGGTGCTTATCGATCAGGCCGGTAAGTTCCTCCGCACCGGGGCAGGCGATGAGGCGCATATCCGCCACGCTGGGCTGCTCAAAGAACGACTTCGGGGAAATTTCAATGGACATAATCACAACTCCTTATTGCTGCTGTACAATCCGAATGATCGTCACACGAAAGTGCATATCTACTTTTATTTTATCACAATTTGACATTTGCGCCATATCAATTTGTTTCACCTTCACATTTTCTGCGCCTTGCACATCTGTTTTACCTTTTTTAAAAAGAGACTGTGTGTTTTCGACAAAAAGACAGCCAATTCTTTGCCATTTCGCAAATTTCGGCTGATTTTCGCGGAAAAGTAGGACTTTTCTTTGCCTGAGCAGCCTCCCGGGATCGTTCTTCCGGGAGACAAAAATGCAGTGTGTCAGGCAGCGGAGATTCTGCTGTTTTCGCCCATTTGTACCCTCTGACAAAACCGCTAAAAACAAAGGCACCTGCAACAAATTCGCTGCTCTTCTGAAACTCAGAAGCGATCGTTGCAGATGCCTTCTTATTTTACATAACAGCGATAGGTATTTTGTGTTCCGCTTACAGGGCAGCGACCGCAGCCTTCAGGGCATCCACGCGGTC
>ERZ831634.3048-NODE-3048-length-13212-cov-5.093638_pt1 | contig 13212 bp, 9 predicted proteins | sample MGYA00519953_ERZ831634 | MGnify/ENA primary metagenome ERZ831634 (study PRJEB31850, sample SAMEA3708718) | human gut metagenome | biome: human gut; feature: human-associated habitat; material: faeces | place: China | collected 2014 ... | reverse complement strand
CACAACCGCTCAGCGTCAGACTCATGGCAACTAACAGGATGATATTTTTCTTCATTCTTTCTTTTATTTATTAACGTTCACGTTCAGCTTCACTTTTCTCTTTTTCTAAAAGCACTTGTACATCTGCTTCTTCTTCCATCGGTTTGCGGATTTTCTCCTGCAAGTATTCAAAGATGATGTAGAAGACCGGAACGACAAAGAGCAATGCCACCGTTCCGACAGCCATACCGCCTACGACACCCGTACCCAGCGAACTGTTGCCATTGGCACCCGCACCGGAAGAGAACATCAGCGGAAGCATACCGAAGATCATTGTCAGCACCGTCATCAGGATAGGACGCAGGCGGACTTGTGCGGCAGAGTAGGCCGATTCTACGATGCCCATCCCTTTGCGGCGGCGTTCGATGGCGTACTCCGTAATCAGAATAGCCGTCTTGGCCAGCAAGCCGATCAGCATGATCACACCCGTCTGCAAATAGATGTTATTCTCCAGTCCGAGTATCTTGGCGAACAGGAACGAGCCCATCAATCCGAACGGTACGGAGAAGATAACGGCAAACGGTACGAGGAAACTTTCGTAGAGACAAGCCAGAATCAGATAGATAAGGAAGATACAGATGGCGTAGATGAAAACCGTCTGCGCACCACCGCTGCTTGCTTCTTCGCGTGCCATACCGCCATATTCGTATCCGTAGCCTATCGGAAGCGATTCTGCGGCCACTTCTTCAATTACTTTCTGCACTTCACCCGAAGAGTAACCGTCGGCAGGATTCACATTGGCTGTGATGGTGCTGTAGAGATTGAAACGGTTGGCCGTTTCCGGTCCCAGTACCTGCTTCAGTGTAACGAACTGGCTCACCGGAGCCATTTCCGTACCGTTGCGCACAAACATATTGTTCAATGCCTGCTCGTCCAGACGATATTCGGGCGATGCCTGCATCATTACACGATATACCTTACCGTATTGGTTGTAGTTGGAGATATATGCTCCACCGCAATAACTGCCTACCGCATCGAGTACCGCGCTTGGCGAAATTCCTGCACGCTTACATTTGGCGGCATCCACTTCTACCGAGAGCTGCGGGAAGTTGATGGCGTAGGATGTATAAGCCATAGCCACTTCCGGGCGCTGGTTCAAGGCATTGAGGAACTGTGTGGACGCGTCATAGAACGTAGCCAGATCACCGCCTGTCATATCCTGAAGGTTCAGTTCGAGGGAGTTACCCATACCGTATCCCGGAATCATGGCGGGCTGGAAACTGAATATCTGCGCTTCCTTGATGGACTGGAATTGTGCGTTGAGGCGGGAAGCTACGGCATCCGAACCGTGTTCTTTTCCTTTTCGTTCGCTCCAGTCTTTCAGGCGGACAATGATCGTACCGTAAGAAGTTCCCTGACCGGAGATCAGACCGTATCCTGCTACGCGGGCGTAGTGTTCTATTTCGGGCGTATCTTTCAGAATGTTTTCCAGCCGGTCCATTACTTTCGTCGTCTCTTCGAGCGTGCTTCCCGGTGAGATGCTGACATTCACCATGATAACACCCTGGTCTTCCTGTGGCACCAGTCCCGTCTTGGTCGTGCTCATCAGATAAACCAGCAGGACGATGGTAGCAGCCAGTGAAGTCCATACCATCCAGCGATGGCGGATGAAGTACATCACCCCTTTCTTATACTTGCCCAGCACGGCATTGAACGAAGCGTTGTAAGCTGCGCGTACCCGTCCGTTGATACTCTTGGCGCTCTTGGTTCCGTCCGACGGACGCATCATGATGGCGCACAGGGCTGGACACAGGGTCAGAGCCGAGATCATGGAGATACCTACGGCAGTTGCCATCGTGATACCGAATTGCGTATAGAACACGCCCGAAGTACCTCCCATGAAGGTGACGGGGATAAATACGGCCATGAAGACACAGGTACAGGAGACGATAGCCATCGTCACGTCGCCCATCGCATCTTTGGTGGCAAGGTAGGGCGACTTGTATCCGGCGTCAAACTTGGACTGCACCGCTTCCACCACCACAATGGCGTCATCCACCACCGTACCGATGGCAAGCACCAGGGCAAACAGGGTCAGGATGTTCAGACTGAATCCCGCAGCTACCAGACAGGCAAACGTACCTACCAGTGACACGATGATGGAGATAGACGGGATGAGCGTACTCTTCAGGTCCTGCAAGAAGAAGTATACCACGAGGATGACCAGAATGATGGCGATAATCAGTGTTTCCACCACGTTGTGTATGGAAGCGAAGAGGAAGTCGTTCGAACTCATCATGGTGACGAACTCCGTTCCTTCCGGCAGGTTTTTCTCCATCCGCTCCATCTGGGCGGTGATTTCTTTATTGACAGCGGTCGCATTGGAACCTGCCGTCTGGAAGATCATATAGAGCACGGCAGGCTGGCTGTCCATCTCACTGCGGAAACTATAAGTCATAGTGCCCAGTTCCACATCCGCCACATCTTTCAGACGGAGTATCGAGCCGTCTTCACGAGAGCGGACAACGGTGTTCTGAAACTCTTCCACGCTCTTCAGTCTTCCGCGATATTTCATCGTGAACTGGAAGACGTTCTGCGAACTCTCGCCCAGTGAGCCGGTAGGGGCTTCTATGTTCTGCTCGCCCAGCACGCCGGTGATGTCCGAAGGCACCAGCCCGTATTGTGCCATCCGTTCCGGTTTCAGCCAGATACGCATACTGTAGGTATCGCCCAGCTCCATGACGTCTCCTACTCCCTCGATACGCTTGATCTGCGGGATGACGTTGATGTCCAGATAATTGGCAAGGAAGGTCTGGTCGTAGCGACCGTCGGTGCAGACCAGCGCGCCGATTTGCAGGAAGCTGGTCTGGCGTTTCATCGTGCTTACGCCGACTTTCGTTACTTCGGCGGGCAGCAGTCCCTGTGCTTTGGCTACACGGTTCTGTACGTTGACAGCCGCCATGTCGGGGTCGGTGCCTTGCTTGAAGTAAACCTGTATGATAGCCAGACCTGCATTGGAGGCGCTGGACGTGATATACATCATGTCTTCCACCCCGTTGATGCTCTCTTCCAGCGGCATGATGACGCTGTTCATCACAGCTTCGGCATCGGCGCCCGTATAGCTGGCGGATACATAGACCGTGGGAGGCGCGATGTCGGGATATTGCTCCACCGGCAGGGTGAAGAGCGAGATAAGCCCTATGGCGAGAATCAGCACGGAGATGGAGATAGCCATCACCGGCCGTTTTATAAATATATTTCCTTTCATAATCAGTCTCCTTCTTATTTAACCTGTGTGCCTTCGCGCACCAGTCCAGCGCCTTCCGATACAATTTCGTCACCGGCTTTCAGGCCGTCCAGCACTACATATTCGCGTCCGTCGTTGATTCCGGCTACGGTGATCAGGGTGGAGACCGCTTTGCCGTCCACTACCTTATATACAATCGTCTTGTCCTGCATCCGCACGGTGGCTGTTTGGGGGATAGCGATGCAGTTCTTGTAGATGCTCGGCACTACTACCGTGCCCGATGCTCCGCTATGAAGCAGCCGTGATTCGTTGGGGAACACTACGCGTGCCACTACGGTCCCTGTCTGACGGTCGATCACTCCACTGATGGATTCGATGGTACCTTTCTTCTGATAGACTGAGTTGTCGTTCAGAATCAGTTCCACTTCCGGCATATTCTTTAACGCTTCGTCCATGTCGCCGTACTGTCGGGTAAGGGCGAGCAGTTGGTTTTCGGTCATCGAGAAATAGACGTACATATCCGAATTGTCGCTGACCGTAGTGAGCGGATAAGGAATGTTGGCGTTTACCAATGCGCCTGCACGATAGGGCAATGCGCCTACAACTCCGTCACTGGGACTTTTCACTTCGGTATAAGAGAGGTTGTTGCGTGCGCTTATTTCCTGAGCTTCAGCCTGTGCCAGTTGTGCCTTGGCGGTGAGATAAGAGTTTTCGGCAGTCTTCAGGCTAAATTCTGAAACGACTTTCTGCGCATACAGTTCCTTGTTGCTCTTGTAAGTCAGTTCGGCGGTGCTTGTAGCGGCGCGGGCCGCTTCCACATTGGCGGTGGCGGTTTTGAGCGCGGCTCTGTAAGGTACCTGGTCGATGATGAAAAGCAACTGTCCCCGACGTACTTTCTGACCTTCGGTCACGCAGAGTTTCTCGATTGTTCCCGACACTTGCGGATATATGTCAATATCCTGTCGCCCGCGTATGGTTGCCGAATAGGAGGAAGAAAGTTCTTTGTCCGTTGGTTCTATCTGCATGACTGCATAAGAAGATTTCACTCCTGCATCCGGTGCCTGCTTGCACGATGCCATCCACACTGTACAACCGACAATTCCTATCAGCCGTATCCATTTTTTGTTCACTGTAATCATACTTACTCTTTTTGTCTTTTATTAAAATCAGAACAAAAGTAGGAGAAAAGAACAAGTCAATGGTGACCGATTTTTCTCTATGAATGTCCTGTTTTCGTTATTTGTATTTGTTGTGGCTAACTATTTGCGTATAAACGACATATCAAACAATTATAAAGGAGTTTGGGACATTCTGTTTTCCCTATTATTTACCAACTTTGCAAAAAGTAAAAAAGGAGAGGCTATGGAAAAAGAGAACATTATGACAGTAGATATAGAAGACTTTAAGAAGAGTCAGCATATCCTTGATTATATAGACGATGACTTTGCGATAGTCAACAGTCTGGACGGGATTCCGTATAGTAATGATACGGTCCGGCTGAACTGTTTCCTCATTGCCGTCTGTGTGGAAGGGTGTATTCAGCTGGATATCAACTACCGGACGTATCAGTTGCAGGCGGGCGACTTGCTGCTCGGTCTTCCCAATACACTGATCAGTCGTACGATGCTGAGCCCTAAATATAAGATAAGGCTGGCGGGATTTTCTACCCGTTTTCTGCAACGCATTATTAAAATGGAGAAGAAAACGTGGAATACCGCTGCCCATATTCACAACAATCCGGTGAAGTCTATTAGCGAAGGTGGGGACGAACCTGTTTTCAGGTTCTATCGGGATTTGATTGTGGCGAAGATCAACGATGAACCTCATTATTATCACAAGGAAGTGATGCAACATCTCTTCTCCGCCCTCTTTTGTGAGATGCTGGGGCAGCTTCACAAGGAAATTGATGCTCCCGATAAGGGGGACAGCCCGAAAGAAGGTATCAAACAGGCGGATTATACCCTGCGGAAATTCGTGGAGCTATTATCGAAGGACAAGGGTATGCACCGTTCTGTGAGTTATTATGCGGATGCGCTTTGCTACACTCCGAAGCATTTTTCGAAAGTCATCAAGCAAGCGTGTGGCAGGACTCCGTTGGACTTGATCAATGAAACGACGATAGAACATATCAAGTACCGGCTGAAACGTTCGGACAAGTCCGTTAAGGAAATAGCGGAGGAATTTAATTTCCCTAACCAGTCCTTTTTCGGGAAGTACGTAAAGATGCATTTGGGGACTTCACCGGCTAATTATCGGAATCGCAAGAATGAGTGAGACGAAGAATCTCTTGGAAAGCCTTCAGGTAGCGTTCGCTGACTGTCTCCATATTGATCTTTTCCCGGATCATCCGTTCCGACTCTTTTCCCATCTCCTTGCAACGTTCGGGAGATTCGAACATCTCTCTGATTCTATCTGCCAGACTATCGGCGTCTCCGTCTTTGAAGAAATAGCCGTTCTTGCCTTCCATGACCAGGTCGCGTTCCGTACTGTCGCATACGGCACAAAGGACGGGCATGCCATACGTCATGGCATCGTTGATCGAAAGCCCTCCCATGCCGGCAAGCACATAGATACTCGATTCGTTCATATAGGCGCCCAGCGTTTTCGGGTCATAGACGGCTCCGATAAAGCGGATGCTGTCTGTCAGTTGCAGGTCGTTTGCCTGTTGTCTGAGGTTGTCCAGTTCCGGTCCGTCTCCTACGATCACCAGTTCCGCTTCCGGATAGTCGGCAGCTACCTTCCGGAAAGCCTCTATTAATAAATCTACCCGTTTCCATTTTACGAGCCGTCCGATGTGCAGCAGGCGACGGTCGCACGGGGGAAGGATGGAGGGGGAAGCCAGTACGGATTCTTTTTCTTTGAGAAGTGCCTCCGTATCGGTCGAGTTGTAGGTGACGTGTATCTGCTCCTTCCTTACTCCGTAAGAGGGGAGGATGTCGTAGGCGGCTGTCGAGTAGTTCAGCGTTCCGGCGGCTTGGGCGTAGCAGTACTTCCGTATCCTTGCCGTTATCCATTGGCGCAGATAGAATCCGGTCCCCTTGCTGAGCAGGCGCATACCTTCGTCGTGCATCGGATTGGTTTTGAAATATTCCTTGATCTTTCCGTAGGGAGGAGTCTGGAAGGGGATTTCGCGAATCACCAGCTTGGCGTTGCAGGACTTCATAGCTTTTCTCAGTGCGGGCTGGAAGAATACTTGCAGGAAGTAGGGCCATCCTACTACCACTATATCCGGTTTTTCTTCCGCAATGATTTCGGGAAGGGCGGGGAAAGCGCTTTTTCCGTAGAACATCTTCTTCTCCGGTGTAGTCAGATGCTTGTAGATTCCTCCTTCTACCATTTTCACCCCTTTGCCGATGGTCGTATTCCCTTTCTTTGGACTGACAACGGTTATTTCTACTCCTTTTGCCTGTAGCCTGTTGAGCATGGCATTCAGGTAGTGGGGGATTCCTCCGAATGTAAAAAGTACTTTCATTGTATATGCTTGCTGATTTGATTAAAACATGTGATTAGTTTCTCCACTTCATGTTCGTGGGCGTACCGGGCGAAAGCCTGAATGTCCATCCTTGTTTCGGTACACAGCGAGCGGATAGCTGCGCTGCATTCTCCGGTGTTGTCTTCTCCGGTGGTTTGGCCTGTTCCGTACTGTTCTACCCTCCGGCCCATGCAGAGGCCGCGGCTGACTATGACCGGTTTGCGGAAGGCGGCAGCTTTGGTCAGGAGGTTGCTGCTGCCGGTGAACTGCTTGTATGCGGCAAAAATAAGGTCGCTCTCCGCTATCAGGGCATTGAAACAGCTTTCATCGGGAATCTTCTCCAATGAGAACAGACAGTTATTCCTTGACTCCCCGAACGACCGCAGGTCGTTTTCCTGTTGTGCGGTGAGAGAAGATTTCCCCGCAATGAGGAAGAAATATTCATCCTTTGGCAATAAAGGGATACTCTCTAGCAGTAACTTTATCCCCTTGCGGAAATTGATGGAACCAAGCAGGGATATCACCTTCCTTCCTCTGGCTTTCTCCTTCAGTTTGCGCAGCAACGGGTAGTTTGTGGCGGGAGCCGAAAGATCGGCAAAGTCGGGAAACAGCAGAATGTGGCGCTGAAATGTTTCCAGGTCTTTCGCTGAATATTCGTTCAGTATGCCTACTCCTACGCAGTTCTTGCTTCGCAGGAAAGGGCGTGTATCGGGCATCCCTCGGTGGTAAGGCGGCAGGGCGGACTGAACCAGCAGGCCGCTCCACTGATAGGGCAGCAAAAGATTGAACAGCCATAAGGGAGCCAATGTAGGCAGCATATCGTCGAGGCAGGCGAAGAAGACCAGATCAGGTTTCAGCCGTTGAAGACTCCGGCGCAGCCTGTACAGATTTCGCAGCCGAATCACTGCATTGCGCAGTACAACCAGCTTTTTCTGTAACGGTTTTCCGGCAGGGAGCGGCAGCAGCGGAAGCGCTGAGACAGGCTGAAAGGCAACGGTCTCCTGTACACCTTTCCCATCGGGAGCGATGAGCGACGTTTCGTGCCCCATGCCCGCCCATGTCTGAGCAAACTGTTTATAATACGTTTCCCGATGGCCTGATACTGAATAATCTATGACTGTAACTTTCATGATTCCGATGCTTTTGGGGGCTTGGACATTTCTAATGCTTCTGAATAAACTTGCCGTAACTTCTGCCCTGCCAACTGAAAGTCGAAGCGACTGACGATAGACTGGCGGATTTTCTCTTTGTCGAACGACTCGTAGGTGTCGTACAATGTTTTCATCTTAGCGGCGAGCGCATCCACATTTCCCGGTCGGATGAGGAAGCCGCTTTCGGGAGTGATGATGTCCTCCGGTCCTCCGCATACGGTGCCGATGGCGGGCAAGCCTGTTGCCATTGCTTCGATGAATACGATGCCAAATGTCTCCGCAAAGGAGGCCAGTACAAAAGCATCGCAAGTACCCAGCAACCCGGACAATTCTTCCCGTGACAGGCGGCCGGTCAGTTTTACCTGCTCTTGCAGGTGGAGAGACTGAATCTGCTCTTTGAGTGACTGCATTCCTTCTCCGTCTCCGGCAATGAGTAAAGAGACATGCGGCATATCCTTGAATGCCCAGTGAAAAGCAGTCAGCAAATCCCAGAATCCTTTGCGCTTATTCAGGTTTCCGATGCTGATGAAAGTGAAATGTTTCTCTTTCTCCGTCCGGTGAGGGCTGAATGCAAAGGTGTTCGTATCTACAAAGTTCGGTATGACGGTCACTTTATCCGGGTCACTGACGTATGCGCACAGGCTCCGTTTCAGTTTCGTGCCGACACAGATGATCTTGCGTGCCTCGCTGTATGCCTTCTTTAGTATTACTGCCTGCGACGGTGTCGTCTGATTGCCGTTGATGGAAGAGGCGTGCTCTGTGATGACATAGGGAATCTTATACCATTTATAAACCAGTCGTGCGGCATACCCTGCCCATGTGCCGAAGTGCGCATGAATCAGGTCGGGGCGACCGTAAGTGCGGATATACTTCCGTACTAGCAAGACGGTCAGCAGAGACCAGATGATTCCTCCCGCGCGGGTGCTTAGTTTCGGGTTCCATGCGTGCATGCGCATGGTGACGAAACTGCCGTTATCTTCTGCCGATATCTGAAAATGACTCTCTTTGCGGAACCGTTTCCATGTGAAGTTCTTCAGAGGCCTTTGCTCCGTGAAGGCAAGTCCTACCTTGCAGCCTGATTTAGCCAGTTGCATAGCCTGCTCGAAGAACATATATCCCCGGTGCGGGGAGGAGTCCTTCTCAGGATAGTACATTGGAAGTATCAGTATATGCATTTGTCTTTTATTTTTAGAAGAAGAATGGTGATGAAATCGCGGATACGTTTCCCGAAAGTAACGGTCGGCACACCGGTGTAGGCGGAGGCTTTCTTGCGGAAGGCCTCTTCGTCATCGAAAGTGGGGTGGTTCACAAAGTGTTTGTACAGCAGATACAATCCTCTTTTTTTCTCGTAAGGAAGATGCCATACCGCTAGTTGCTCGTCTCCTTTTTCTACCGTATTGTATTTGGGGTAGGTCCAGAGGCGTTTGACGTATTGATTGGCGATATTGTTGTGGATGTTGAGCCTCGTAGCCACTACGCTCAGGAAGTGGGCTTCTTCGTTCAGTTTGGGCTGATTGGCGGCAAAACGTTCCAGATTATAATTCCATAAAGTAGGATATGCTTCGTTGATTCGTGCCACTACATCACCACGCAGCGAGATAAATTCTCCCCCGTAGTAATGGACAAGCTCTGTTCTTGTGACTCCGTTTTTCGTATCTTGCTGCTCTGCTTCTTCCTTTTCCGCTTCTGTTTTCTTCGTTGCCTCCTTCTCTTTTTCTCTCTTCTCTTTTTCTACGTAACAGTCATTATAGATATCTGTCATCTCCTTTAGTGTGATTCCGTTCACGCTGAGGTCCGGTCGGTCGGATGCATCGTACAGGGCGGAGCCGTATTTCCGTGTGTCGCTGAACAGTTGCTCCAACGGACGCATACAGAGACAGTCCGCATCGCAGATGAGCAACGTATCGTCCGCCTGCATCCTTTTCTCCATATAGCGCAGGATATCATACAGGTAGAATTGATTTCTCCATGCCCCGTACCATCCTTTGGGAGGGATGCAGAGATAAGGCAGGGTAACAGTCTCAATCCGTAACTCCTTGAATAATCGTTCCAGATAATCGGGAAACTGATCCAGATTGCTGAAGAAAAGCAACTTGTCATCCGGATGATAATGCCTGAAAGTGGTAAAGAACGGCACTTGTATCTGCATATAGATGGAATGGACGAGGGCGGAATCTCCCCGTTTGCCTGCCTGCGGATAGAAACTGGCATCTTCTTTGGATTCCTTGTAGAACCAGGTCGCTATGTAATTGGTAGGTGTCGTCATGATATCTTTTTCTTTTTAATGAACTGAATACACTCCTTGAAAATGACTGATTGCATTTTCCACAAAACAAGTGCATATAGAGAAGCCACGAAAAACACTTTGATGGCAAGTGACAAATACAGATTAGTGATGCCCGACGTTATGTAATGGGCTGCGATTGTCAGCGAAGCTGCCAGCAGAAAATAAGGAGCGATATCTTTCAGTATGCTGAACAGCGTCAGCGGAATCTCCCTCCGGGCAAAGCAGTACCAGACAAACAGCCACCCGATATTGATAGCGACAAACAGATAAATCATGGTGGTGATGCCGTATGGATAACTGATACAGGCAGTGATCAGCTGCAACACGCTCAGTGCGATACTGTTGAACATAAAGATGGAAGACCGTCCGCGGCTGACCAGCAATAAGGAGAACAGATTGTTGATCGGAATAAAGGCTCCCCATATACAAAGTAATTGCATGATCCGTGCGGAAGCGAGCCATTTGTCCGTGATGGCAATCAGAATAAATTCTCTGGAAATGAGACTGAGCCCGAACATGGCAGGAAAAGAAATAAAAGCCGTGAAACGCAGCATTTTATGAAATACGGCCGCCTGACGCTGCGGGTCATTAGCCACACTTGCCAGTACGGGCTGGGTGACTCCGTTGATCATTCCGGTGATGAGGGCGTGTCCCTTATTGTTCCAGTTGTTGGCCTGGCTGAAGTCTCCGACTTCCTGTTTGGTATAGAATTTACCCAGTAGGACGGAGAATAGGTTTTGGTTGATGATAATAAAGACTTGTGTAATCAGCATTTTACTGCTGAATCCGAACATCTCCCTGATGGGAGAAAAATCAATGCGGAAGCTGGGCTTCCAGTGGGCAAAGTACCAGTTGAGTGCCGTGCCTATGACGACAAAGGTCATTGTCTGTATAGCCAGACCCCAATAGGCAAATCCGTTTGCGGCAAGAATAATCCCCACAATACCGGATAGAAACAGGCTTGAAAGAGAAATGATGGTATTCTCCTTCACTTTGAGATTACGGAAAAGAAGAGCTCGTGGAGCTATCCCGAAACTGGCTATAAAGAAACTGAGGAAAGAGAAACGGGCAAGCAACGTTAACTCCGGAGTATCATAAAATTTAGCAATCAGCGGAGCTGAAGAATAGAGCAAAATATAAAGAACAGCACTAAAAGAGATACTGAACCAGAATACAGCGTTATAGTCTTTATCGCTGACTTTCTCGCGATTGGCGAGTGCTGCGACAAATCCGCTTTCCTGCAGGGCGGAAGCAATGGCCGGAAAGATAGCCAGCATACCGATCATACCGTAATCGGCAGGGTCCAGTAATCTTCCCAACACTACTCCGAAAAGAAGTCCTAACAGCTGTTGCACACTGCTGCTGAGCCCTCCCCAAAATAGCCCTTTTGCTGTTTTTTGTTTCAGTGACTGTTCTTCACTCATATTATTATACCATATTTCACTTTCTGAATCCTATTGGATTACGTGGCTTATCCGCTATTGCTTTTTGCGCTTGCAGTTCGGCCAGTGTTTGATTGATCAGCTCCAATTGTGTGCGGGTATCCTCATTAATATCATTATAATCGGTGAAGGCCTCTTCGATATAATTTTTCAGTTCTTCCATCTGATTTTCTAACTGGCCGACTCTATCTACAGGAAATTTGGCAATTAGTTGCCGTATGGCAACAAATGCACGTACAATCAGAACACTGGTCTGTATGGCAATATCACTTCGGAGTATACTGGAGAGCATTACAACACCGTGTTCGGTAAATGCTAGTGGAAGAGCAGATTTCGGACGTTTGGCACGGGATGTCATCACAAATTGTGATGACATATCTTCCCATTCCTCATTTGTTAGTTGAAACATAAAATCTTCGGGAAAGCGGCTCTGATTCCGCTTTACCGATTGATTTAAGATACGTGTCTCAACTTGGTACATTTCGGCCAAATCAAAATCCAGCATTACTTTCTGCCCTCGGACTTCATATATCTTACTCTGTATTAATGTGAGTGTAATATCCATTAGCTTATCACTTATTTTACTTCGCTGCCCGGCTTCACCTCTTTCTGAGGCATGATAACTGCCAGACTACCGTCGTTGTTTTCGGCACTCAGAATCATGCCTTCGCTGACGATACCTTTCAGCTTGCGCGGTGCGAGATTGGCGATAAAGCAAACCTGCTTGCCTACCAGTTCTTCCGGCTGGTAGTGCTTTGCGATGCCCGATACGATGGTACGTGTTTCCAGTCCGTCGTCAATCTTGAATTGCAGCAGCTTGTCGGCTTTCGGCACTTTCTGACATTCAAGGATGGTACCAACACGGATATCGAGTTTCGTGAAATCATCAAATTCGATGTTCGGACGAATCGGGTTTGCCTTATAGTTGGCTTCTTCGTTGGCCTTCTTCGTGTCGAGCAACTTCTGTACCTGTGCCTCGATTACGCTGTCTTCTATTTTTTCGAACAGCAGTTCCGGCTTGTTCAGCTGATGTCCTACCGGGAGCAGATCGTTCCTTCCCAGTTCCGACCATTCGAAGCTTTCCATGTTCAGCATCTTGCGGAGTTTCTCCGAGCTGAAAGGCAGGAACGGTTCGAAAGCGATGGCAAGGTTGGCAACCAGTTGCAGAGAGATGTTCAGGATGGTGCCTACACGTTCCATGTCGGTCTTTGCCAGTTTCCAGGGTTCGGTGTCGGCAAGGTATTTGTTGCCGATGCGTGCCAGGTTCATCGCCTCTTTTTGTGCGTCACGGAATTTGAATACGTCGAGCAGCTTTTCTACTTCGGCTTTTACGTCTGCAAATTCTTTCAGCGTTTCTTTGTCGTAGTCGGTCAGCTCACCTTGTGCGGGTACGCATCCGTCGAAGTATTTCTGAGTCAGCACCATTGCACGGTTCACAAAGTTGCCGTATACGGCTACCAGTTCGTTGTTATTACGGGCCTGAAAGTCTTTCCAGGTGAAGTCGTTGTCTTTTGTTTCCGGTGCATTGGCAGTCAACACATAGCGGAGTACGTCCTGTTTACCGGGGAAATCGGCCAGATATTCGTGCAACCATACAGCCCAGTTGCGGGAAGTGGAGATTTTGTCTCCTTCGA
>ERZ831634.3046-NODE-3046-length-13219-cov-7.385749_pt1 | contig 13219 bp, 9 predicted proteins | sample MGYA00519953_ERZ831634 | MGnify/ENA primary metagenome ERZ831634 (study PRJEB31850, sample SAMEA3708718) | human gut metagenome | biome: human gut; feature: human-associated habitat; material: faeces | place: China | collected 2014 ... | reverse complement strand
CTGTACTTGCTGCGAATAGGTCATAATCATACTCTCCTTTTGACAAATGTCGCTTGGCAGGAACACGGCTGCGCCCTGCCGGCACAGCTCGTCCTCCCGTTTTGCATCGGCTGCGCGGGCCGCTCTCTCTTTCGGCCGCACAGCACTACCACGCATGATTTTATTATAGAGAATGCGCGCGCATTTTGCAAGACATTTCCGCCAAAAATCCGCAATTCTCTTTCTGGTCATTTCCATCTAACCGTCAATTCGTCCGCTTTCTGCCGGGCATTTGTCATTTTTCTGTCAATTCTGTCAGCAGGTCCGGTCCATGCCCTGCTGTCCACGCCCAGCAGACGGTTCCACCGGCCGCAAGGCCCGGATGCAGGCAAAGCCGGCCCCGGCGGCTGCCACGGCCATCCAGTGCCGACCGACTTCCAGCCCGAAGAAATTGGCTGCAAACGGAAAGGCAAGGCTGCCCACGCTCTGCCCCAGCGCCAGAAAGCCATAGTTGACCCCCGCATGGGGGAAGCCGAACAGGTCGGTGGAAAGGGCCGGCAGAACCGCCGCCAGCGCCGAGTAGCAGAAGGTGAGGCCCGCATAGCAGGCCACCACGCCCCAGCCCTGTGCAAAGGCAAACCCCGCCGACAGCCCGGCAGACACCGCAAACAGCAGCATGTCGGTGGGGCGGCGGCCGATTCGGTCACTGAGCAGGGGCATCAGCAGGCGGCCTGCCGCACTGCCCACGCTGCCCAGTACCACGCTCCATAGCGCCGCCTGCTCCTCCAACCCGCGCTCCATGCCCAGCTTTAAAATAATGGGGCTGAACAGCAGCACTGCGGGGGTAGAAAAGCACACCGCTCCGGCGCACAGCCAGTACTGCTTTGTTCGCAGCATCTGCTGCGGGGCAAGGTCAATGGTGTTTTTTCCGTTCTCCTGCGGTTTTTGGGTCTGCCCGGTCTGCGGCGGGTCCTGCAAAAGCAGACTGCCCACAAGGCATACCGGCAGGGTGACCGCCCCCAGTGCCCAGAAGGCCCCCCGGATGCCCTGCACGACCCAAAATCCCCGCACTGCCGTGCGCACGAATACGGTGAGGAAGGCACCGCTCAGGCCCACCGCCCCGCCGATGACGCCGGTGGCCAGCCCCTTGCGGTCGGCGTACCACTTCTGGGCGCAGGACTGGATGGACGGATACAAAAACGCCGTGCCCAGCCCCGCCGGGATGCTGAACGCCAGAAAGAACGCCTCTGCGCTGCCCGGCGGCAGCAGGCCCGCCGCAAAAAAGCCGCCGCAGAGCAGGGCGGTGCCCCACAGGCCCGCGCAGCGGGGGCCGTGCCTGTCCTGCAGGAAGCCGCCCAGCACGCACCCCACACCGAAGGCCGCGATGAGGATGCCAAACGCATACCCCGCCCCCTGCTCCGACAGGCCGTATTCCTCCATGACCGGCTGCTGGAACACGCCCCACGCCGCCGGAAGCCCCGTGAGCACCTGAATGGCGGCCCCGGCGGCAAGGATCGTCCACGGGTGTTTTGCTGCAAACTGCTGTTTCATCGTTTCACCTCAAAATCCGTGCAATTTGCGATAGTGTGCCCATTCGGATTGACAATCCGGCAGTTTCCTTTATAATATGATGTACTGGAAACAATTCAATTGACATATAGAGAGGTATTGCAACCATGAAAACACAGGCATTGAAGGGCATGCGCGACCTGCTGCCCGCCGAGCAGACCCTGCGCGACTACATCCAGGGCAAGATCCTGGAGACCTACCGTGCGTCCGGCTTTGAGCGCATCTCCACCCCTATGCTGGAGGACATGGAAAATCTGGACAAGTCCGACGGCGGCGACAACCTGAACCTGATCTTCAAGGTGCTCAAGCGCGGCGACAAGCTCACCGCCGCCCTGAACACCGGCGACCCCAAGCAGCTCTCCGACATGGGCCTGCGCTACGACCTCACCCTGCCCCTGAGCCGCTACTATGCCGCTAACAAGGACAAGCTGCCCAGCCCCTTCAAGGTGATCCAGACCGACCGCGTGTTCCGTGCCGAGCGCCCCCAGAAGGGCCGTCTGCGCGAGTTCGTGCAGTGCGACATCGACATTCTGGGCGACAATTCCACCAACGCTGAGGTGGAACTGATCGACGTGACCACCCGCGCTTTGCTGAACATCGGCTTTACCGGCTTCACGGTGAACATCAACGACCGCCGCATCCTGCGCGGCATGCTGGAGAGCATGGGCTTTGCCGCCGATACGCTGGATTCCGTCTGCATCACCTTTGACAAGATGGACAAGATTGGTGCTGACGGCGTGAAGGCCGAGCTGACCGAAAAGCAGCTGCCGGAAGCCGCCATCAACGCACTGGCCGATTTCATCGCCGCCGGTGAGGTGACGCTGGACGCCGTGGCTGCCCGCTGCGCCGACCCCGCCATCGCCGATGACCTGAAGTACGTTCTGGCCACCGCCAATGCGCTGGCTGCCGGCCGCTATCAGGTGGCCTACTGCCCCAGCCTGGTGCGCGGTCAGGGCTACTACACCGGCATGGTGTTCGAGATCACCTGCCCGCAGTTCAGCGGTGCCGTGGCCGGCGGCGGCCGCTACGACAACATGGTGGGCAAGTTCCTGGGCACCCAGGTGCCTGCCGTGGGCTTCTCCATCGGTTTCGAGCGCGTGTGCGGCATCCTGCTGGAGCAGGGGTATCAGATCCCCGGTGCTAAGCAGAAGATCGCCCTGCTGTACGGCAAGGACGCCGACTTCCCCGCCGTGCTGAGCAAGGCCGCCGCCCTGCGTGACACCTACAACGTCACCGTGCTGCAGCAGGCCAAGAAGCTGGGCAAGCAGCTGGGCCAGCTGGAGGCCGCCGGGTTTGCCGGTGCCGCCTTCATGGACAAGGACGAAGTCAAAATTTTTGCACAGCAGTAACCACAAAACGCAGACAGGCCCCCGCACAAAACCGTGCGGGGGCCTGTTTTTTACTTCGTCATCAAATGGTGAACTGCACCACGCAGAAAGCAGCGTAGATGCACAGCAGCGCAATGCCCTGCGGGCGGCTGAGCTTGCCCTTGAGCAGGGCGGGCACCGTCAGCAGCAGCATGACCGCAAACATCACCGGAATATCCATCACCAGCGAGGCGTTCATGCCAGCAATGGTGGAGTTCTGCGGGATGGTAAAGGGAGCCAGCGCGACCGACACGCCGCTCACCAGCACCAGATTGAACACGTTGGCACCGATGACGTTGCCCAGCGACAGCGCCCCGTGGCCCTTGGCCAGCGAGGTGATGGCCGTGACCAGCTCCGGCAGCGAGGTACCCAGTGCCACAAAGGTCAGAGCAATGACCGACTCCGGCACGCCCAGTGCCTGTGCAATGAGGGTGCCGTTGTCCACCAGCAGGTCCGCACCCACCGCGATGAGCACCGCGCCCACCGCCAGCAGGCCCAGTTCCTTGGCAAAGGAAGTGTTTTCTTCCGGCTCTTCCTCTTCTTCCGGGGCGGGGGCATTCTTCATAGCCATCACGTTGCAGACGATGTAGGCCACGAACATGGCCAGCAGGATGATGCCCACCAGCCGGGTGAAGGAGCCGGTGGTGTAGGCTACACCGGCGTAGAAGGCTGCCGCCACAAAGAAGAACAGCACCGGGGTGCGCAGGCTCTTGGGGTCCACCTTGCCCGGCTTGACCACAATGGGAATGGCCGCAATGAGGGCGGAATTGCAGATGACCGAACCAATGGCGTTGCCGTAGGCGATCTCGCCGTGACCGGTGAGAGCCGAGGTGGTAGACACCATCACCTCCGGCAGGGTGGTGCCGATGGACACCACCGTAGCACCGATGAGCAACTCCGGCACATGGAAGCGGCGGGCAATGCCGGTGGCACCGTCCACAAACCAGTCACCGCCCTTGATCAGGCACAACAGGCCCACGATGAACAGCAAAACAGGTATAAGCATGTTTTTTCTCCTTTTTGATCGTTCCTTGGCCCGGCTCCAGGAACGGGAGTCTCTCAGCCGGGCAAAAAAGAAAAGACTCCTATTACAGGGTACGCATACTACGTCCTTGTAATAAAAGTCTCAAGCATCCGGTACTGCATCGGGCATTTCTGCCGGGTTGTCGCTGCAGCACAGCGTATCATCTCTTGCGGGATATACGCCCTTTACTCCCTTTTATCTTTGCATATTATACCTGTTTCAACGGCAAAGCGCAAGGGGAAACCTGCAAATTTCATCCTGTCTTTTCCACTTTTTTCGCATTGGGATAGATGCGTTCCATGCGGGCATTGTCGAAATGGGCGTCCAGATAGGTCTCCACGGCATTGGCAGCTGGCACCCCGCTGGTGCGGGCGTCGTAACGGGCCAGCGCCAGCGAGCTGGTGACCATGTTCACCGCCATGAACACCGCCAGCAGCACGGTCATCCACGGCCGCACCCGGCGGCGCAGACGGGTCATGCACTTCATGACCACCGGGTAGCCGTAGCGCATCCACACCACGGCCGCCATGCCCCAGAAGAAGCAGTACAGCAGGTTGATGCGCCCGCCCAGATTGAATTTGAATTTGCTGTAATCCCAGAACACCGTGCCAAACAACAGCTCGGTCACGGCGCTGCACACATACTCGTACACGCCGCCCATCACCGTGCCGAACACAAACAGGTAGCGGTCGCTCTTGTCCTGATTCTGGCGCAGCAGCACGGTGGTCAGGGCCAGAGCCAGGCCCCACACCACGCTGAAAGGCCCCCACACCAGGCTGGAACGGCTCATCCAGACGCCTGCTGTCAGGCGGCAGAACACTGTTTCCACCAGGTCCCCCAGAAACGCGCCTACCACGAACAGCCACAGCAGATCGGCGGCGCTCAGGGGCGTTTCGCCGTTTTGGGCAATGGTCGGTTCCTGCCGGGCCGCCGCCGGATAGGCCCGCTGGATGCGCTTTTCCACATACAGGGCAATGCGGCGGCGCAGGCCGTCGGAGCTTTCACCCAGCCGCTGGTTCAGCTGTTCCAGCACCGGGTGTTTGGCCGCATAGCGCCCTACCAGCACGGCCGAACCGATCTGGTCCAGCGCTGCCACGATGACCGCCGCCCACACCAGCGGGTGCAGCAGCCAGCTCGGGATGGCCTGGCACAGCCGCAGCAGCAGGCCATTGAGCCACAGCACGCTGGCAGTGCCCAGCACGCCCCACAGCAGCGAATACTGCAGGCAGACATAGCCGTTCAGGTTGAAGCGCTTACCGGAGTAGTCCCACCATTTGCGGCGGTGCAGCCGTTCCAGCAGCTTAGCCGTCAGCCACTCCATGACTGTGGAGGCCAGCGTACAGGCAAAGAAGAGGTACACCGGGTCGCTGCGCAGATCCGTGAAGCCCACGGCCAGCAGTACCGCCGTGGAGCCGTACACAAAGCAGAAGGGCCCGGCTGCTGCGCCGCGGTTGGCAAAATGCTTGCCCCGCACCGTAGCTACTACCGTCTCCCCTACCCAGCCCGCAAACGAGTAGACCAGGTAAAGGACGCCCAGCGTATAAAAATCGTATTCCATAGCAGTCCTTTCTTCCAAAAGCGTTGGTTTTCCAGCAGTTGTATTGTACCCTTTTTGCCTGCAGAACGCAAGCATGGCAAAGGGACCGCCCGCAGCGGGTGGCCCCTTTTAGATTTCGTTGTACGATCAGAATTTGCGCCAGGTGTCGGGCAGGAACAGCACCAGCATGGGGAAGATCTCCAACCGGCCTGCCAGCATGTCAAAGATCAGCACCAGCTTGGCCGGGTCTGCAAAACCGCTAAAGTTCTGCATGGGGCCCACCAGCTCCAGGCCCGGGCCGATGTTGTTCAGAGTGGCGGCCACGGCAGTGAAATTGGTCACCATGTCAAAGCCGTTCAGACTGATGAGCAGGAAGGACCCCACAAAGATGAAGCTGTAGGCCGCCATGAACACGTTGGTGGTACGGATGGTCTCATGGTTCAGCAGCTTGCCGTCCATACGCGCCGGAGCCACCACCTGCGGGTGCAGAGCCTGCTTGAGCTCCTTGCCCAGCGTCTTGCCCAAAATGAGGATGCGGCTCACCTTGATGCCGCCGCCGGTGCTTCCGGCACAGGCACCAATGAACATCAGCACCACCAGCACTTCCTTGGACAGGGTGGGCCACAGGTCAAAATCGCAGCTGGAAAAGCCCGTGGTTGTGATGATGGAACCCACCTGGAACGCCGCTTGCCGCAGCGCCTCGCCAAAGCTGTTGTAGATGCTGTAGATGTTGGCCGTGATGATGGCAATGGCGGCTGCAATGACCACAAAGTAGCCGCGCACCTCTTCGCTGGCTGCAGCACGGCGGAACCGACGCATCAGCAGCAGGAAGTAGGCGTTGAAGTTGACGCCGAACAGGATCATGAACACGGTCACGACCCACTGGATGTAGGGCGAGAAGCTGGCAAAGCTGTCATTGCGGAAGCCGAAGCCGCCGGTGCCTGCGGTACCAAAGGAGGTAAGCAGGGCCTCGAACAGGGGCATTCTGCCTGCCAGCAGGAACAGCAGTTCCAGCACGGTCAAGGCCAGATAGATGCCATACAGGATCTTGGCGGTAGACTGCACCTTGGGCACCAGCTTGTCCACCTGCGGGCCGGGGCTCTCCGCCTTCATCAGGTTGACGTGGGAGCCGCCGGTCAGCGGCAGCAGGGACAGCAGGAATACCAGAACGCCCATGCCGCCGATCCAGTGGGTGAAGCTGCGCCAGAACAAAATGCCCTTGGGCAGGCCCTCCACGGCGGGCAGAATGCTGGCACCGGTGGTGGTAAAGCCGGACACCGTCTCAAACAGGGCATCCACCGGGTTCGGGATGCAGCCCGCCACCACAAACGGAACGGCGCCCACGATGGAAATGACGATCCAGCTCAGCGAGGTAGCAGCAAAGCCCTCCCGCATATAGAACATCTTGCTTTTAGGCTTGATGCCGCGCAGGGCGTAGCCGATGGCGGCGCTGACTGCCGCCGTGATCAGAAACACGCCCAGCACGAACCATTCGCCGTAGATCCAGCTGGCCGCTGCGGGCAGCAGCAGCAGCGCACCCTCGATCAGCATGACATAGCCCAGCAGACGGAAAACGATCGCATAATTCATAGTCTGCCTCCGTCAACCCTCTGCGCCCTTGTCCAGAATATCGCGCAGGTCATGCAGACCATGCTCCAGCGTGACCACGATCACGTTGTCGCCCACCTGGATCTGGTCGCCGCCGCGCGGGATCAGGATCTGATGGCCGCGGGTGATGCAGCACAGCAGCAGATTCTTTTTCAGGTGCAGCTGGCTCAGGGGGACACCGGTGGCAGCGCTCTTCTCGTGGACGGTAAATTCCAGCGCTTCCACGCGGTCGTCCAGAATGCGGTACAGCGTCTTGATGTTGCTGCCCGCTTCGTTCTGCAGTGCACGCACATACTGCACGATGTAATCGCAGGTCATGTACTTGGGGTAGACCACGCTGCCCAGATCCAGACCGGCCAGAATATCATCAAATTCCAGACGGTTGACTTTGGTGACCAGCTTGCCGTTGGAGTGCTTTTTGGCAAACAGGGTCAGCAGCACATTCTCCTCGTCAATGTTGGTCAGGGCCACAAAAGCCTCGGTGGACTCCATGCCCTCCGAGAGCAGGAATTCGCGGTTGGAGCCGTCCTCGTTCAGGATCTGTGCGCCGGGCAGCTGCTCGGCCAGCTCCATGCAGCGGGCAGGGTCGCGCTCCACGATGCGCACACGCACGTGGTTTTCCAGCAGCTCCTGGCTCAGATAGAAGGCGATGGCACCGCCGCCCACGATGAAGGCATTGCGCACCGGGCGCACCGGCAGGTGGATGCGCTGGAAGAACTCGTGGGCCTTATCCTGTGTTGCAAGGAAGGTGACCTGATCGCCGTTCTGCAGTACAAAGTTACCGTTCGGAATGATCACGCCGCCGCTGCGCTCCACTGCACACACCAGAATGTCGCTCTTCAGACGGGTGGGAATCTCGCGGATGGCCACGCCATCCAGCCCCTGCTCTGCAGTGAGTGCAAACTTGATCAGCCGCACACGGCCGTCTGCAAAGGTGTCGATCTTGCTTGCACCCGGGAAGCGCAGCAGATGGGAGATCTCCTTTGCTGCAGCCATTTCCGGATTGATGATGGCCGAAATGCCGATCTGCTTTTTGATAAAGTCCAGCTCATGACTGTAGGACGGGTTGCGCACACGGGCAATTGCATGGCAGTGGCCCGCCTTTTTGGCAAACATGCAGCACAGCAGGTTCAGCTCATCCGAACCGGTCACGGCAATGAACACATCCGCGTCTTCAATGCCGGCCTCTGCCAGCGTGGTGATCGAGGAACCGTTGCCCACGATGCCCAGCACATCGTAGCTTTCAGTCAGGTGCTCTACACGCGCTTTGTTGGTATCCACAATGGTCACATTATGGTCTTCCTCACTGAGCTGCCGCGCCAGCGCAGTACCAACCTTGCCGCCGCCCACCAGAATGATCTTCATAACAAGTCCTTTCTCTTTCCGCGTCCCTTCTGCCGGGACAGCACAAATCCATCATAGTATACCATATCTCCTGCCAAAGTTCCACTGTTTTCCACATTATGCAACAAAAACCTGCCAAATGACGCAAAAAAGCCCCGGGAGAAACCGTCCCGGAAGCTTTTATTTCATTTAATAGCGCTCCACGCCGTCCTTCGTTACAAGGGCATACACCAGCGGGGCTTCCTCCGGCTTCTCAGGGCCGTATCCAAGGCCGCTGCGGTACTCGGCGGCGGCAGCTTCAAACTTATCGGCTGCGCCGTAGAAGGTAGCCAGACTCTCGCCCTTCTTTACGTAGTCGCCGCGCTTTTTATGCAGGGTGATGCCGGCGGCAAAATCCAGCGGGTCGCCCTTTTTCTGTCGGCCCGCACCCAGCAGCACGCTGGCAGAGCCAATCTTCTCGGCATCGTTCGCCACAATGTAACCGTCCTGCTCTGCCAGCAGCTCAAAGCTTGCCGCGGGCTGCTCAAACAGGCTGTAATCGTCCAGCACGCGGGTATCGCCGCCCTGCGCCGCAAACATCTCCTTGCACTTAGCAAAGGCAGACCCATCGGCAATCACCGCCTCGGCCATGGCGCGGCACTCGGCAGGAGTGCCCTTATCGGCCAGCACCAGCATGTTCGCCGCCAGCTGCAGGCAGACCTCGGTCAGGTCGGCGGGGCCATGGCCCTTGAGCACATCCATGCTTTCCATGACTTCCAGACTGTTGCCAATGTTATGGCCCAGAGGGGTGTCCATATCGGTGATCATGGCAGCCACTCGGCGGCCGTGATGGGTGCCAATGGATACCATCAGCTTGGCCAGCTCAATGCTCTGGTCTACCGTTTTCATAAAAGCTCCGGTGCCGGTGGTCACATCCAGCAGGATGGCATCCGAGCCGGAAGCCAGTTTCTTGGACATGATGCTGGATGCGATGAGTGGGATGCAGCTGACGGTTGCGGTCACATCCCGCAGGGCATACATTTTTTTATCTGCAATGGCAATGCCCTCGCTCTGGCCAATGACCGACAGGCCGATCCTGTTCACCTGCGCAAAGAACTCCTCCTGTGAGAGGGCGGTTCTGGTGCCGGGCACGCTCTCCATCTTATCGATGGTGCCGCCGGTATGGCCAAGGCCCCGGCCGCTCATCTTGGCGATCTTCACGCCGCAGGCCGCCACGATGGGGGCAATGACCAGCGTGGTCTTGTCGCCCACGCCGCCGGTGGAGTGCTTGTCCACCTTGATGCCCGGAATGGGCGAAAGATCCACCATCACGCCGCTGTGAGCCATCACATCGGTCAGCTCTGCGGTCTCCTCATCGGTCATGCCGCGCAGATAGACAGCCATCATCCATGCAGCCATCTGGTAATCAGTCACTTCTCCGCTGACATAGCCATTGACGATCTGCTCCAGCTCCTCACGGCTGTGCGTACCGCCATCACGCTTTTTTGCGATCAGATCATAAACGCGCATCGTATCACGCTCCTCGTTTTTTCAATAGTACGACATTGTAAGATATAGTATAGCAAAATTCCAAACAAAAGCAAGTATCATTCTGTAAACTTTGCCCAATTTTAAGCCAAAAAGGGCGCAGCCGCCCGAAAAAGCAGCTGCGCCCTTGTTTTGGGAACACGAACCGTCGTTTTAGCGGGATCCCTTGTCGTAGGGGATGCCCTCTGCCTTGGGTGCCATGCTGTTCTTGGAGGTAAACGCCAGAATGATCATGGACGCCACGAACGGCATCATGTTGTAGATGTTGCTGGACCAGTGCAGCTGTGCCAGGAAGGTGGAGTCTGCAATGTTTGCCAGACTCTTGAACACAGCAAAGAACATGGCTGCGCCAAAGATGTTGAAGGGCTTCCACTGGCCAAAGATCATAACAGCCATGGCAAGGAAGCCTGCGCCGGCCACGCCCACCTCAAAGTTCCAGGTCTGCACCGGGGGCACAATGTAGGCCATACCGCCGATCGCGCCCAGTGCACCGGAAATGACAACACCGGCATAGCGCATCTTGTAGACATTGATGCCCACAGAGTCCGCTGCCTGCGGATGCTCGCCGCAGGCACGCAGACGCAGGCCAAAGCGGGTCTTGTACAACACCACATAGCTGATGATCAGCAGAATGATGCCCAGCGGCACAAAAATGCTCAGCTCCAGCCCGCCGATGCTGAACAGGAAGGGCCTGTTGGTGTAGTTCAGCTTTGCACTGCCGCTATCGCTGAAATTCTTGGCAAGGACCACCGCGATGGCCGTGGCCAGCAGGTTCAGGGCCGTGCCGCCGATAGTCTGATCCGCCTTCAGGTTGATGGAGGCAAAGGCCAGCAGCAGACTGTACACCATACCGGCCAGTGCCGCCACCAGAACAGAGATCAGCACCACGAGGAAGACCGGCATTTCGGCAGGCAGCATGGTCAGGGTGAGAACACCCGCCACACCGCCAATGACCATGATGCCTTCCAGTGCGATGTTGATGATGCCGGAGTGCTCACTGAACATACCGCCCAGTGCCACCAGCATCAGCACGATGCCATACAGCAGCGTATATTTGATCAGAAGCAGCATATCACTTGCCCTCCTTTTCGGTTGCAGATTTTGCAGGAGCAGCAGGCTCTGCGTTCACATTGGTTTTATCGGCATTCTTGAACAGCAGTGCGTGGATCTTGCCGCGGAACAGCATGGAGAATGCACACAGGTAGATGATGATACCGCTGATCAGGTCCGAGATCTCAGTGGGGTAATACTTGGTGGAAAGGAAGGAGCCGCCCACCGAGATATGGGAAATGAAGATTGCCGAGAAAATGGTGCCAATGGGGTTGGAGCTTGCCAGCAGTGCAACGGAAATGCCGTTGAAGCCCATTGTCGGCAGGCTGGTGGAGTTCAGCGGGTTCCACTGGGACACATTGGACAGATAGTACAGGCCCGCACCAAAACCGGCCAGCGCACCGGCAATGGCCATGGAGAGGATGATGTTCTTCTTCTCGTTGATGCCGGCGTAGCGGGCGGCGCTCTTGTTCAGGCCGACGGCCTTCAGCTCATAGCCAAAGGTGGTCTTGTTCAGGATGACCCAGATCAGAATGGCGACTGCCGCAGCGAGGAAGATCGCGATGGTGGTGCTGTTGGTCTGGAACATCTTGTTCAGGCCAAAGTCCGGGATGAGGGACTTGGACAGTTCGGCGCTCTTTCCGAGGTTCAGGGTACGGGTGTTGCGCACGTCGTACATGGGGCCGGTGCCATTCTGGTAGATAAGCTCATTGACCAGATACAAACCGATCCAGTTGAACATAATAGAGGTGATGACCTCGTTGATGTTGAAGTAAGCCTTGAAGAAGCCGGGGATAGCGCCCCAGATGCCGCCGAGGATGGTGGCAACGATCAGGCAGACATACCAGGGCATCTTGAGCATGATGGCGCAGTAGAGAGCGCCGTAAGCGCCCAGCGTGTACTGACCGGCAGCGCCGATGTTGAACAGGCCGGTCTTGAAGGCAAAGGCCACGGACAGACCGGTCATGATGAGGGGTGCCGCGTTGGCCAGCTCCTTGCCTACGCCGTAGGGCGCATCATGGAAGCCGCCCTTGACGATGCGGACAAAGCCGTCGCCCCATGCGTGGGCCGGGTTGATAGCCAGCAGCACGAGGAAGCCCACAGCCATGCCGATGACGATGCACAGCAGCGCGGCCAGCACACTGGTGATGGAGCTGTTGAGGTTGCTGTGGGAAAGTTTTTTCTTGTTCATTTATTTGCTCTCCTTTCCCTGCTTGCGTGCGCCGGCCATGTAGAGGCCCAGCTCCTGCACAGTGGTGGTCTTGGGGTCGAACTCGCCCACGATCTCGCCCTCGTACATGACGAGGATGCGGTCGGACAGGTTCATGACCTCATCCAGCTCGAGGCTGACCAGCAGGACAGCTTTGCCCTTGTCGCGCTCGGCGACGATCTGGCGGTGGATGTATTCGATCGCGCCGACATCCAGGCCGCGGGTGGGCTGAACAGCCACCAGCAGCTTGGGGTCTTTGTCGATCTCGCGGGCGATGATGGCCTTCTGCTGGTTGCCGCCGGACATGCTGCGCACGATGGTGGAGCTGCCCTGACCGCTGCGGACGTCGTACTGAGCGATGAGCTTATCGGAGTACTCGCGGACTTTATCGGACTGGATGAAGCCGCCCTTCTGGAACTCGGGCTGCCAGTAGCGCTGGAGCACCATGTTGTTCTCGAGGCTGTAATCCAGCACCAGACCGTGCTTGTGGCGGTCTTCGGGGATGTGGCTCATGCCGTCCTTCGAGCGCTGACGGATGCTCTCGCGGGTGATGTCCTTGCCGTCCAGCGTGATCTTGCCGCCCGACAGTTTTTCGAGACCGGTGAGTCCATAGACGAGCTCAGTCTGGCCGTTGCCCTCGATGCCCGCCAGACAGACGATCTCGCCTGCGTGGACCTGGAAGGTGACGTCCTTGACGGAGTCCTTCTTGCGCTGGTCGTTGTGGATAGTGACGCCCTCCACGTCCAGCACGACATCGCCCGGGTGAGCGGGCTTTTTATCAACCTGAAGCTGGACGTCACGGCCGACCATCATGCGGGAAAGCTCTTCCTTGGTGGTGTCCTTGATGTCCACGGTACCCATATACTTGCCCTTGCGCAGGACGGTGCAGCGGTCGGCGACCGCCATGATCTCGTTGAGCTTGTGGGTAATAAAGAGGATGGACTTGCCCTCCTTCTTGAACCCGCGCATGATCTCCATCAGCTCGTCGATCTCCTGCGGGGTCA